>Ga0114973_10000592_pt1 | contig 27566 bp, 30 predicted proteins | sample M_140807_MF_Meta_FD_87025 | JGI IMG/M metagenome (GOLD analysis project Ga0114973, IMG submission 87025) | Freshwater microbial communities from Lake Montjoie, Canada to study carbon cycling - M_140807_MF_MetaG | ecosystem: Environmental > Aquatic > Freshwater > Lake | place: Lake Montjoie...
ATACTCATGCTGGCTTCCGATATTGTATGTCTTTCCGACCTCTCCTTTCTGAAGGATGAGTTCGACCGCCCGAGAAACGTCATCGACATGTATAAAATTGCGACGGGTCGATCCGTCTCCGTGAATGGTCGCTGAATTTCCATTCAAAATTTGAGTTATGAAGAGCGGAATGACCTTTTCGGGATATTGCTGAGGACCGAACACATTGTTGCCCCGCGTGATGATGCACGGAAGCTTGTAAGCGTTCATGTAGGCCCGGACGTACAGCTCTGCGGCCGCCTTGCTCGCCGAGTAGGGATTGCTAGGGTTCAGCGGAGCCTCCTCTCCGGATGTGACCGAGGGACCGACCTCTCCGTAGACTTCATCCGTACTGATGTGAATGAAACGCTTGAGCTTTCCATACTCCTTCGCCGTTTCCAGAAGGACGTGAGTCCCGAGAACGTTGTCTTGTGTGTATTGAAAGGCCAGGTCGAAACTCTTCGTGACGCACGATTGGGCCGCGTAATGGATCACGACATCTGGCTGGTGCTCTCGAAATATATGAGTCATGTGGTACTGCTCAGTTATGTCGCCCCGGATGTAAGTGTATCGCTCTTGCTCAGGGACGTTGCGCTCTCGGGCCATGTAGTCACACTTGTCGACATTTATAATTTCATGATCGGTCGTTTTCAATATGTGGTTGATAAAGTTGGAACCTATGAATCCAAGTCCGCCGGTCACCAGGATGCGCATTTCTACTTCTATATAAAAGTTTCATCCTTTTATAACACATATGTCGAAGAAGATCTGGTATGCCCCGAACCAATTCGAGGCCTACGGCGAGGAGGAAATCAAGGCCGTCGAGGAGTCTCTGCGGGCCGGCTGGCTTGCAGGCTTTGGTCCTCGGACCGTCGAGTTTGAGAAGAAGGTCTCCGAGCGTTTCGCAAAGAAGCACGGCCTCTTTGTGAACTCGGGTTCGAGTGCCATTCTCCTTGGTCTGTGCGCTCTTGATCTCAAGCCAGAGGATGAGGTGATCACCCCGGCATGCGGGTTTGCAACGACCGTCGCTCCCATCATTCAGGTCGGAGCGACCCCCGTCTTTTGCGAGGTCCAGGATGGTGGGAGGTACGTCCCGAGCGTCGAGAACATCCGGGAGGTCCTGACACCCAAGACGAAGGTCTTGCTCTTGCCGAACCTCATCGGCAACACGCCAGACTGGAAGGCGATCCGCGAAGCCTTCCCGGACCTCATTCTCTTTGAGGACTCGGCCGACACCATCACGACGACCCAGTGGTCCGACATTGCAACGACCAGCTTCTACGCCAGCCACGTCATCACGGCCGGAGGAGTCGGTGGGATGGTTATGTTCAACTCGGATGCGTACCTGAAGCGAGCCGTTATGTTCCGCGACTGGGGTCGGATCGGCGACAACATCGAGGAGCCCTCCGAGAGGTTCAACCACTCGGTCGACGGCATCCCGTACGACTGGAAGTTTCTCTACGGAGCCATCGGCTACCACCTCAAGGCCTGCGAGATGAACGCCGCCTTTGGTCTTGCGCAGTGGGCAAAGCTCGACAGCCTTCTGGCTCGCCGCCGGACCGTCTTCGAGAGGTACTTGGAGCGCCTCAAGGATTGTCCGTACTACACCCTGCCAGACGACTCGTTCAAGCCCAACTGGCTCGCGATTCCACTCGTCTGTAAGAAGGGCGACCGCCTCGAGCTCCTCACGTTTTTGGAGAACTCAGGGGTCCAGACGCGCGTGTGCTTCTCAGGGAACATCACCCGGCACCCAGCCTATCGTGAGAAGTACCTCAAGGAGTTTCCGGTCTCAGATGCTCTCATGAGCGACGCCTTCCTCCTCGGGGCACATCACGGGATGTCGATCGAGGATGCCGATCGCGTGTCCGATCTCCTCATCGAATTCGCCAACGTACGAGGGTCCACCGTCGCGTGAGAGGCTCACGGCCTTCGCCCGGTTCATCTTCGCCACGTCATAGAGCTTCCACTTGGTCTTGTAGACGAGGTCCCGAACCTTCCCATCGCACGTATTCAAGTTGGTCACGATCTTGTGAATATCTCCGACCCAAAAAAAGTCAAAATATCTATTCTCTTCGATATGGACGAGCCCTCGCCGACAGCTTGATATAAAGCGTGTCGGGGGCTCGTCGATTCCATAACACCCATAGATGCGAAAAACTTGGCAGTTTGGAATCAGACTGGCGAGCTTTTCACAGATGTGCTTTGAGAACCCATAGGGTGTGTCCCGCGCATGCAGGGCCGCCCCACTTGAGAACCAGACCAGACGCTTGAACTTGGCGGCGTGGCGCGCGACATTCTCAAACATCGCAACATTCTTGAAAAAGACGTCCGGGTCATCCTTCTTGAGCCGGCTTCCTCCCATGGCCGCGCAGTGAATAACGACATCGAATGAATTTGAATTGAAAAATGCATCGACTGCGGCCGGGTCGAGGAGATCAACATCTCGGCGTCCGTATCCCCGGACCCCGAGATCTTTTGTAAGGTTGCGTCCTATGAATCCATCGGCACCAAGGACGCAAATAGACATTATTATTTTAAGGACCAGTTTATTTAACCCACCCAGACGCGGCATTGGGAGCGACTGGCTTCACAATCATGTGCTCGTGGAGTTCAGTCCTATAGGGAGACATATTTTCGAGAGAATTTCCAAACTCGAGCTTTGGAAAGATTTTCTGAGTCGAGTCGATCGGAGCGTCGTACAGAACAGGGCCAGAGGTTGTCACCTCGACTTCCAGGCTTCGAAATGACTGAATTCCATATGCTTCGGCAATCTTTTTGAAGTCAATTCCGTCACTCGTCCCAAAGACATCACTCGAGCTCGTGGCGGTATAACGAGAACCGAAGTACGAGTCTTGAAACTGACGAATAATTCCGTACCCCTGGTTATTGAGAACAATTACAGACACTGGAAGACCAAGGGACGCAAGTGTTCGGAGCTCCTGAATATTCATTTGAATTCCTCCATCTCCTTCGATACACACGATGGGAACCTTTCCGTTCGTTCCGATGGAGGCGCCAATCGCCGCTGGAAGTGACCATCCCATCGATGAATTACCGAGGTTCGTAAATAGGCGCTGCTTTCCATTGAGGCGCATCGTCTGCATAGTCCAGATGAGGTTCCCGCCCTGGTCAGGGATAATGATGCACTCCTCTGGAAGATTGAGGTTGCTCAAAAACGGATAGACGTTTCCTTCACGGGTCGTCTCGACACCGAAGGCCTCCTTCCAAGTGGCGAGTGTATCGATCCACTCATGGGGAGACGAAATAGACACCTGGCGAATAAAAGACGCAACAGAACCAATGATAGGGACATGAATTGGAAAGCCTCTCTCACCAAGCTTGGCGATTTCTTCAGAGTCTATGTCGACCATAATACGCTTCGACTCACGAGAACAGAGCGAGAGGTTTCCGCCTGTCTGACGAGTGTCCATACGGGACCCAAGAATAATGAGAAGGTCTGCGTTCTGTAGAGCGTAGTTCGCGACCCTGTCTCCATAGACACCGTGAGAGCCAACACGAAGAGGGTGGTCGTGCGATGTCATGTCGACCGCGGCCCACGTTGTCACGAACGGGACATTCAACCACGCCGCAAGCTCCTCTTTGGCAGAACGAGCCCCGTTTCCGACAATCACAAGCGGACGTTTCGCTTCCCGAACGAGGGTCTCCACTTCAGAAGGGATGACCACCTCTGGCTCTGAATATTTCTCAATTTTAAAACAAAATTGATCGGGTGCGCAATCCATTTGAATATTGACAGGAAAGTCTACGACGGCCGGACCGGGACGACCAGACGTCATGCTCATTATGGCGTTCGAAAAGACAGAGGCAACCTCGCTGACATTGTTAATTTTGCATGAAAATTTGGAACATGTAGAAACCATGGACACGACTGGCATCTCCTGAAACCCCAACTGTCTCGGACGGGACTCGATCGAGTCCAGGGACTCTTTCACGTTGACTTGTCCCGTGATGAAAAGACATGGTATGGAATCAAACCAGCACCCACAGATTCCGTTGATGAGGTTTTGGGCACCAGGGCCACTCGTTACAAGAACAGCACCAATCTTCCCAGATGCGCGATAGTAGCCCTCGGCCGCCATTGCGGCACCTTGCTCGTGCTGAAAGCAGTAATACTTGACGCGGGCAGTTTGACCGATAGCATCCACGTAAGGAGCAATCGCCCCTCCAGTGACGAGAAAGTATGTGTCAATTCCATTATCCGCAAGTTGGTCAATAAGAGCTGATATCAGGGACATATTAAAGATAAACCGCACGTATTCTTTACATAAGATGAAAAGGACAATTATCAACTTGTGCAAAAACAAGGCACTCGGGGTGAAGAGCGTGGGTGTGACGTCGTACGACTACCCATTTTCGCGCATCATAAATTCATGCGACAAGATTGATTTCATCATTGTGGGAGATACTGTAGGCTCTACAGTATATGGGGATCCGGACCTCAACAAGGTGTCGATGGATAAGATGATAGCGCACTGTGGTGCGGTTTCGAAGGGAGCCACGCGTCCTTTTCTTATTGGGGACATGCCATTCATGTCGTACCAGTCTTGTCAGAAGACGGCCGTTGAGAATGCGGGTCGTTTCATTCAATCTGGGATGGATGCCGTGAAACTCGAGGGATATTACCCAGACCGCATCAAGGCGATCAATGACGCCGGGATGATCACAATGGCTCACCTCGGTCTGACTCCCCAGACGCGTGCCAAGTTTGGAGGGTACAAGATCCAAGCCAAGACGAGTGAAGAAATAGACAACCTCGTACAGCAAAGCGTCGGGATTCAAGATGCGGGCGCGGCCCTGTTGCTTCTTGAAGCTGTTCCGGACGACGTCGGAGCCATCGTGAGTAAGGAACTCAAGATTCCGGTCTTTGGCATCGGGGCCGGAAACAAGGTGGATGGCCAGGTGGTCATCATTCACGATATGCTAGGGATGTTTTGGGATTTCAAACCAAAATTCATCAAAAAATACCTGGACGGGGATCGTCTAATTTCAGATGCTCTGTCTCGCTATGCAGACGAGGTCATCTCAAAAGATTTTCCGAGCGAGCAATATTTCTACAACCTGAACCACAGTGAACTTGAGAAGTATCTGGCCAAGAAAAGTTGGAAGTATGATGTTATTAAAAAGTAAAGGCGCGTTCACACCATGAGGTTGTACGTCAAGCACTGCCCATTGGCATGCCCCGAGCGTCGCCCAGTACTTGAGCAGCACCTGAAGGACCGTGGATTTACAGACGTCGAGTGGATAACCGGCTATCCCGTAGACCACCCATTTGTCCAATGGCTTCATGTGCGTCTCGGCAAATATCTCAGCCCCTCGTGCATTTCGGGACTCGTCAAGAATCTCGAGTCATGCAAAGCCCTCATCGATGACCCATCGATCGACTCGGCACTGTTCTGCGACGACGACGCCGTCTTCATCAAGGACTGGGCAACAAAGATGCATATACCCGAAGGAATTCCATTCGTAAATGTGTCGGTCGGCGTCCAATTTCACATTCTACCAAATGGCAATATTCAACGACTAAACAATAATGGAGGGTGCGAGGTCATCTGGATGACAAAAGACTTTGCCAGATTTGTAATACAGAATGTCGATGCACGTTCGGGCATAGACCATGTTTATTTTGCGATGGTTCGGTTTTTGGGATTTCCTCTTCTCTGTTCACCGATCGCCCAACAAACTTCCATTCTAGAACCAAAAAAGTCTTCTCTAGAACATGGCGAAAAATATCAGCCCCCTGAAAGTTGGTTTGACTTTATTTCAAACTTTAAGCCTACAGGCCTTGACTACATACAACTCTGGAATGAGAGTGGCATTGCTCGGGACGACAATTGATTTTCCAACTTCACATCCGCCTAAAAATCCAGAGGACTTCCCTGAATATATGAAACTCAAGAAACTTATAGAGAATGAGTTTCTTGAACTATTTGATAGAAAAATTGATATACAGAATTGGGATTACATATTCAGTCGGGCATCCGCTCACACCTCAACCACGACCCACTGAAGTTCGGCAATGTCAGTCTCTGGACCGGTCCCCATGAACCGGGCCTTGAGCTTCAAGAGTTTCTTAATTTCATCCAAAAATAGGTGCTGAAAAAAATTCTTCTTTTCCTTCTTGTTTTCGAAAGGCCCGTTCTTGTCGAGCAGTCCTTGGCAGACCGGCCACGTCACCTCTCGGAGGGTCTGCAATTCTAGTTCTAAATTAGTAATTCTTTCGAGCAGGTGCTTGTGAAACTCATCCATTGGACTAATCACAACCGAAGGGTTTAATAGCCTCTGAACATTCGTAGTTGATGCAGATGGCCGCACCGAGTGCAAAGAGGATCCCGAGCCACTGGACCCAGTGGGTGAATTTCTCTCCAAAAAATACATAGGCCGTGATGGCCCCGCCGACCACAATCATCGCCTCCCACATGATGCACGTCCACATCATCGTCGAAGACGAAAGAGCCTTGATCAGAAACGCAATGACCAGAGCCCACGCCAGGATCCCCAGACACAGGTGATGATTCTTGCCGTTCTGAGAATACCACTTGAGATGCGCATTTCCAAAAAGTTCAGAGACTGTCATCCCCAGGACCCATAAAAGGCTCATCTAAAGTTTAGAGACATTTTCTTTTGAATGGAGAAAGCGTTCGCCTATATTGCCTCCTGGGTCTCGTGGCTCGGAGATTTCTGTAGGCCCCCGAGCAGACTCGTGCGGGAGTCGTCCCTCTTAATTTTACTTCTAAATACGATCGAGTTTAGAATTTCTTATTTAAACTTTCAGATAAGGCGTCTGTTCATGAAACCTTCATGAAGGCTGCGTTCATTACTGGAGTGACTGGTCAGGACGGAAGCTACCTGTCAGAGTTTCTTCTGACCAAGGACTATGACGTCTTTGGTCTCGCGCGATATTGCTCCGAGAAGAAGCACGAGAGAATCGATCACCTCAAGACGAACCCCAAGTTTCATCTGGTCGAGGGAGATCTGACAGACACGGCCCGTATAAATTTAATCATAAATTCATTCGAGAAATATGATCTGATCGAGGTCTACAATCTTGGGGCCCAGTCGCATGTCAAAGTGTCCTTCGGTCAGCCCGAGTACACGGCCAATGTGGACGCACTGGGGACCCTTCGCATTCTGGAGGCTATCCGACAGAGCAATTTTAGTTCAAAATTCAAATTTTACCAGGCCGGGACGTCCGAGATGTTCGGAAAAGTCCAGGAGCCCATCCAGAGTGAGACGACGCCCTTTTACCCTCGGAGCCCTTATGGAGTATCGAAGCTTTTTGGCTACTGGATCACCAAGAATTACCGCGAGTCGTACAATATGTTCGCGTGTACCGGCATTCTGTTCAACCACGAGTCTGAGCGTCGTGGCGCAGAGTTTGTGACGCGCAAGATTACCCTCGGTCTCGGGGAGTGGCTGAAAACGCGCAAGCCCATCGAGCTAGGAAACCTGGACGCCAAGAGGGATTGGGGACACGCCAAGGACTACGTGGAGGCGATGTGGCTCATGCTCCAGCAGCCCGGGCCTGACGACTTTGTCATTGGTACGGGCGAGACACACAGCATTCGCGAATTTATCGAGATTGCATTCAAGGAACTCGGTGGTTCGGTGTCTTGGGAAGGTCAGGGAGAGAGCGAGGTTGGCGTTTCGGACGGAGACGTTGTAATCAAGGTGAACCCGGAGTTTTACAGACCGGCAGAGGTCGATGTACTCGTCGCGGATGCATCAAAGGCTCGCGAGGTCCTGGGATGGATTCCGAAGATTTCATTCGAGGACCTAGTTAAACAGATGACCCGCAACGATATTAATGGTTAATGTGCTCTTCATCGGTCCTCGCCTCCTGGCGGGCATCGGCCAAGTGACCAACCGGTACGCTGAACTCCTGCGTTCTCAGGGACACGAGACAGAGTATTGTGAGCTTGGACACCCACCAAAGAGGCAATCGTACGACGCAGGGTTTGGTTTCATCCTGCCAGTCCAGGATCAGCTGAACCTTATCGATCAGTACGCGACTCTCTGTACCAAGATGACCTATATGACCATCTGCGAGACTGAAACGGTCAATCCTGCGTACGGAATTCTCACCAAGTACAAGACACTCTATGTCGCGTCAGTTTTCTGTAAGGAGGTGTTTGAGCGCCAGTTTCCAGAGGTGGAGTGGAAGGTCCTTCGACTCTACGCGGACGAAAAGCCGCACAGGGCGCCGGCCGAGACAACGCCCTACACCTTTTACACCATCGGGAATATCGCGGATCCTCGCAAGAATATCAACGGGCTCATTCGGGCCTTCCAGGAGTGCAACTTTGGACCCGACGCGCGTCTCCTTCTCAAGGCGACCTGCATCGAACCCATCCAGCTTCAGATACCGAATGTCGTCGTCATCAACGGCCTCCTCCCAGACGAAGCCATGGATCGCATCCATGGCTCGTGCCACTGCTATGTCAACTGCTCCCACTCCGAGGGGGTCGGAATGGGGGCCGTAGAGGCCGCTATGATGTCCAAACCCGTCATTCTATCTGACTACGGGGGACTCAAGGAATACGTCCGGACGCCCTGGGTCATCAAGTGTTCCAAGGGACCGATCGGTTTCGATGATTTCCTATTTACAAAGGATCTCGAGTGGGGCCACCCATCCCACGAGGACCTCGTCAGGTGCCTCAAGGACTGCTTCGAAAAGCGCGTGTCTCGCTGGGACCACGAATGGACCCGTTCGATTATGCAAGACCTGCGTTGCTCGCTGGGACCTGTCCTTTGTTGAGCCGATTCACATTGAGAGCCATCGCGTTCTTGAGCTTGTTCAGCCCGTTCTTCGCGTTCTGGGCCGCCTTGGCAGCCGCCGCGGCCTCCGCCGCGTTCGCAGCAGCATTAAAACTATTCGAAATGGCCTTCAGACCCAGATTGTTGGTCTTTCGGGCGACACCACGGAAGCCGTTCGCGGCCGCGGTGTAGCTCGTATTCATCTTCGCCAGGTTCTGCGAGACGTTCTGGCCGGCATTCGCCGCGACCTGGGCGTTCGCTCCGGTGTTCAACTTCTTCAAGGCATTATTCGCCTGAACCAGCGCAGCGTTCGTGGTTGCCATAGTTGTTAGAGACGGAGAAAAAAGGGCCTAGAACTCGTCCCCTGCTTCGAGCGTCTCAGGGTGGCCACCACCCTCGCTCGCCGAGGCGACCCAGTAGTGCGAGCCGTACGTGACAATCGCGACCACGATCGACGAGGCGACCAGGAAGTCCTTCTGAGAATTCAGAAAGAGGACAATGTCGTCGATGACCTGGATCTTCGTGGGCTTCTTTATGAGACGGGGGACTAAATAGACGAGGACAAAGTTGATGACCAGAGCGGCCCAAATATAGTTCCAATTGAACTCTTTCATTTCACTACAAGTATTCTAGATTTTATTCACCACCTGGTGCTTGCTGCAGAACTCTCCGCAGGTTGCCTTGAAGGGGCACTGCTTGCCCGCAAGCGTCTTGGCATTGCAGCGTGCGGCCGAGCTCGGGAGGACCCGGCCCTTCTTGGGGACCGTCTCCTGGGGCTTGGGAGGGGCGGTCGTCACCTGAGTCGTGTGCAAGGCTTCCACCAGTTCCAGGGAACGCTCGCGGGCGCGCAGGAGCGAGTCGGCCATCTTCTCGGGGTCTGGGTGACCCGAGGCTCTGGCGTTGTTGTAGAACTTCTGCCAGAGCTCGCCTCCCTTGCCCTTCGGAGGCGGTGGAGGCGCGTGCATAGCCGCCTTGACAGGTGGAGCCCTCTTGCGCGCGCGACCATCCTCAATAGAGAGACGGGGGAAGGTCATCTGGGTCGCCATCTTTTGGTGTTTGGCTAGTCACTAGGGTTCAGGGTTCTGGCCAGGGGAGGACACGAATTTTTGCCGGGCCTCCACTTAAAAAGTTGTGTAGCGTAATAGTAAATGCAGATCTTCGTAAAGACTTTGACCGGCAAGACCATCACGCTCGAGGTGGAGTCGAGCGATACTATCGATAATGTCAAGGCAAAGGTTCAGGACAAGGAAGGCATTCCGCCAGACCAACAGCGGCTCATCTTTGCGGGAAAGCAGCTTGAGGACGGCCGGACGATCGCAGACTACAACATTCAGAAGGAGTCGACGATCCATCTCGTCTTGCGCCTTCGTGGAGGAAACTAATTTCATTACTAAATGTATAATGGCATTCACTCTTCAGCACCCCGAGTCCGGTTTGTTCTGGACCTCTGGAATTTTTGGCCGTGTTCAGCTCAGTCCTATTCCCAACACGTACACTCTCGAGGGTTCTTATGTAAAGAATATCAAGACGGGTCTATATGTCAACCATCGGGCCGAGATTCTCCACGAGGGCGGAGAGCCCGAGGAGTTTGTGTTCGGTGAGGATGGTGTGATTTCCTCAGATGGAAAGACCATCGGGGCCGGACAGTTTCTGATTCTTGGCACCGGAGCCACAGCATGGGTCAAGACAGCCGTGAGCCGCTCATCCGCACTCCTTCAGGAGGCTCTGAAGCCCGAGGAGCCCGAGCCCGAGGAAACTGAGGAGTAAGATTTTCTAGAGTAAAATTAGAATGGGTATTCCTCCTAATAAATGGGGTCCTTACTTTTGGGGAGTTCTTCACCTCGGATGTTTGGCCGAGTCAATTACTCCAGAGTTCATCGCAATGTATCCTTCTGTTATTCCGTGTGGTATGTGCGGACAGCACTTCGCCGAGTTGCTCAAAGAGATGCCGTTTCCAGACTCACGCGATCCTTTGGTCCTCTTCAAGTGGTCGGTCGACGCCCATAATCTCGTCAATGAACGCACAGGAAAACCTATTCTGTCGGTCGAAGAGGCTCTGAAAATCTGGACGACCGAACCTGCACCCCCAGTGTCTGTGCCCCTAGAGCCCTCAAAGCAATTTGATTTGAGTATTGGTATACTACTGGCGATTCTGTTTTTAATTCTAATTCTAATTTTTATGTACAATAGAAAGTAGATGGCCGGTGGTATCTTCCCTGGACACCCTTTCGCACTCAACCTCAAGTGCATCGTTTTCACAGCGATTCTTGCGGCCGGCTACTGGTTCGCACCCCACAAGAATCTCTGGGTCCTATCCTTTCTGATCTGGTTCCCATACATTGCCCTTGCGTGGTACGACTACTCGTACAACTGCCAGGACAAGCTCGGGCCGACGCTCGTCCCTTTCGGTCGGTACATCTGGCTGCCATTCAAGCCCCCAGGCTACAAGAAGGCGTTCGACGAGCTCCCGCCCGAGCAGATCCAGGCGATGAACAAGCTGGACCACATCGTTCTCTGGACGGGTCTGGCGACCGCGACGGCTTATTTTCTCATCAAACATAAGAAGAGATGAGTACCGCGCCTCCATCCGAAAAGAAGATGAGCACAGCCATGAATGTGGGGTCGGGTGTCGGTCTCACGTGTTCGGCCGGCATCATGTTGATCCTTGCAATTTCATTCGGAAATTGGCTGAAGAAGACCCCGAATGGATTAAACACGGCGATGACCAATACTCAGACAAAGGCGGCCCACTTGTTCGAGAAGGGTGCTCTGGCCGGCAAGGGTGGCGTTATCCTGGCCCTCATCGTGCTGGCTCTCCTGAATGGCCATGTGTCCTATGTGGCCGAGAACCCCAAGAAGTTCATGCAGGACGCGCTCGCGACTGGAGGATTCGGTGCTCTGGCCGCGGTCTTCTTGACGGCGACCCGCGGGCGCACAGACCTCTTGATCAACCACTTCGTCTTTGCCCTGATGCTCTTCTTCCTGTACCACGTGTGCCGTGAGTTTGCTGGATACTTTTCCGTTTTTGGAAATGAGCCGATGACTGACAAGGAGAAGGCACAGGCTGGCAAGCTCGGAAAGCCGATCCTTATCATAATGGGAATTGTGGCCGTCATCATGCTCGGCCTAGCCTTCACGGCCCGTGTGTCACCAGACTACACTACAGGCATCCTCAAGACTTTATCGCCAAATGTGGCACTCGCGATCGAGACCATCGGTTTCGTCGCGATCATCTCGGCCGGTGAGATCATCGTGGCCAACAACCACAAGGACCCCATCGGCCCGGCGATCGGTATGAGCGCCCTAATGTTCACCTTCGCCCACCTGGTCCTGCAGGGTGGCGGATTTTACGAACATTTGTACCACTTCCCTCCCGAATTGGAGGGATGAGTGAAACAAGTTTCACTCACAGGGTCCCCCCTTTGGGTTAAAGCTAACACGCGTATTCTAAATAATGCATTATGAACGTCTCAGCCATGTTGAGCACATCCTCAAACGTCCCGACACGTATGTCGGAAGTCTCGCTCCCGAACCTTCCTCCTATTGGGTTCGTGAAGGAGATGCCTTCGCTTCTCGTATTCTTTCTGTATCACCTGGCCTGGTGAAAATCTTTGACGAAATTCTGGTCAATGCGATCGATCAGTATTCCCTGAACCCCAAGAAGGTCTCAGAGATCAAGGTCAGCGTCCAGTGTTCAGGAATTTTGATCCAAAATTCAGGGGTCTCCATTCCCATCAAGAAGCATGAGACCGAGAAGGGTGCCGATGGCAAGCCCATCTGGATTCCCGAGCTCATCTTTGGTCATCTTCTGACCAGCTCAAACTACAATGACGCCGAGCAGAGGGTCACGGGTGGCCGGAACGGCTATGGGGCCAAGCTGGCCAATGTCTTCTCTTCGAAATTTTGGATCGAAATTAGTGATGGCAAGAAGGTCTACAGACAGACATGGAATGACAACATGAGCAAGTGTGGTACTCCGACCGTCACGACCGAGTCAGAGCCGGTGGGTGTCACCATCGGTCTGTTCCCTGACTGGCCCAGGTTCGGGGGTCAGGGAGACTTTGAAAAGGTCGCCGAGGCCAGGACTTGGGACGCGGCCATGTGGTGCTCAAAGGCCAAGGTCTATTTTAATTCAGAATTGCTCGAGGTCAAGAGTCTTGAGGACTATGCCCGGATGCGCATGGGTGATGTCCCTGTGGGAAAAATGCACACTGAGAATTTCGACATTGTCGTGGGACACTCGACCAGTGGTGGGTTCCAGCAGTGCTCATGGGTCAACGGAATTGCGACGACCAAGGGTGGGTCCCACGTGGACAAGGTGGTCAAGACTCTGGTGGAGGAGATCCTCAAGGACAAGAGGTGCGCGACCCTCAAGCCGGCCCAGGTCAAGGCGACCCTCTTTGTCTTTGTGCGGGCAGTCGTGGTCAACCCGACCTTTTCGAGCCAGACCAAGGCTGAGTGCACTTCCAAGATTACAGAGGTCATCGATTTAAAACCAAAATTCATCAAGGACACTCTGGCGACAGGGGTTCTGGATGACCTCTTGGCCCTGGGACTTGCCAAGATTGACAAGGAGCTGAAGAAGACGGACGGGTCCAAGAAGAGTCGGATCACGGGAATTCCCAAGCTGGACGATGCCAACTGGGCCGGGACCCACAAGTCCCACGAGTGTACCCTCATCATCACGGAAGGAGACTCAGCGAAGGCGCTCGCTATCGCGGGCCTGAGCGTCATCGGCCGCAACGCGTTCGGCGTGTTTCCACTCCGCGGCAAACCTCGCAACGTGCGTGACGCGACTGTTAAACAGGTGACTGAAAACGAGGAGTTTTCCAATCTCAAGAAGATACTCGGTCTGCAGCATGGAAAGATCTACGGGTCCCTCCGGGACCTGAGGTACGGCCGTCTGATGATCATGACCGATGCGGATCTTGACGGATCCCACATCAAGGGTCTCGTCCTGAATATGTTCCACGTATACTGGCCAAAGCTGATCGACCTGGGTTTTGTGGTCTCGATGGTCACGCCCGTCATCAAGGCTGGGAAGACCTGGTATTTCACCGAAGAGGCATTCCGGGAGGCCGGTCAGGTCAGCGGTCCGGTCAAGTACTACAAGGGTCTCGGTACCAGTACCTCCGCCGAGGCCAAGGAGTACTTCAAGCAGATCGATCGACTCACGGTAGCGTTTAGCGCAGACGCTAAACTCGACGAGTCCATGACTCTGGCATTTTCCAAGGCTCTCGCGGATGACCGGAAGGTCTGGCTCACGAACCACATGGCCAAGCCTCCCCGTGGTATTCCCTACGGACAGGTCAAGGCCCTCTCTGTGACGGACTTTGTCCACAGGGACCTGGCCAACTTTAGTGCCGAAGACATCAAGCGCTCGATCCCACACGTGGCGGACGGCCTCAAGCCCTCACAGCGCAAGGTGATCTACGCCTGTCTCAAGAAGAACCTCACGACCGACATGAAGGTCGCACAGCTCTCGGGCTATGTGGCAGAGCACACGGCCTACCATCACGGGGAGGCGTCCCTCCAGGGAACGATCGTGAACCTGGCGCAGAATTTCGTAGGCGCGAACAACCTGAATCTCCTCGAACCTTCCGGTCAGTTCGGGACCCGTCTGGCGGGTGGAAAGGATGCGGCCAGCTCCAGGTACATCTTCACCCGTCTGGCTTCCTTGACCAGAAAGATTTTCGATCCGGCCGACAATTCTGTTCTAAAATATGTGGTCGACGATGGTGAGAAGGTCGAGCCGGAGTTTTACGCCCCGGTCATTCCCATGCTTCTGGTGAATGGCGCGGAGGGTATCGGGACGGGCTTCAGTTGCTACGTTCCGCCGTACGACCCGGAGGTGATCAAGCACAACATCCTGTGTGCCCTTGACCAGGTGGCCAGAGGAACCTGCGGTTCCTCGTCGGAGCAAGGCTCCTCCTGGGCCCCTATGAAGCCCTACTTCAAGGGATTTAAGGGCAAAATTACAAAGACCAAGGACCACACGTGGGTGATGGAGGGCCTGGTGACCAAGGAGGGAAGTCAGCTGCACGTGACGGAGCTCCCACCGGGCAAGTGGATCCAGGACTTCAAGGAGCACCTGGACGAGCTGGTCGACAAGGGGACGATCCAGAAGTTCGAGAACCACTCGACGGAGACGACACCGAACTTCAGGATCTGGGGAGCCGATGCGCTCGAGGACCCCGTGAAGGACTTGGGGCTGACCAAGACGATCCATACCAGCAACATGTACCTGATCGGGCCGAATGGAGCGGTCAAGAAGTACGAGAGCCCGGAGGAGATTCTGGTCGAGTATCTGGAGGTCCGGATCGGTCTCTACAAGAAACGCAAGTCGTGGCTCTTGGGCCAATTTGATTCTGAAATTAAGTGGCTCTCGGAAAAGGCGAGGTTCATCGGCTTCGTGATCAACAAGCGCATCCAGGTCCTCAATGTCCCGCTCGAGGAGATTCACGTCCAGCTCCGGTCTGAGAATTTCAAGGAGGACCTCTGGCCCAAGCTCTTGGACATTAAGACGTATCAGTACACGCGTGAGGAGGTCCTGAAACTCAAAGACTTGTGTGAGCGCCGTGTGGCTGAGAGGGAGGTCCTGAAAAACACGAGTGTGTCACAGATGTGGAAAAATAACCTGAGTGAGTTGTAGAGAGAATGGCCGAAAGAGCCTTCCAGAACGTGCTTCGGCTCGAACAACAACAGCAGGCTTCGGTCTTCAATTTGTTTCACAAGTTAACAAAACCACTCGTAGAAGGTCCCGCTTCAGAGTCGGCCACAGCGTTCGAAGAGTCCGGAACCCCCACAAACGTCGCGCTGTCTCCAGTGGACGTGAGTGGATTTTACAAAGTGACTGGACCGACCGAGGTGACTTTCTATGCGACGACCGAATGGCCCAACATGCCTATCGGACCTGGCTGGACCGGTGAGGGGTTTCTAGGAATTCAGGGTCAAATTCAGATTACAGGAGCGACAAATGCCTCGGGTCCTGGCTTTCTCTGGTATTTCACTCTTCAGACAGACACCGACCAAAGCATACAAGGCACGCAGCGGGCCATTGGTGCGATTCTTTATCCACCGGGTCTTATTCAGTACACGAATAAGAGGACAAAAGTACCATTATTTGGATACTACACTGTGCACGATGGACGGATAGTCTTTCATTTTACGACTCCGCCTCCGAATAATATCGCAAATGACTGGATTGTTTCAGGTCTTCCGACCATTAGCACCACCTTGAGGGTGACGTCTTTTTCACGGGGGCTCAACTATGTTACTCTCGAGACGAAAGATGGGTCCTTGCCTAAAAACACCGCCGCGGATGTGTATGTCTCGGGAGTCCCGGCCATGATCCAAGAGCCGGCCTTTACGATGACCTTTGTACCAGGAAAGTTTACTAGTTTTCGAGAGGCCGAAAAAGACTTGTCCAAGCTGCCTCCGGTCACCATGCCTTCCTCAATTTCTATCGGAAATTACCCTGAGCAGAGGGACCTCAACTCGAACACGGCATGGAATGCCGACCCGACCCTGGAACTCTTCCCACCCAGCAAATACACCGAATCCAGGGGAAAGGGGTTCAGTTCGGGATCGGTCCTTGCACTCGAGGCAATCGGGCCACAGGAGAAGTATCTTCTGACCGATGACCTCACTAAATCACAATGGAATCCTGAATTTAAGAAATATTCAAATTTTGTTCTGTATCAGAAAGTCTTTTCATTCCCACCTCCCAGTCCTTCATATCAGGGGCAGACGGTCCAGATTGAGTTACGGCCGACAGAATTGGGTCACCTCATTTCAAACATGTACCTGAGTGTGACTCTTCCGGCAAGTCAACCGGGCCAGAATCTTTTTAATTACACGGATCACATCGGGCGAGCGCTCATCAATAAAGTAGATTTCTTGGTAAATGAGACGATCGTGGAGACTCTTTACGATGATTGGTACTTTATCAGAGATCAGATGTTTCTGGATGCGGACGAGCAGCTCGGAATATACAACGCGATCGGAGGGTCAAACATTAGCTCACAGACTCAACAGACTATCACGATTCCACTTGAATTCTTCTTCTGCCGGAGACACTCGCACAACAATAAAGGGCGCGAGCGTCTTCGCCGTCCTTACTTTCCGGCGTGTGCCATGTGGAACCAGCGCTTGTATGTTCGATTCACGTTTCATCCCAACACGTGGTGGTGCAACGCACCGACCGGATATAACGTCGACTTGTACCCACCCGGAACGACCATCTGGCCCAGTCTCATAGTCGAAGAGATTCTTTTGGAAAATGCCGAAAAACTTTACTACATGAATACGCCTCTCAAATACATAGTAAATCGTGTCCAGAAAGAGTCCCCTCAGACATTTACGAGCCAGACAATCAAGCTCAACCTGTCCGCAAGCTATCCGGTACAGACTCTCGCATGGTTCTTTAGGAATAAATTATATGAAACAGTTACCGATAGCACTTATTACAACTCCAGATACTCATATGGCTATCCAACATTATACATCAAATCGGGTATTAATCTACAATTCCCTTCTGGGAATGCCAATTATGTTGACGTAATTAATACAGCAAAGATTACTCTGAACAACGTAGATATTTTGAGTACGTTTAGAGGATCCCTTTACTATTCATTCAAACAGCCAATGGAACATGCACTCTCTATACCGTCGAAGAACATCTATACGTACTCTTTCGGGCTCACTCCGAAAGAGTACAATCAGGGAGGGTACTTGAATTTTTCAAAGTTAAATTCACAGACCACATATCTTCAACTCACATTTCTTCCTCAATATACGCAGTTACTTACACAGGGGTACAACTTGTACCTGTATTACTATGGGTACACGATGCTTCAGTTTCAGGGTGGGTTTGCTTCCCTTCCATTCCTTTGAGGGACTCGATGATACCATTCACCAGGGCCCACTTCAAGAAATTCAGCTGCCCGACAGTCGTCGAGAGCCCCTGGAACTCGATGCGCTCCGTCCGACAAAACGGATCGAAAAGCTTTTTACTGTACCCGTCCAGACTCGACTTGTAGGCGACGTGTACCGTAAACATCTTCCCATTCGGGGCCGTGTATGACACGTGATTATTCTTAGAGTAGTTCGTCACGAACCACTCAATCCTGCGAAGGGACGGGCCACTGCCCTTGTCTCCCAGAATCTCATGCAGCTTCTGCTTGTTCTCAGGATCATCGAAAAACTTTGTCAAACTCGCAAGAAGAAAGGTTTCTTTCGACATGTTCTAAAAGCGTTTCACGTTTTTAAGAGTGATTGGAAAGCTGCGCGTGGGCTCATTCCCAAGGCGCCTTGACCCTTTCGGCCACCTTTGGAGCCGGTGGAGGAACCTGACACTGATGGAATTTGCAGTATCCGTTTGGTTGCGGATTCTTCAAGCACCTCTTGTGGCTCTTGAGGACGCCCCGACAGAACGAATCCTCAAGCCCAGCCGTGTCCTTGATGAGACGTTCGAGTGGGATGTCGTAATTTTTTGAGATGACCTCGAGACCCAAGGCCATACGAAGGGCGACCCGCCTGGTCACCTCCTCGTCAATGATTGTCAGAATCTGTTGCTCCATACCTAAGAAGGGCCTCCAGCTTTTAAGGCGAAGCGCGCCAGGAACGCCCTCTTTGCCTCGACCTCCGCAGTGCTCGTCGTCTTGACCATGAACTTCTTGTCAAATATGCGATCCGCACTCACCAGCGGCTCCAAAAGGTCCTGTACGGGCTTTTTGAATTGGTTCGTAAAGTAATACTGATAATCGAGCGGAACACTCTTTTCACGGACCCACGCAGGATCCTCCGCCTTTTCGTACATTTTGCCCGGGCCCTTCACTATCACGAACGGGACCCGATCGCCCTGCTGAGGCTCTGAGCCGGGCGCACGCGCCTTGATCTTGTCCCGAACGGCCACGTGCGCCATCGGCACCTTGTAGTCCGAAGCGAGCTGCTTCGACATCATGAGCTTCTCGATAGGGACATTTCCGCCCATCAGGTCCCGGGCGTTGTCCCGCGCTAGATCGATCGCGGGCCTCGGGTCGCTCGAATCGAGGATGAGCTCTAGCAACTTCTTGAGCGTCTCGCGAACGTAGGGACAGCTGTCCCGCCGGACCACCTGAAGACCCTTGACGTCAATCTTTTTGAAAGAAACCTTGCCATCGCGGCCCTTCTCATACATCCGGGCCGCGTAGCGCTTCTTGCTGTAGAGCACATACGGGAAATAGATCTTCTCGAGCTCCAGATCATTCGGCGCCTTGAAGAGCTTCGTGCACTGCTCGGCGGCCAGCTCTCCCTGCTCCCATGAGTAATCGATCGCATCCTGGCCCTTGCGGCCCTGCACATCGAACTCGACCATCACGGAATCCGTATCGCCGTAACGCACCTTGGCCCCTGGAAAGTTGGCCTCGACGTAATTCTTCGTCTCCTCGATCATTTGACGGCCACGTAGCGTGACTGTCGATGCGATGGCCACAAGGGGAAGCATGCCCTTAGAAGCACCAGTAAATCCATAGATACTATTCATCGATATTTTGTAGGCCAACTGCTGGCCGTTGTAGACAGCCTCCATAGGCGTCCCTTCTGCCGCGGCCATCAGCTTCTTGGCCTTTTTGCGAAACGCCTTGAGGTCTGTGAGAATGGTGGGGAGAAGGGAAACCACCGGTTTCCCTTCCGAGGTCTGCGCGAACCGAAATTCCCCGAACTGCTCGTACTCGACACCCGGCAAGTTGTCGTACTTGGGGTCCATGACCATAGTCGAATAGCACAGATTGTGAGCGCACATGATGCTCGGATACAGAGATGCGAAGTCGAGCGCCGTGATTGGCGAGTAGTACGCGCCCGTCTGGGCCTCCAGAACCGTCGCGCCCTGATAGCCGTCATCGCCCGTGGGAAACTTGGGAGCTCGAATCGTCGGGATGATGAAGTTTAGCTCTCGGGCCTTGTAGGCCATCTGACTGAAGACCTTGATCTGCTGGCCCCGCTCGCTCAGAAAGGCCAGAGGGACCCAACACGCCTTGGCCATTTCGATCTGGTTCTGGATCTGGCACAACTTCGCCATCAGCTTGTGAGGCAGGACCGTATCTTGGATGCAGTACTCGGCGACCTCCCCGAGACGCTTGGGATCGCCCTCCAGATACCGGCTAAAAATCTCCTTGACCGGCATATCATTCTTCTGGTCTTTCAAAAAGTGCTTCGAGACGTTGTTCAGAGAATAGCTCTCGAGCTTGTGCTCGCGCTTGACGTCCTGGAAGAGATCGAACACGTAACGGCCCTTCATCGGCACCATCTTGAGCTCGTTGTTGCCGAGCGCGCTCGAACTCAGGTTCTTCTCGACCAGCTCGATCACCGAACCCCGGACGCGACCCCAGACTGGGCTCAGACCGCAGTGGACCGTCGCACGAGTCAGCAGGTACTCAAGATCAAAGCCAAAGATGTTCCAGCCCGTGATAATGTCCGGGTCGGTCTTGATCAAGTACTTCTCGAACGCCTTGAGAAGCTCCTTCTCGGTCTCGAAACTCTCGCAGTCGGGTGCGTCTGTCTGCTTGAGGCACAGGCACTTGCGCTCCAGAGGCTCCTGGCTCCCAAAGGCCCCGGTCGTCATACCGATCTGGAAGACGACATCCTCGCGACGCTTAGCGTCTGGAAAGCCTCCGGTGCTCGAATAACACTCGATATCGAACGACATAATCTTGAGAGGCGAAAAGTCGTCGCGGACAACGGGCGTGATGAAACGCCAATTCGGCGCCCAGAGGTTCACCTCGCACGTAGACTCCATGTCGGGCTCACAGATCCCAGGATCGATCCAGCCAGTCGACTTGATGCCCGAGCAGTGCATGAAACGCAGGACCGGGTCGATGTTTCCTTCATAGACGCGGCAGCCCCTGAGCTCCTCGTGCTTGACGTTGTCTACGCAGTACACGCAGCTGCGGAGCGCCCGCTGACTCTTGAACTCGACCTTCAAAAACGGAGACAGCTTGCCGTTCTGGAAACCCCAGAGATCCTTGCCATCCTTGCGCTCGCACGACGCGAGTCCCCGCCAGAACTGGGTCCTGATGAAGGAGCGGAGGCCGTCAATCTGGCACCCCGGAGGAGGTTTGATATAGAAATAAGGGTTGAAGGTCGTCCCGAGCGAGACTGACTTTCCATTTTCAGCTCGACCAAAAATACGGATAGTAAATTGGTCGTCCTGGTCTTGGCCGTCCCAAGCGACCGCTTGGAAAACAAGGCCAGTCCCGGAGGGACTGTGATTCATTGATTATTTAACGTTCGAACGTTTTAAGCCGAGTGGATCACAGTTGCTGCGCAACTGGTCTCTAAACCCCTGAGACTGCATACCCTGTGTAGCCGGTCGAACCGAATCCGGCCTCCCCGCGCTGCGTGGCCTCCGGAGGGGTCGTCTCGACCACCTCGGCCACCTCGAACTTCTCGAGAATGAGCTGTGCGATGCGGTAGCCCGGGCGGATCACGAAGGGCTGGGCCGTGTCCAGATTCTGTAGAACGACCTTGATCTCACCGGTATAGTCCGGGTCGATGACGCCCGCCAGGGTGTCCAGACCGTGCTTCACGGCGAGTCCAGAGCGAGGCGCAATGCGTCCGTATGTTCCGGCTGGAAGTTGAATAGAAATGCCCGTCGAGACAACCACTCGACGGCTAGGGAGGACGACATAACTATCAGTGCTGAATAGGTCATAACCAGCCGCGCCGTGGGTTGCGCGCGCTGGCAGAATTGCAGTAGGTACAAGCTTGTGAACATTGAGGGCCATTATAGCATATAAAAGACAAGAACCTTTAAATATAAATGTCTAAGAGCTTACTTTTGGACATTGATGGGGTCCTCGTGAGAGATCCTTTACTCCTTCAGCACGTCAAGTCCAATTGCGTGGAATATGTTCGGGCCAAGTTGCCCGAGTGCAAGGATCCAGTCGAGACCAACCGACACCTGTATTTGGCGCACGGCCACACGGCCCTCGGGCTCCAAAAGAGTTTTAAAATTGACACGAGCGACTTTCACGAAAAGGTCTACGACAAGAGGCTCATGGACCACCTGGCCGAGGTGATCTATGGTACAGAGTTTCAGATGGATGCCGAGATTATTCACGGACTGACCAGAGAAGACTGGGACGTCACGCTCTTCACAAACTCGCCCGCGCAGTGGGCAACTCCAGTCGCCCTGGCCATCGGCGACGATATCAAGGTGAAGTGTGCCGGTCCCAACGCCCGCAAGAGCTACCTCAAGCCCGAGGCACTCTTCTACAAGGGGTTTCCGACGTCCCAGACCCACATTTACGTGGATGACAGCCTCAAGAATCTGGGGACCGCGCGCTTCCTGCCAAATTGGGTCCCCGTGCATTTCACGGATGGCCAAAAGGACTCCAAGCCGTGGTGCCCACAGATTGGGTCCATCTGGGAGCTCATGCTGTTTCTCAACTCTAGACACTTAGAACTTATGGACCTTTGAACTTCAATGGAAGAATCCGAGGTCAGCATTTATTGCATCGGGACTGGAAAGTATGTCGGGACCAGTGCTTTCGCAGTCGATCCGAGGCCCAAAAAGAAGATACGCCTGAACTCTCTCGGTGAGGATGTCCATCTCTTCCCCGATGGATCGGTCAAACGGGACGAGGACAGCATCATAGCCGCCCAGCGCATCTGGCGCGAGAGAGCCTATGCGCCTGGGACAGGAGTCATGTATCTCAAGGCTTTCGAGAGTTTTAACGCCTCCGTAAGTCATTGTCAGGATCAAAGCGAGTCGCATACCAGGCCCTCGGAGCCTTGCGCTTCGTGACGAGCACGTACTTGAATGTTCTAGCCACAGCCCACTGCTGTGGGGTTGCTCCCACGCGGCTCCCGCCCGTCTTCCAGGCCTTCAGGCCCCTGTTATAGACCGTATTCAGGGTCGATCGCGAGATTCCAGTCCGTCTCGCGATCGCCTCCTTGTTAAACTTGAGCCCCGGGTAGACCTTGTGAAACTGCTGGGTCCACTTGGACTTCCGTTTGGTCCCGCCCTTGTTCGACCGTGACAGACCCAGCTTGGAATACGGCGTCTTTCGGCGCTTCAGGAGCTCCTTTTCGCGCAGGAGCTTCATGCTTCGACTGAGGCCCGAGAAGTACCGCTCGGGCCAGGCGCGCCTGAGAACGATGTGCCTGGGGTGTCTCTTCATTGCTATATTCAGATATATTAAAGAGAACGCGTGTTGAATAAGTAATGTGCGGAATCTACGCCTGTACGGGAGGCACCAGACCTCCCAAGGATGTTCTCAAGCACCGCGGACCCGACCAGTGCATCGATACGAATGTTGGCCTGACTTTTTGGCGTCTCGCAATCAACGGAGGTGATGATGGTATGCAGCCCCTTCAACACAAGGAGAAGGTTATCGTGGCAAATGCAGAGATTTACAACTATCTGGAGCTTGGCGGGACCTTGGGACACACAGACTGTGAGGTGATCCTGCCGACGATCGAGCAGCATGGTCTCTCGCGGGCCTGCGAGATGTTCCGGGGCGATTTCGCATTCGTCTACACGGACGGCATCAACTGGTGGGCCGCGCGCGACTCTGTGGGTGTCCGTCCGCTCTTCTACTGCCGCCACTCCAAGGGCATCGCCTTTGCCTCAGAGGCCAAGGCGCTCCTGCACCTCCAGAGACTCATCGAGCCCTTCCCGCCGGGCCACCTCTACGACTCGACGCTCGACAAGTTCATCTGCTGGTCCCCGAACTACTGGCCGAGTCCGCGGGTCGATGACGACGTCGAGTTCATCCAGAGCCACATTCGGCACCTGCTGACCGAGGCGGTCGAGCTGCGAGTCCACGCGGGGCGTCCCGTCGGATTCTTCCTGAGCGGCGGTCTGGACTCTTCGATCGTGGCGGCCCTAGGAAAGCAGGCACTCGGCGGAAAGATCAGGACCTTTTCGGTCGGTCTTGAGGGCGCGCCGGACCTGCTGGCGGCCCGGAAGATGGCCGACTTTCTCGAGTCGGACCACACCGAGGTCATCTTCACGATCGAGGAGGGTCTCAAGGTGCTCAAGGAGGTGATCTGGCACCTGGAGACGTACGACACAACGACCGTTCGGGCCTCTGTGCCGATGTATCTCCTGAGCAAGTACATCAAGGAAAATACGGATGTCCGGGTCGTGTTGAGTGGTGAGGGCGCCGATGAGCTCTTTGGCGGGTACTTGTACTTTCACTCGGCCCCGAACGTCGACAAGTTTCGCACAGAGACGAATCGGCTCGTCCAGGACGTCCATATGTTCGATGTCCTTCGGGCCGACCGCACGACGTCCGCGCACGGCCTCGAGCTTCGGGTCCCGTTTTTCGATCGGGACGTGATAGACTACGTGATGGATGGGTTTTCGACAGAGCTGAAGATGCCCAAGGAGGGCTACGAGAAGTTCATCTTGCGCAAGGCGTTCGAGGACATCCTGCCCCGTGAGATTGCCTGGCGCCAGAAGAACGGGATGAGCGATGCGGTCGGCTACAAGTGGGCCGCGTCGCTCCGTAAGCACGGAGAGTGGAGATATAGCGAGATGTTCAGCACAATGTTCAAGGGCCAGGGCAATGACTGGATCCCCTACAAGTGGATGCCTCGCTGGGTCGAGGCGACCGACCCGAGCGGCGCACTGCTCCCTGTGTTTAGCGATAATACAGGCAAGACAGAGTGACGACCGAAGTCACTAACGTAAACGTAAAAAGTTCTCTAAAAACATTCTTATTTCTGTATTCGACAGCCACAGGCACAAGGACCTGGCTCTCGACATCCTGTACCATGCGTAGGTTGTCATGACGCGCTCTACACATGGGACAATCGAGCTTGACTTTCATACACTTCACAAAGCACTCGACATGAAGGACCTTTCCGCAACACCCGAGCGTGGCAAGTGTTCCCGAGAGGGGTTCGGTGCAAATTGGGCACTCGTCGGCCTCCATTACTAATTACTAAGAAATTCATTTTAAGCCTTTTTCGCCGCTCGACGGTTCCTGTTTGCCTGGTTCTTGCCCTTGACGTAGTTCTTTAGTCCCTGGAGGTTGCCCTTCGTGAAGTTGAGCTTCTTAGCCTTGAGCCACTCGGCGCGCGCCTTGGCCGTCTTGAGAGCATTGATGTTCTCGAGGGCACTCTTGTACCTGTTCCAAACGGCTCTGTTGGCACTGGTCGCCTTGCGGATGGGGGACTTGTGGGCCGCTATATAATTCCGAATAGTATTGTGATTATTCGAATTCGTAGCGTTCCAGAAGGGCTTGAATTGCGCCAAGACCTCCTTGCGGCGGGTAGTTGCGGGGCTGTTCGGCTTGGGTTTGGGCTTGCGCTTGATCGGTGGCTTGACGGACGGCGAATCCTTTTTGAAATAGTTTCGGGCGTGCCACACCCCGTGGTCCCGGAAGTGCGCAAGGACCTTGCGCTCATGGGGAAGGACAGTTTTCCAATACAGTGAATAATAGCGTGCCCTTGCGGTTTTGGTAGGCGCAGTTGACATCACTCTCCTTGCTAGAGTAAACGCATTCTCGGGGCTTCTTGTATTGTATTTGGCGTTCAAATTTTTATAAAAATTAGCTAAAAGTGTAAAGTTTGTTCTGTATCCAGTTTGTTCAAGATTTCTCATTTTTTGTAGAGCATTATTCTTGGAGTTTGAAGACGCTAGGATATCATTATATGCATCTTTATTTATGATTGGCGTCGCCGGCTTGGTCTTTTCACGTGCCCGAGCGCGCTTGATAGCGGCGATCTGGGCCGGTTTGAGATTGTTCCAGGTCCCGTTTTTCAGGTATTTGTTGAATTTATTATTTGAAACACGCGTATAAATTCCCGGTGGCGTCTTGGTATTCTTGTACTTGAGGCGGCACACGGGCTTGATGGAGTCGATGTAATCATTCCTGGAAAAGATGACAAAATTGTAGCCCATGTAATTAATCTGCCCACCCGCGAAAAAGTCATAGTGTCGTGCGACCTCATTATCGACCACCCTTTTGAGATCATTCCAGGCCCACCAGTTGCATGGGAAATTCTTCCGCTGGTTCGAGTCGAACAGGTATCCCTTCCCGTTGCACATGTAGCCCGTGATTGCGTGGTATTTGTGGGCCAGCGAGTTTGAAGCTTTCGAATTTCCGATCGTAATTGAGCAACACATCTTCGAGTACGTCTTGGGTCTGAATGGTGCAATGCGGTCCACCCGTTCCGATTTGGAAGACACCGCGACCAAAAAATGAGGGCGCTTCCGAGCATCCGCAACTGGAATATGTGCGTGTCGATTGGTCATGATATAGTCCGTGATTCCCAGGTGTTTGAGAATCTTCGGGAGTTCGTCCTGCGGAAAGCCACCCTCCCCGCCAGCGTGCGCTTTCGCGAGGGTTCCGGCGAGGCTCGCACCCCCGAGGATGTTGGCCGACTTTCCAGCCTTGAGAGAAGCGCTTCGGGGCCCTGACCTGAAGCACAGATACTGGTCCAGGAACTTGTAAAAATAGATGCGTTTCGCGGTCAGCAGGGACTTGACGCAGGGCGCCGGGACCCCATCGTCGAACTGCGCCTGTTCTTGGGGTGACAGTTTCTTGTAAAACTTTTCGAGATGATCGAACAGGATCTTCTGTCCTGCGTCAGAGAGCAGGAAGCCGTTGATGATCGAGAAGAACCAGCAGGTCCCTCTCGTCTGGAGCGCACCCTCTCCGCACTCGGCCATATTAAAGTATAATATTATATTAATGAACGCGAACAAACTCCTTCGACTGAAAGCTCTTCAGACGAGTCTCGGGAGGATTCTGGCAGGGAGTGTTTTCCCGACTCAAAACCAGAAGAACCGAGGATTCAAGAAGGCCCCCTTGTACACACACGGCCAGACATCCATGGCCAACTTTGAGAAGAGCGCGACCTACAAGAGGATGAATCAATTAAATAATGAAATTAAGGAGCTGAAAAACGTCGGGACCATTGTAAGCCGCATCAACGCGAAGCGGAAGCAGTACAATGCCCATGCGAATACGGGAAGTCGAACATCCAGTCTCAGGACTTTTAACTGGGTCAAGAAGCAGCAGAAACTGGAGGATGAATTAAGAAATCTTCATGATAAGCTCTTGGTGGGCGTCCGGGCGCTCAACAAGATCAAGGCGCGGAAGGCGGCCGCGGGTGCCAGGGGGCGGAACTTGGGTCTGGCCCTAAAGCAGTCTTTCAACTATCGTCCGCCCGCGCCAGGGATCGGCAACTTTGGAGGATCCGAGTACCGAAAGTTAAAGCGCAACTTCAATATGATGGCCGGAAAGATTGCGAATGCTGGAACTTCGCCGATGCGGAACGCGTCTCCAAAGAGCGTGTCGCCCAAGCGGGGGATGAGGCACGCGGGGGTCTAAAATTCGTGTGATGCGGGAGTCAGGGCCCTCAAGAGCACGAGTCTTACAGACTCAAACGAGATGGATTCCTACCTTGAGAAGAAGGATCAAATCACCGCGGAGATCGCGAAGCTGAACAAGAAGGCGCGCGAGCTGGTCGAGAGGCGCGAGGCTCTCATCGTCGAAGAGGCCGTGCGAATGGCCGAGGCGTCCCAGCCCTCTGCGGCGGAAGCGATCGCACAGGCTCTCATAAACGTCTACGCTGAGTCCGATGTGAGTCTCGAAACTCTCTTTGGGGTTCAGAGCCCCGCGGTGAATACGGCCGGCCTGCTCTTGCAGGCCGAGTGGCGCGACCCGCACGTCATTGAGATGTTTCTGAATAATGGAGCGTACGTGGATGCCAAGGACAAGGAGGGTTTCTCGGTTCTGGAGATGGTTATTCAGGGGCACGATGGCTACTGGCGG
>Ga0114973_10000594_pt1 | contig 27511 bp, 26 predicted proteins | sample M_140807_MF_Meta_FD_87025 | JGI IMG/M metagenome (GOLD analysis project Ga0114973, IMG submission 87025) | Freshwater microbial communities from Lake Montjoie, Canada to study carbon cycling - M_140807_MF_MetaG | ecosystem: Environmental > Aquatic > Freshwater > Lake | place: Lake Montjoie...
ATTTGTTTTCATCTGGACACTTCGGTTACTTCACAAAGTCCCAGCAGGAGTTAAATCCTTACCGTCGATTACGGAGTTTTTCACCCTCGCCGGAAACTATGAGGGCGATATTAGCCTGAGTTAGCTGTGGCCGTCAAAAAGGCTAGTTACTGAGCCATCTTCGAAGACCTCACGGATCGCACGCGCCAGAAGCGGTGCGATCGAGAGGACAGTTAGTCCATCAAAGCGCTTATCTTCATCAATCGGCAGAGAATCTGTAACAACGACTTCTGTGACCTTTGATTCCTTAAGGCGTTCGACTGCTGGGCCAGAAAAGACAGCATGAGTTGCGGCAACGATTACCTCTTTGGCACCAGCTGCAAATAGCGCATCGACGGCCTTGGTAATTGTGCCAGCCGTATCGATCATGTCATCGATTACAACGCAAGTTTGTCCTTCAACTTCACCAACAACTTTTCCAGTTACAGATTCATTTGGAACTCGTGGGTCGCGAGTCTTGTGAATAAAGGCAATTGGGCAGCCCCCAAGTAACTCTGACCAGCGTTCGGCTACACGCACGCGTCCAGAGTCTGGCGAAACAATTGTTAAACGAGTGCGATCGACTTTGCTGCTGACGTAATTAGCAAGCATCGGCAGTGCGAATAAGTGATCAACTGGACCATCAAAGAAACCTTGAATTTGTGAAGTGTGTAGATCAACCACCATTAGGCGATCAGCGCCGGCAGTCTTATAAAGATCGGCCATAAGGCGCGCAGTGATTGGTTCGCGACCGCGATGTTTCTTATCTTGGCGGGCGTAACCATAGAACGGCGCAACGACTGTGATGCGCTTAGCTGATGCACGCTTTAGTGCATCGATCATTATCAGTTGTTCCATGATCTGCTTATTTACAGGTGCTGTGTGGCTTTGAATTACAAAGGCATCACAACCACGAACTGATTCTTCGAATCGAACAAATATTTCTCCATTTGCAAAGTCATATGCAGATGTTGGAGTTAGCGGAATTCCAAGTTCAGCGGCGACAGCTTCAGATAGTTCGGGAAATCCGCGTCCTGAAAAGAGTCGAAGTCTTTTCTCTGAGGACAATCGAATTTCGCTCAAGGAAATTAGCCCTTCTTCTCGTCGCTATGTCTCGCGGCAGCTTCGGCAGCCTCTGCAGATTTAGCAGATTGGGTACCAGATCGCTTGCGCATGACCCAACCTATTACATTTCTTTGCTTACCTCTAGCGACACCCATGGCACCGGCTGGAACATCTTCTGTAATTACAGATCCGGCGGCGGTGTAAGCCCCATCGCCAATTGAAAGTGGTGCAACCAACATTGAATCGCTGCCGATTCGCACGTGATCTCCGACAGTTGTGTGGTGTTTATTTACCCCATCATAATTTACAAAGATAGTTGCAGCTCCAATATTGGTTCCTTCACCGATAGTTGCATCGCCAACATATGAAAGATGTGGAACCTTTGATCCATCTCCGACTTTGGAATTCTTTATCTCAACAAATGCGCCCGCTTTTGAATCTGTTCCAAGAACTGTGTCTTTGCGTAAATATGTATAAGGGCCAACATTGGCATCTTTACCGATAGTTGCTTCAAAGCAATTTGACTCGATAATCGTGGCGCCACTTAACACGGTACAAGATTCAAGCAGAGCGCGCGGGCCAATAACAGCACCGGTTGCGATGGTGGTCTTGCCAAGAATCGCAGATCCAGGATAGATAGTGACATCGTTTTCAATTTTTGCAGTGGCATCGATCCAAGTAGTGGTTGGATCAACGATTGTGACGCCAGCGCGCATAAACCCTTCGTTAATCTGATCCCGCATCAGCGCTGCACTTTCGGCTAACTGCACACGATCATTCACACCAAGAATTTCCACAAAATCTTCAATTAAAGCTGCGGCAATCAAGCCACCTTCATTGCGCAGAATCTCAATAACATCAGTTAAATAGAGTTCGCCTTGCGAATTATCGTTATTTAACTTACCAATAGCTCCGGCTAGCTTCTGAGCATCAAAGGCATAGACCCCAGAATTTACTTCGTAGATCGCCTTTTCAAAGTCATCAGCATCACGTTCTTCAACGATACGAAGTAGTGAGCCATCATCTGCGCGAACGATACGTCCGTAGCCAGTTGGATCAGGATGTTCTGCAGTTAGGACTGATGCGGTAAATCCACCGTTATGGTGCTGATCAAGTAGGCGCTGCAAGGATTGGCCCGTCAATAAAGGCGTATCGCCAGCTAAAATTAAAATTGTTCCGGTGGGTTTTAAATCTGCGAGCGCTAACTGCGTTGCATGGCCAGTACCGCCGCGACGCTCCTGAAAGATAGTTGTAACAGTTGGCGCATTTTCTGCCAGATGGGCTTCAACTACTTCCCGACCTGCACCCACAACTACGCGTACCTGTTTTGGTTGAAGCGCTGCAACCGCGTTTAACACATGGCCAACAAGCGAGCGCCCAGCAACTTCGTGCAGAACTTTTGGTGTGGAAGATTTCATGCGAGTGCCTTCACCTGCGGCGAGAACTACAACCGTTTCTAGGTTTGCACTCATGACTTAAGTCTAACTGGTGGGTTTGGCTTCGGCTCCGCCAGCTTCATCGGCGGGCAATCAATATTGCTCCGCCCTTTCTAGGGGCGGGCAATTGAAATTGCTCCGCCACCAGGTATCGATCCTGGACCCTGGGCTTCAAAGGCCCATGTGCTAGCCACTACACAATGGCCGAACGCATATTCTCCCTCATAAATGCGAGTGCTCGCGACCATTCGCGCATTCGAACACTATGCAGGGCGCTCTCGCCGCTAGCCTTAACCGCTATGAGCGCCAATCGCGATGAGGTAGACCGCCTAATTGCGGCCTGGAAGCGCGAACGTCCCGATCTTGATCTAAGCCCATTTGCTGTCTTAAGTAGGATTTCGCGAATTTCACGAAATTTAGATATCGCTCGCCGCGATGCTTTTGCAGATTTAGAAACTTGGGGCTTTGATGTTCTTGCAGCGCTTCGTCGCGCAGGTGATCCATACCAACTCTCCCCCGGTGAATTAATGCAGGAAACCCTTGTTACTAGCGGCACCATGACTAACCGTTTAGATCGCTTAGAAGAATTAAAGTTGATAACTCGCCAACCTGATCCAGAAGATGGCCGTGGTTCTCTTGTCACGTTAACTGCTTCCGGAATGCGAGCAGTTGATAAAGCGCTAGACGGTTTACTAGAACACGAGAGAGATTTACTGAAAGGGCTTACTCGTGAAGAGCGCGCATCACTTGCGGAGTTATTAAGTTTGTTAGCCGCACATTTAGAAGAGAGTTAAATAACTTTCGCCCCAGGCACTGGGCCGTAAGCCCGCGCAACGCTGCCAACGACGCCACTTGATGTTAACGCCACCGCTAAATCTAAACCTTGCTCTTCATCTGCCACTAAGAAGGCAACTGTTGGACCAGATCCCGAAACGATTGCACCAAGTGCGCCATATTCTTCGCCTACATCTAATACCAATGTAAGTGCCGGACGTAGGGAGCATGCGGCAGATTGCAGATCATTTTGTAGCGCTTGGCCAACGGCTTTTGGATCGGCGGCAAGGAGAGATTGCATCAGCGCATCGCTAGTCTGAGGCGCTGCAATATCTAATCCGGCGCGTAAGCGATCACACTCTTGATAAACCGCAGGGGTTGAAAGTCCCACAGATGAAAGCGCTAATACCCAGTGATAAGTACCGCGCGAAAGTGCCGCAGTTAATTGATCCCCACGTCCTTGGCCAATTGCGGTGCCGCCCGTAATCATAAAAGGCACATCGCTGCCGAGCTTTGATCCAAATTCCAGCATCTCCTCGCGTGACATCTCTAGATTAAATAACTCATTTAAGCCGACGATCACCGCCGCCGCATCAGCGCTACCACCTGCCATGCCACCTGCAACCGGGATAAATTTCTTAACTTCAATATGGATATCGATAGCACATTCGTATTCATCAGCAATTAGCGCAGCTGCTTTAACCGCCAAGTTTGTCGAATCTGCCGGAACGCCATGGGTGTGGTCGCCTGTAATCGAGATAGTTATGCCATCGCCTGGTGCGGTTCTAGTGATGGTGACATCGTCATAAATGGAGATTGCTTGAAAAACGGTTACTAAATTATGAAATCCATCGCCTTCGCGTGGACCTACCGCCAACTGCAAATTTACCTTTGCAGGAACACGTACTGTTACCGAAGCGTTAACTGAAGTTGGCACGTTAAGACTCTAATCCTTGTTGCGCGATTTTGCAGAAACCATGGATGTCGAGTGATTCACCGCGCAGCGTTGGATCAATTCCAGCAGCGGTTAGGTGAGCTTCGGCAGCAGCTGAGCCACCATATTTAGATGACAGAGCAGCGCGCAACATTTTGCGACGTTGTGCGAACGCCAGATCGATAATTGTAAATACTTCCTTACGTAATTTCTCAGCTCCCGGCGTTGCACGTCGCGTAAATGCCACGAGCTTTGAATCAACATTTGGTGCTGGCCAAAAAATGGATCTTGAGACAGATCCCGCACTAGTAACTTCAGCCCACCAAGCAGCCTTAACTGATGGAATTCCATATTCTTTCATATTCGGTCTCGCAGCTAGGCGATCAGCAACTTCGGCCTGCACCATAACAACGCCGCTACGCAAGGTTGGCAGAATTTCTAAGAGATGAAGAAATACCGGAACTGAAACGTTGTAGGGCAAATTAGCAACTAAGACCGTTGGATCTGCTGGCAAATTCTGTAATTGCAGTGCATCTTGGCAAATTACCGTTAACAAATGTGCGCGATCGCTATGGGTAGATGCAGTGATAGGAAGTTGCGTGGCTAAGCGGCTATCTATTTCAACCGCAACAACGCTGGCTGCTTCTTCCATTAAAGCTAAGGTAAGAGAACCGAGCCCCGGACCGATCTCTAGCGCGATATCTGTTGCAGTAATTCCTGCAGTACGTACGATCTTTCGACAAACATTGGCATCAATGACAAAGTTCTGTCCCAACGCTTTAGCCGGTTTTAAATCTAATTGCGCAGCTAAGGCACGAATTTCTGCTGCACCCAGCAGCGTCATAACGTGGAACCTGCAGCAAATGAACCAAATATTCGCTCGGCGTTATCGGATAACGCTTGGGCTAGAGCCCCCACGCTCTCATTGCGCTCTTCGGCCATCGCACGAACAATGTTTGCTATTTGTGCTGGAGTATTTAGTGCACCGCGGTTGGGCATAGGCGCCAGAAACGGCGAATCTGTTTCAACCAATAACTGGTCGTGAGGAACTAATTTTACCGCCTCGCGCAGATCAGGTGCGTTCTTAAAGGTTAAAGTGCCGGCAAAGGAAAGTATGTAGCCACGATCTATGCAGATCTTTGCCATAGCAACATCGCCAGAAAAGCAGTGAAAGACCGTCTTCTCAGGAGAACCAACTTCTAGCAAGATAGATAGAACATCTTCATGTGAATCACGGTCATGGATAACTAGCGCTTTCTTGGTTTTCTTTGCTAGCTCAATATGCCATTTAAAGGAATCTTGTTGGCGCTGGCGCAGTTCTGGTGGTGTACGGAAGTAATCAAGCCCAGTTTCACCAATTGCACGTACTCGCGGATGAGCTGCTAACTCTTCAATTATCTTTAGATCAGCTTCCAGGTCAGGAACAACTGGCGCTTCGTTCGGGTGCAGTGCAACTGCAGCTAATACGCGATCATCGAAATGTTCGGCAGCGGCAACGCACCATTTAGATTGTTCTGCCGAATATCCAACTTGCACAACGCGGTCAACGCCGGCTGCTTTTGCATCATCTAATACTCTTTTAACGGCATCTGAATCAGGGGCAGCATCTGTAACGATTTCCAAATGCGCATGAGCATCGACGGTTGGAACGGGTAACGGTTTTGGCGCTGGCGCCATTGGGCGATCGATATCGCGATTGTGGCGATCTGCCATTGAAATTTACTCTTTAATCTCAAGTCGTGGAAAGAGAACTGGAGTCTTTGTCACGATGGTGCCTTCTGGTAACTGACCCCAATTAGCAACGTTTGCAATTGTTTGCGCACCGAGTGAGCCAATTGATTTATTTGCGCCCAGGCTCTCCCATAAAGTTTCAGTTGTGGCAGGCATGACTGGGTGGAGCAGAACCGCAAGTGCGCGCAGAGATTCGGCGGTGTTATACAAAACTTCGTTAAGTTCAGCCTTATTCGCCTCATCTTTAGCCAAGATCCATGGCTCTTTCTCAGTTACATAGCCATTAACTTTTTTGCAGAAATCCATCATGGCACTTATTCCGCCTTGGAAATCTAGCGCGACCATGGCTGCATCTGCTTTAACAACTGTTGCAGCCAGCGCCGCACTTAACCCGGCATCGGTTGCTACTGCCGGGACTTTACCTTCACAGTATTTTTCAATCATCGCAGCTAAACGTGAGGCTAAATTGCCAAAATCGTTAGCAAGTTCAGATGTGTATCGAGCCGACATATCTTCCCAAGAGAACGAACCATCGCTACCAAAGGGAATTGCGCGCAGGAAGTAATAACGGAAGGCATCAACGCCAAAATGGTCGGTGATATCTGATGGTGCGATACCAGTTAACTTGCTCTTGCTCATCTTCTCGCCACCGACCAGTAACCAGCCGTGAGCAAATACTTTCTTTGGCACATCCAACCCCGCTGCCATTAACATCGCCGGCCAAATTACAGCGTGAAAGCGCAGAATATCTTTTCCAACTAAGTGAACATCTGCGGGCCAGGTGTGCGCAAATTTCTTACCACCTACAGAATCTGGCGCATCAGTTAAACCAACTGCCGTTGCATAGTTAAGCAAGGCATCAAACCAGACATATACAACTTGATCGGTATCCCAAGGCACTGGAATTCCCCAATCAAAAGTCGATCGTGATATTGAGAGATCTGAAACGCCGCCTTCAAGGAATGAAACTACTTCATTGCGCGCACTTTCCGGTTGACAGGCATCGGGATTTTTTCGGTAGTGCTCAAGCAGCGGTTCAACAAAGGCAGATAAACGGAAGAACCAGTTATTTTCATTTACTAATTCCACGGGCTTGCTATGGATTGGACATAGTTTCTGACCATCAGCATCAATTAAATCACCAGGTAATTTAAATTCTTCACATCCAACGCAGTATGGACCTTCATATTTACCAGCATAAATGTGGCCAGTATCTTTTAATGATTGTAAAAACTTTTGAACTCGCTCTGTGTGGCGGGGTTCAGTTGTGCGAATAAAGTCATCGTTAGCGATATTTAGAGCGTGCCAATTAGGTTTCCAGGCTTCGGCAACCAACTTATCTACCCAAGCTTGCGGTGCCACGCCATTTTGCTCAGCCGTACGCATTACTTTCTGACCATGTTCATCCGTGCCGGTTAAGAACCAGACCGATTCACCACGTTGGCGATGCCAGCGCGTTAACACATCGCCAGCCACAGTTGTATATGCATGTCCGATATGCGGCGCATCATTTACATAGTAAATCGGCGTTGTTAAATAGAAAGACTTCACGAGCGCATCTTATTCGCATCAACTACCGCTGCATAAACGATCCGCTTTGGCAGGTCAAATTCATCAGCAACGGTGGAAATAGCGCTCTTTCGATCCATTCCGGCTGCCTCAAATTCACGGACTCGAGCGACCATATCTGCGGCAGATTTTTCGGCTGTGCCTACTTCGGCGCCGGCAATTACTAGCGTTATCTCGCCTAAAACTTCTTTACTCTTGGCCCATTGCAAAAGCTCTGTCATCGATCCACGAATCGTTTCCTCATAAGTTTTAGTCATCTCACGACAAATTACGCCACGACGATCGCTGCCAAAAATTGCCTTCGCATCTTGCAGTGATTCAACTAAACGGTGAGGCGCTTCAAAGAAGACCATGGTGCGCTCTTCAAATCGCAACGCTTCAAACGCTGCTTGACGTGCGCCCAGTGCGCGCGGAGTAAAGCCTTCGAAGATAAAGCGATCGGTTGCTAAACCAGAGAGCGCTATCGCCATTACTGGTGCGCTTGGCCCAGGAATTACCTTGACCTCCAATTTTTCAGCCATCGCATCGCGGGCCAAGCGAAATCCGGGATCGCTAATTGTTGGCATCCCGGCATCAGATACAACTAACACGTTTTTGCCGGCGCGTAAATATTGCAAGATCTCTTCGCTTCTTTCAGTTTCATTTCCATCAAAGAAAGAAATCACTTTGCCAGAAAATGTGACTCCAATATCTGAACATAAACGATGAAAGCGGCGCGAATCTTCGGCAGCAATTACTTCGGCGCTAGCAATCGCATCTTTTAGGCGCGGGCTTGCATCAAGGGGATTTCCCAGAGGAGTCGCTGCCATCGTTAAAGCCATAGGGACATCCTCTCAGTACGCTAAGGATGTGAAAACCCGCATCTACGTTGGAGCGATTGCGCTGGTGGGACTGGCTTTGCGATTACTGCACTTAGGCACTCCTAAAGGATTTGTATTTGATGAGGTCTACTACGTCGATGGCGCCCGCGATTATTTGGCAGGTGGCGTTGAAGTCGCAGGCAATGAACCGGAATTTGTCGTTCACCCGCCAGTCGGAAAATGGTTGATCGCACTCGGAATAAAAATCTTTGGAGATAGCGAGTTTGGTTGGCGCTTTATGGGCGCTTTACTTGGATCAGCAATGATCGTTTTAATGGCACTAATCGCAAATCGTTTATTCCGTAATTCATTCTTAACCATTTCAGCTAGCGCACTAATGGCGATGGATGGTCTTGCCCTAGTTCACTCACGTACCGCGCTCTTGGATATCTATCTAGCCTTCTTTATTTTATTGGCAACCTATTTCTTCTTAGCGCGGTGGCATTGGTGGGCAGGCTTGGCACTTGGCTTAGCGATCGCAACTAAGTGGAGCGGGCTCTACTATCTTGCACTCTTTGCACTGGTTGCGCTCTATCGCACTTTTGCACATCACACCGGGCGCGACCTGATAAAACCAACTATCAAAACATTTCTGCAATATGCCCTCTTGCCATTTTCCATCTACTTAACCTCCTGGACGGGCTGGTTTGTCACGAGTCGAGGTTGGGCGCGGGATTATTCAACGAGCGTCATTTCTTCATTTATCCACTATCACTCACAAATGCTCGGTTTTCATACTGGGTTAGTTCAAAAACATGCATACCAAGCAAATCCTTGGAGTTGGATGGTCATGGGAAGACCAACTTCATTCTTTTATGAAACACCTAAAAATTGTGGGGCTAGCCATTGCTCACAAGAAGTCTTAGCACTTGGAACGCCGTTCTTATGGTGGCTCGGCACTATTGCAGTTGCAGTCGTATTGGGTTTCTGGTTTAGAACTTTTGCAACCAAGCGATATGAGCCAGCACTAAATATAATTGTCGCTGGTATTGCCGCTGGCTATCTGCCTTGGTTCTTCTTTCAAAAACGTACGGTATTTTCCTTTTATGCCATCGTCTTTGAACCATTTTTAATTCTGGCAATTATTTACTGCGCCTACGCTGTATTAATTCACTTCCAAAATAGCCGCATTACCTACGCTTTTTTCGCCTTTATCGGCTTTGCAATATTTATCAACTTTATCTATTTCTTGCCGCTATTTACCGGAGATGTAATTACCTACGACTCTTGGCAAGCCCGTATGTGGCTGCCATCTTGGGTCTAAACTCTGAAGAATTTATTCGTTAGCGGCGCGGTTCTCTTTCATGCGAGCAACTGCTTCATCGGCTAATTGTTGATCGAAGATCTCATCTCGTGATGGAGCTGCTGCTGCCAGTGCCTCACGTTCGAGCTTCTCCTGCTCTTCACTCCATTGTCCAGGAGTAGTTAGGTCGATTACCCGCTTCGGCACAATCGCCTTTGGAGCATTTACATACGTTGGAACTGGAATTGAATTTGGTTGCCATTCGCCACGAGCTGCGGCGCTGCCCTTTGGCAAAATTGTTACGCCAGTTAACTCGCGCTCTGAAAGTGGAATCCAATGTTCAGTGTTTTGCTTTGGTGCCAACACCTCTGACAAGTTTGTGGAAGATACGCCTGCAGTACTGCGATGTATTTGAGTCACGCGACGCTTTTGCATACGTTCAGTATTTCTCTGATGGTGCACCGCTGCCAAGTACAGCACGAAGGCAACAACTGGAATTCCAATAAATGAAAGAGCGAGAGTTTGCATAACTGCACCCACAATCGTCATTGCAAAAGAAATTGATATCAGAGAGAAGATGATTCGACGGCGCAAGAGTTGTTGTGCAACTTTTGCTTCGCGATCTAAATCTGTGTGGATGACTCCGGTTCCGGAACTTCCACCAGGAGAATTGCTGGCAACGATGCGAAGAGCGCTCTTATATCTTTCTACGCTCTTGCCAGAGAATTCATTTCTATCGTGGACCCAGCGCGGCAGGAAGTAAGCCACCCACATGCCGATGATCGAGAGATAAATAATTCCTGAAGCCATGATGCACCTAGGTTAGAGGAGCACCCCTCAGACTCTGTGGATTTAGAGGGCTAAATAACCTGAGTATTTTCTCTAACAAAACAGACGTGATCGCGCCAACTTCCGGCGATATGTAAATATCTCGGACGAGCACCTTCAAAAAGATAACCCGCTTTTTCGGCTACACGTATCGATGCCAGATTTTCGGGCCGGATATTTATTTCGATTCGGTGGAGCTTGAGCGAATTAAAGCCAAAATCGGTAATTGCTTGGACTGCTTGCGTTGTATATCCACGGTTGGCATAAGCCCGATCGATCCAATAGCCGATATGCGCACCACGCATCGCGCCATACATAACCCCACCCATAGTTATCTGGCCGATCAGATTCTTGCCCTGGCTATTTATATGCCAGATCGCCAGCGCATATGAACGTCCCTGTCGACCTTCGCGGCGATGCCAATTAACCATCTCGAAAAATGTTGGAAGAGACTGCGCACTTCTTTCACCAGGAACTTGTGGAAGCGTTGCCTCCCATTCAGCTAGCCAATCTTGATTCTCCTGGCGAACCCGTAGCCAACGATTTCGATCTCGCCAACGCAGTGGCTGCAGAACTAACTCACCTGACTTGAGGCAAATGGGCCAATGCTCTGACATTTAATTATCTCAACTTCAGATATATCGGCGTTCAAGAACTACAACTGTGACATCTGCTCCGGCTGAGATTTTTACATCCCCTTCGGGAACAGCGATTAGCGCATTGGAATCCGAGAGAGTGGCCTGCTCATCTTGTGCACTTGAACCTTCAGAGAAAATCGGCATTACAGATTTTCCATCTTCGGAAAGTACCGCGCGGACATATGAACGATTATCACTCGTTGAGGTTATGGCCTTCTCAAGTTTGGCTTTTATCGAAGGGCGATGAATCGTGGCTGCTCCCAACATGGTGCGAATCATTGGACGCACAAATAGTTCAAAAGATATATATGCGGCAACGGGATCGCCTGGCAAGGTAACTACTGGAGTCTTATCTGGGCCGATAACACCGAAGTTATGGCGACCACTCGATTCGATAGCAATATCAACAGTTGTGATCTCGCCCATTGCAGATAAAGTGCGCGTGATTAAATCAAATGAGTCATCTTTACGTTCACCGCTTATAATTATTAGATCGGCACGGACTAATTGATCTTCAATGACTGCTTGAAGTTCTGCTTCATCATCTGGAATTGTATGAACTCGATAAGCAACTGCTCCTACCTCGCGAACTGCAGTAGTTAATAGCCAAGAATTGGTTTCATACTCTTCGCCATCTTTTAACTCTTTACCTGGCTCGACTAGGTCAGGGCCTGCAGAGAGCACAACTACGCGCGGATGAGGGCGAGTTGGCAGATGATCGCGGCCAATGGATGCGGCAAGTCCAATTTGAGTTGAACGAATTCTTGATCCAGATTTTAAAACTAGACGTTCGCCAGCGTAGATATCTTCGGCAAGCGTTGCACCATGCGCATCAAGGAGCGCCATATTAAATGGCTCAAGTGGGCGACAGATCGCAATGAGGGAGGAGAGAAACTCATCCACACGCATTCGGTCTGACATAATCAGCAACAATACTTCTTGAGTAACCAAATATTGGGGATTTACGTGAGCGCATCGAGTGAGAAATCTGATCTCCGCAAACGCTATCGCTTTGAACGCCACGAAAGATATCTAGATCACTCTTTTTCATATCTAGCCACGTCACTGGAATTTCAAAAAGCATCACATATCGCCAGTTACATCTCATACGGCGATGAACCCAGCACATCTGAGTTAAATGCTGAGTTACTTAAGAGTGGAAAATCCTTATATCTGCCGAGGATTATTGGGAAAGTTCTCGAATGGGTGCAGTGGCAAGGCGACGCCAACCAGTTGATACCAAGCAAGCTATCTAAAAGCATTTTAGAACCTAGTGGATCACCAATTTCAGATATATCTTTAATTGAGTTGATAGTTGTTCCGGCGCTTCGGATAGACCGTTCTGGTTATCGCTTGGGACAAGGCGGAGGTTTTTATGACCGCGCTCTTTCACAACTGAAAGCTTGGAGCGTTGGGTTAATCCATCCGGATGAAATTTCCAGTGAAGATCTGCCGCGCGAAGATTTTGATTTTGCACTTAACGCAGCAGCAACGCCAGATTTACTATTGCGTTTTAAAAATTAGTTAGCAGGCAGGTTTCGCGCCATCACGATTCTCTGAATTTGATTTGTGCCTTCATATATCTGAGTCAGCTTGGCATCGCGCATCATTCGCTCAACTGGATAATCAGAGACATATCCATATCCACCTAAAATTTGAACGGCATCTTGAGTTACCTTCATTGCCACATCGCTAGCGAAGGTCTTACTTGCGGCTGAGAAGAATTTAAGATCTTTATTCCCGCGTTCGCTACGCGCCGCAGCGGCATAAGTTAGCTGGCGGGCGGCTTCGATATTCATCGCCATATCAGCCAACATAAATTGCACACCTTGGAAGTCAAATATCTCTTTTCCAAATTGTTTACGTTCGTGTGAATATTTAGCCGCCACATCTAGCGCACCTTGTGCAATTCCTAAAGCTTGTGCGGCAATTGTTATGCGAGTGTGATCCAAGGTATCCATCGCTATGGCAAATCCTTTGCCGATTTCACCGATACGGCGATCATCACTAATAGTTACATTATCGAAATAAACTTCTCGAGTTGGTGAGCCTCTAAAACCCATCTTCTTCTCTGGTGCACCAAATGAAACTCCAGGATCAGATTTCTCAACTATAAATGCGGTAATTCCCTTAGAGCCTTTACTTGGATCTGTCTGCGCAATGACGGTGTAAAACTCTGATACTCCGGCATTGGAAATCCACTTTTTGCTTCCGTTAAGTACCCAGCTGTCACCACTTCGTTCTGCCTTAGTCTTAAGCGCAGATGCATCAGAGCCTGCCTCAGATTCAGATAAGCAATATGAAAAACCTGCACCTTTGGCAAGTTGTGGCAACCAGCGCTCTCTCTGTTCTTTACTTCCAGCGAGAATTAGTGGCAACGATCCGAGTTTGTTCACCGCTGGAATTAGCGATGAGGAAGCGCAGACGCGAGCAACTTCTTCAATAATGATTACAACAGCCAGAGCATCTGCACCTTCGCCACCAAATTCGATTGGTACATGTGCGGCGCTTAAACCAGACTTTAAAAGCGCATCGGCCGCTTCTTGCGGAAAGCGATGGTCTTCATCAACCGCTGCAGCATGCGGTGCTATTTCATTTTCAGCTAATGCGCGAACACTCGCGCGCAAATCGTTATATTCCGATGGCAGCGCATATAGATCATTAGTCGTCATTTATTTCTCTGATCACCTTTCGCTGCTAAAGAAGTTAGGTAGGCATTGTATTGAGCAAGTTCATCGGGCTCACCCATCGCAGCCATACGCGTTTCATTGCGATCAATACGCTTGGTTTCCCGTTTGTCATCACGCATCCACTGAATAAAGGTTGCCACAAGGGCCATTAAAATTGGAATTTCCCCCATAGCCCAGGCGATCGATCCCCCAGCATGCTGATCCGCTAACAGATCAAGATTCCAAGGAGTTTGCAGCGATGCAAAATATCCTTGATCAATCACGGTGGAAGTTGAAATTAGCGCGACTGCGAAGAAGGCGTGAATGCTCATCGCTGCAAAGAGAATTACGATGCGAACTAAATGCGGGACTTTACGTGGATTGGGATCAATGCCAATAATCACATGGAAGAAGAGGATGCCTACCAATAGAAAGCGAACGTTCATAACTAAATGTCCAAGGTGTGATGGCATCATATTTCCAAATAGCGGCGTCATATAAAGAACAAAAAGCGAACCATCAAAAAGCGCCAATATAACTATCGGATTTGTAACAATTCCAGCTGGCTTGGAATGAAGTAACGCAATTAAAGTGCCACGAACTCCTCGTTCTTCTGGATTACGGCCTTGCGGCAAAGTACGCAGCGCTAATGTAATTGGTGCGCCTAAGACAATTCCGATTGGTGCGATCATTCCTAGCGCCATATGCGCAATCATGTGATATTCAAAAGAGAATTTGGCATAAACACCTAAGCCGCCACTGGTTGCATAATCAATAACGCTTATTCCCAAAGCAAATGCAACAGTGCGTCCGACCGGCCACTTATCACCGCGTCGCGACAAGATGACGACACCTTTTACATAAAGTGCAACAGCGGTTATCAATACGCCGATCATCAACGCATCTGGGTCGTAAAGGGAAATTACCCGCCAAAGATTTGGTTGCACAGGTGTTGTAATACCTGCGATCGCAAGCCCCGGGTCCAAAACTGAACTTTCAGCACGCGCAGGCGGTTGCATATTAGATAAACGTGAGCCAACCAATACGGTTACCAACATGATCGTGACTTCAACAAAGAGTAGGCGCCCTAGGTTCTGCAGAGAAATCTTCCATTTACCCGATAGGTGCTTTCGATTTAAATATCCGAAATAGATAAGTATCGAGGTAAGCAAGATTTTGAAAATTACCACTCTTGCATAGTTAGAACTCCAGGCGCTTTGAAAGTTGAGTCTGGCCCAAGCATTTGCACTACCGCTTACAACAACTGCAATAACCGCCCAGAGTGACAGGGAACTAAAACGCGGCAGCGCGATTGCGCGATCAGCTGCCGACAGCACCGTTATTGCAATAAGTCCGCCAACCCAGAAAGTAAGGGCGACAACGTGCACGATTAGCGAACCGATGGCTAAAGAATGCGAGCCACTGGATGCAGAATGGCTAGCAAAGATCGGTGCAATTACAGCGATAAGAGATAACAGTAAAAGCACATTTGCGGCCGCAACCGAACGAATTCGCGGGACGACAGTGCAGATAGCCAATGCTAAACAAAGTTGTACAAACATATATTTACCGAGGTCAATTTGAGAGATAAAAGATCGCAGCGAAGTTGGATCTAGGGCACCGGTAAGAGAGGTGTTCAAAATGTTGGCAAGAGTCGTCAAGATATTTAGACCTTGCCCGAGCGTCCAAACAAGCGCTGTGATTGCTGCATAGTTTCGTAGCGCGGTAGCTGGTTGAGATAGCTTTCCTGCGTTATCAAATAAGAAAAAGCCCATAGCCAATAAAAGGCCCACTGTTGCAAAACTGGCGGTAAGTGAAATGAACTTACCAACTGTGGTCAACGATGTAATCAGCGGACCAGCAGAAATTAAATCTGCCGTCAGAAAAGTCATCGCTCGTTAAAGATCTTTCGGGCATAAAGTGCAAGTGAGATAAGCACAATCAGGGAGACTACCAACAAACCAATTACAAAAAGATTGGTGCCGAAGTCACTTCCTTGAACTTTAGCCGGAACTGTCGGAACAACTTCTTGAGGTGTAGAAATAGTTGGTGTTGAGAAATTGAAGATGAAGGAACCAACCAGCGGAGTATCCATCTCAGAGATAATGTTGTAGGAAACTTTATATGCACCAGATTCGGTAATTGGTTTCATCCCAACGATGATGTCATTACCTGCAACTGTCAGGGTTCCATCATCGACCCGACGTCCGGCAGGGTCTGTAACAGTTATCTCATTACCCATATCCATTGGCGTAATTTCAACTGAAATTGTTACTGCACTTGGCGCCACTTTTAGCGTCGAACCTGCGATTGGCGATGTAGCAACAAGTGAATTGGCTAGCGCCGGACAAGTCGCCATTACAGAAATGACAATTGCGCCAATAAGTGCCGCAAGACGCTTCACTTCAAACCTGCCTTCGCTGCGAGAGTGGTCTCAATTCGCCTCTATAGTCTCACTTCCTTAGACTTATCCACTAGTCCCCGGGGATGTGATTTAGGAAAGGAATGAGCGCAAGTGCCTACATATCAATACCAATGTTCTGCCTGCGAGCACGCCTTCGAAGCTTTTCAAAGCTTCTCCGATGAACCACTTACTGAATGCCCAGAATGTAAAGGCGAAGTACGTAAAGTTTATTCAGCAGTTGGGGTTGTCTTTAAAGGTTCAGGTTTTTATATAACGGATTCTGCGGCAAAACCTGCCGCCCCTGCAAAATCTGATTAATTAATCGTCGTGATGCGGCGGCTTATCGCCTTTTATTTCTGCTTCTCTCTTATTTGCTTCACTTTGGTCTTCGCGAGAATCACGTTCATCATCTGTTGTGGCTGGGAAAAGTTCGCTCATGACCAACTTCACTCCCTCAATACGATGCGTTAAATTGCCTTACAAGGGATGATCGTACATAGTTATTCTGTGTTTGAACGTCTAGGTCACCTCATGTATCGCCGCCGCAAGGCTGCTGTCATTCTCTTTGTAATCGGAATTCTCGCCGCTGGTGGAATTGGATCTACAGTCTTCAGTCGCCTTGATTCAGGTGGATATTCGAACCCAAAGAGTGACTCATACAAGGTTTACAACTACATTAACGATAATCTCAAAGCGCCAGACCCAACTGTAGTAATCGTTGTCGATGCCGGAGATGTAGACGTTGCAGATCCAAATGTTTCTCAGAAGGCGCTTGCCCTTGAGGCAAAGATTGCCAAGGAGCCCGGCGTTATAAAAACTCTTTCTTATTGGAGCGCCAGCCAAGAAGCTTCCCTTAAATCAAAAGACGGTAAAGCTGCTCTCATACTTGTCTATGGAAAAGGTGAAGCATTTACACCTGAAAGCCAAAAATTAGGAGCTTATTTCCAAGACAACTACGATGGAAAAATCGATGGCTTCACTCTTTACTCTGGAGGCGTTGGTGTTGTCGGTAACGCTATAACAAAGAAGATTTCAAAGGATTTAAGTATTTCTGAAGCAATTTCCATCCCAGCGACATTTATTCTCCTAGCTTTTGTATTTGGGGCCCTGGCTGCATCTGCAATGCCACTAGTTGTTGGTGTTTCGGCAATTCTTGGAGCCTTCCTTATCCTCTACCTAATTTCGCTCTTCACAACAGTTAGCATTTACGCCCTCAACCTAACGACCGGTATGGGACTTGGACTTGGAATCGACTACGCACTATTGATGGTAAATCGCTTCCGCGAAGAGTTGCATCATGGAAATAACGTTGAAGATTCGCTGATCACAACTCTAAAGACGGCAGGAAAAACTGTTTTCTACTCCGGACTAACTGTTTTCGTAACTCTTTTGTCACTTACTTTCTTCCCGCTGCCATTCCTTAAATCCTTTGGATATGCCGGAACTTCTGTAGTTGCACTTGCAGTGGCTGGTGCGCTCTTTGGACTGCCTCCAATCCTTGCATTAGCCGGCACAAAGATTGATAAGGGAGTTGTACGTAGGTCAGCAATTATTCCCAAGGAAGATGGCCGATGGGCCCAGACCGCCCGTGCTGTTATGAAACGCCCTGTACCTGTTGTAATCGTTGCATTAATTGTTTTAGGAATTTTTTCTGCTCCGCTGAAAAATATCGCATTCTCACAAGGTGATTCCCGTATGTTGCCAGCAACGAATCCTGCAGCAATTGCAACAGCCGTACAAACTGAGCGATTTGCGGGCCAAACCGGTAATCCGATCGAAATCATCGTGATCAATGGCGCAGGAAAAGAATCTGAAATTGCTACTTATTCTGCAGAACTTGCAAAAGTCAGTGGCGTTGTTGCAGTTACTCCACCTCAAAAAGTTGGATCAGATATTCGAATTGTTGCTTATCAATCAATGTTGCCCCGTACACCAGAGGCACAAAAAATGGTTCACGATATCCGTAACTTGAATTCACCTGCTGGGACTCTCGTTGGAGGTGTAGCTGCTGATTACACAGATTCTCAAGATGGAATCGCACAAACTTTGCCTTGGGCGCTTGGTTGGATTGCGCTAAGCGTTCTAATCTTGATATTCATCTTTACTGGTTCCATCATCCTTCCAATAAAGGCGGTTGTGCTAAACATGCTTTCATTGGCAGCGACAATGGGTGCGCTAACTTGGGTGTTTATTGATGGACATTTGCAATGGTTGGTGGGTTCATTCACCTTGACCGGAGCGCTAGATACGTCAATTGTTATATTGATTTCGGTTGTCGTATTCGGACTTTCGATGGACTACGAACTCTTCTTGTTGTCGCGAATCCGCGAAGAACATATGGCGGGCAAAACCAATATTGAATCGGTTGCAACTGGATTACAACGTTCAGCGCGAATTATCACTGCTGCAGCCCTTTTGCTTGCGGTCGTTTTCGCCGCTTTCATTACCAGCGGTGTTACTTCAATCAAATCAATGGGGTTTGGTGTTGCTCTTGCGGTGATTCTGGATGCAACTATCGTGCGTGCATTGTTGGTTCCAGCCTTGATGCGCCTCTTTGGAGAACGTAACTGGTGGGCACCAAAATGGATGCAAAGATTTACGATTACACATTAATTTCTCGAAAGAAATTTTTTAAGAGTGTCCCCGGCGGGAGTTGAACCTGCGACCTACCGCTTAGGAGGCGGTTGCTCTATCCACTGAGCTACGGGGACCTGTAATCAATTCAAATTGCTTGGCAAAGGTTATCGCTATGGTTAACCTAAGTGTAAATAACTTGAGATGCCGAGCGTAATGAAATGGATAATCGATGAAGAAATGGGCGCTAGTAACTGGTGCAACCGCAGGTATCGGAGAAAGTTTCACAAGGCTCCTCGCTGCTGAAGGATTTAATCTAGTTCTAGTCGCGCGTGATGAAGCGCGGTTACATGAACGCGCAAATGGTTTAAAAGATAAATTTGGCGCGGACTCTGTTGTGATAGTTGCTGATCTAGCTACTGAATCAGGCTGTGCCAAAGTTGAAGAATTTATGGCCGGGCATGAGATTGAAGTATTAATTAATAATGCTGGCTTCGGTATAAATAAGGCTTTCACAATGAGCGATCTGGCTAAAGAGGAAGAAATTCTGAAGGTTTTAGTGCGCACTCCGATGCGCCTAATGCATATCGCTCTTCCTGCTATGAAAGCGCGTAATTCGGGTGTAGTCATCAACGTTTCATCGGTCGCTGGATTTATTGCAGGTGGTGCATATAGCGCTTCTAAATCATATTTGACAGTCTTGTCGGAATCACTGCATACCGAACTTTCTGCAACAAATATAAAGATTTGCTCGCTCTGCCCAGGATTTACTCGCACTGAATTTCATCAACGTGGGCGAATGAAGATGGCTGGTCTTCCAAATTTTATGTGGCTAAATGCCGATATCTTGGTGGCAAAAGCTTGGAAAGATGTGCTATCAGGTAAAGCGGTGTCGATTCCTGGGTGGCAGTACAAATTACTGGTTGGATTGATCTCAATCATCCCTCGCTCTATTGTTCGCCGCCTCGGGATGAACCTACGAGTCAAGCAACGATAATTCACACGATTTTCACCGCTGGCATCCAACCGATCGTCCTTACGAATCGCTAATATTGCTCCATCATCTATGGAGGTTTTCATGTTTCGCAAGGTTCTTGTAGTAGCCGGTGTTGCAGCTCTCGTTGCTGCCTCAATCACTGTCGTTCCAGCCAACGCCGCTCCGAAGATAAGCAACGGGGTTTCTTGTTCAAAGTCTGGTGCAACTACCAAGGTCAGCGGCTCATCATACAAATGCGCCAAGAACCCACTTGTAAAGAATTCAAAGTTAACTTGGTTATCAGTTGATTGCTTAAACACTGCAAAGACTTACACCGTAGCCCTTGCAAACTTGCCAAAGATTAAAGCGGTAACTGATGCGACTATCGCGAAGCTAGATGCTGATTTGGTTAAGCAAGCCGTTGAAGTTGAAAAAGCAAATAAATTGATCCCTGAATACCAGGCAAAGATTGCAACCATCAACGCTGCCCTTACTCCATTAAAGGCCGATACCGCTAACTTAGTTAAGAATAAGGCGACGATTGATAAGTACTCTGCAGCTGTTCGCAGCTACGAGGCGGCGATTAAGGCTTATTCAACTGTGGGCAAACAAGGCGAACGCAGCGAGAGAGCTAAAGCGCAAGCATTTGCTCAATACGAAAACTCCAAGACCGATATCGAGTCCGCTCTCGGTATGGCCAAGTTAATCTGCACCAAGGGCTTCTAACTAGAACCTAAGGTTTTCCCTATTTATATAGGATAAATATCTACCCTAACTTTTACGGGTGCGGGTATATCTCTTAGCCAAATGGCTGGCGTTGACGCTACTCATTTTGCATATCCTGTTGCGGGTTCTCTTGCCGGATCCTTCAATTGCTAAAGATTTGATTCTCTATAACTTGATCGTTCTCTGCGCGATTGTCAGTCTTTTTCGAGCCCCATTGCATAACGACCCGTTAGTGGTTGCATTATTAACACTTGCAATCACTTCCTGGGGAATCGGCTCAGTTACTTCAAGTTTAAGTCAATTCTTCAATCTCAATGGCCACGAACAGCTGATCTCAAATATTGCTTACTCACTTTTTTATCCATTTGCATTTATCGCAGTTCCGCGGGCTTTTGGAAGGGGCAAACGATTACAGGCGATCGAGCTCTTGGATTCGGCTATTTTTGGCCTTGGCTTAAGTTCGATCATTGCAGCGCTCTTACTTGCTAAATTAGTTGGAGAGTCCAGCCTTGGATATTTCTTCTCGGTTCTATATACCGTGTGCGATATCGCACTGATTGTGATTGTTCTAGCGAGCTCGGCGATTATTAGACCATCTATGCGAATAGCTCTCTTAATTGCTGGAGTGGTCTCCTTCACCGTAACTGACTTCTATTACTTATGGTCTCAAATACAAGGAAGTTACGCCTTTGGGCAATTCAGTGATGAAGGTTGGCTTTTAGGCTTAGTTCTACTTTCGCTATCTTGTTGGTATCGACCAAGTGAGTTAGCCAATGATGCCAAGATCCACCCAGCACTTATTGCGATTTCAATTTTCATTAGTCCAACGCTGCTCTCGGCGATTGCGCTGCGCCCAAATTACTTTCCGACCTATGTTGTTATTCCAACTATTGCTACCCTCTTATTTGCTTTTATACGAATGACCTTGGTTATCCGCCAAGCAAATAATTTGGGTGAAGAGAAGGTATTGGCTCGTACCGATGAATTAACTGGGCTTCCAAATCGACGTAGGCTGATCGCAGAGTTGTCAGCATTTGATGGAATAGAAGGTGCATTACTGCTCTTAGATTTAGATGGGTTTAAACCAGTCAACGATAAGTATGGACATGAAATGGGTGATTGTATTCTGCGCCAAGTGGCAGAGCGATTTAGTCGATCTCTTCCAAGTGGGGCGATATTGGCGCGCTTGGGCGGCGATGAATTTGGAGTGATCGCAACCGGCAGTGATCAAGCAACTCAGGAATTAGCGAGTGCGCTAAAGGCCACCCTGAGCTACCCATTTATGATTGATGGGAAATCAATTTCAATAAGTGTAAGCATCGGGCATGTTCGCAACGATGGACGTGGAGATCTATTGCAGCGCGCAGATTTAGCGATGTATGAAGTCAAGCGCGCTAACGCGGAAGTTCAGGCTTATCTTCCTTAATCTCTTGCAAGCGAGCTAAAGATTCAACTCTTTCAATTGCATGATCAACAATCCGTTCTGCATACCCCTTGGAATATCCATCTAGAAATAACCACGGTTCATGAATTTCGCTGGCGGATAAGTGAGCAAGTTCAGGGACATATTTGCGGATGTAATCCCCGTTCTCATCAAAGCGTTTTCCTTGTTCGATTGGATTAAAAACGCGGTAATAGGGTGAAGCGTCTGTGCCAGTGCCGGCCGTCCATTGCCAGCCATGGGCATTTGAGGCCACATCGTAATCAACTAAGTGCTTGGCAAAGAATCGTTCTCCGAGTTGCCATTCCAGATGTAAATCTTTAACCAAGAAGGAGGCAACCACCATGCGGGTTCGGTTATGCATCCATCCTTCACGAACCATCTGGCGCATAGCTGCATCAACAAATGGATAACCAGTCTTTCCATCGCACCAAGCCTTAAATTTTTCGCCCGGTTTGTCATAACGCATCTGGCTAAAGCGAGGTGCGTAGTACTCGGTATCTGTATTTGGATTGTTGAAGAGAACATCAGCATAAAATTCACGCCAGGCGATCTCTTTGCGGAAAGTATCGTGCGCCTTACTTTCTCCTAAATTTGCCAGCAGCGTGCGGGGATGGATCTCGCCAAATTTAAGGTAAGTACTCATCTTCGAGGTGCCATCAATGCCAGCAAAATTTCGGTTTTCATCGTATGAATCAAGACCATTTTTTGAAAAAGCTTTAAATCTTTCGAGCGCTGCTCGCTCACCAGCCTGAATTACCTCCACATTTGATGGCATCGCAAAATCAGGAAAGGCGCGATATTTATCTGGTGGAGTTGGCGCGCTGATCTTGCTTGGAGTTTTAGCTGGAGCTCGCCATCCGTGCACCAGCCAAGCGCGATAGAAAGGTGTGTAAACCCGATAGGGGGTGGCATCACTTGGTTTTAGTACGCGACCTGGCTTTACTGCATACGGACTACCGGTCCTAATTAATTTAATTCCAGCAGCTTCAACGCGCGCATCTCGTGCTGCGCCATATCTTTCGTATTCATCAGAGATATGAACTTCGTTGACTTTATATAAATCAATTAACTCACGCAGAACTTCAACTTGATCACCTTCGATTATGTGCAACTTATTTCCAAGAGATTTATCTAGTTCTCGTAAAGATTGCCCCATATATGCCAGCAGTTTTTCACCTGCTTCAGCAATTTGCGATTTATCAAGGATAAAGACAGGAATGACTTCATCACTAGATTCAATTGCCGCATTTAAAGCGGGGTGATCGCCAAGACGTAAATCTCTACGAAACCAGATGATGTTGCGACGCGGAGCGGACATTGCGCTATTCAACCACTATGGCTTTGAGAAAGTTTATTGAAAGCGTTGATTAAACGTGCAACATACCGACGGAGTCATCCCAACCGTCGACATCTTCTGGCTTACGTGGGCCTTTACCGACATAACGCGCAGATGGACGGATCAAACGACCGGTGCGCTTCTGTTCGAGAATGTGGGCCGACCAACCTGCAGTGCGAGCTGCAGTAAACATCGATGTAAAGAGCGGTGCTGGTACTTGTGCAAAGTCCAAGATAATTGCTGCCCAGAATTCTACGTTGGTCTCTAAAACACGATCTGGCTGGCGTTCACGAAGTTCTTTTAGCGCTGCTTGTTCTAGCGCTTCGGCAACTGCATAACGTGGAGCGTTTAGCTCCTTTGCAGTACGGCGAAGCGTGCGAGCGCGTGGATCTTCGGCGCGATATACGCGGTGTCCAAATCCCATTAAACGTTCCTTGCGATCTAGCAAACCTTTTACATAAGCGGTTGCATCGCCAGACTTTTCAACTTCTTCGATCATATGCAATACACGCGAAGGAGCGCCACCGTGCAGTGGGCCAGACATCGCACCGATTGCACCAGAAATTGCTGCACAAACATCTGCACCCGTTGATGCGATTACGCGACCGGTAAATGTTGATGCGTTCATTCCGTGTTCTGCCGCAGATACAAAGTAAGCATCGATCGCACGAACATGAAGTGGATCAGGTTCTCCACGCCAACGGATCATCATGCGCTCAACAACTGTGTGCGCCTTATCAACTTCTGATTGCGGAACCATTGGTTGCCAGGTTCCGCGAGCGGCTTGTGCTAGATATGAAAGAACCATTACAGATGTGCGAGCTAAGTTGCTGCGCGCTTCTTCATCTGAAATATCAAGTAGTGGTTTAAATCCCCAAGCCGGTGCCAACATCGCAATTGCGGATTGAATATCTACGCGTACATCACCTGAGTGAACTGGCAACGGGAATGGTTCAGCATTTGGCAGACCTGGATTAAATAGATCATCGACGAGCAAACCCCATACGTTGCCGAAGGTGACGCGACCTACGAGGTCATCGATATCGACCCCGCGATAACGCAGCGCGCTTCCTTCTTTATCTGGTTCTGCAATTTGTGATTCGAAGGCGATAACGCCTTCCAGGCCGGGTTTGAAATCATCTGACATACTCCAATTCTGCACCTTCCAAGGGGGTGCTGACGACCACCAATCCAAGAATTCACTTAAAGGTGACGCGGATGGAAAAGTGAGGTTCGATACATCTATGAGCGAACTCGACCGTGAAGCTATCCGCGCTATGCGCCGTTCTTATGGCGAGATAGGGCTGGAATCTTTACCCGATGATCCCTTTACCGCTTTTGCGGGCTGGTTAAAAGAAGCATCAGAAAATGCAGTTATCGTCGAAGCAAATGCCATGGTTCTCTCAACCTTGGGCGATGCCGAACATATCTCGACTCGCACAGTGTTATTAAAAGATATTTCTGAAGGTGGTTTTACCTTCTTTACCAATTACTCATCGCGTAAAGCCCAAGCGATGGAATTGAATTCACAAGTCACGCTTTTATTTCCTTGGTATGCGATGGAACGCCAAGTTTCAATAAGTGGCTTCGCTGAGAAAATTAGCGAAGCTGAATCTGACGAATATTTTGCATCACGTCCATGGTCTAGTCAGATCGGTGCATGGGCTAGCGCACAATCAGCGCCACTTGCATCCCGCGAAGAGTTAGAACAACGTTTTGCTGGAGCATCTGAGAAATGGCCCGAAGGATCTGTCGTACCAAGGCCATCGCATTGGGGCGGCTATCGCGTTCTGCCAATCAGTATCGAATTTTGGCAAGGTCGATATTCGCGGTTACACGATCGCTTGCGCTATGAGCGGGCTAACACCGAAGGCAAGTGGGAGATCACTCGCTACTACCCTTAGTCTTAGCCCATGAGCGTAGATATCAAGATCCCAGATAATTTAAAACCTCGTGATGGCCGTTTTGGTTGTGGGCCATCAAAGATTCGCCCAGAATCTTTAGCTGCGCTGGCTGCATCTGGTTCATCAATTCTTGGTACATCACACCGCCAAAAGCCAGTCAAAAACGTTGTGCACCAGGTGCGCGACGGGCTGAACTCACTATTTTCTCTGCCTGAAGGTTACGAAGTTGTATTGGGCAACGGTGGATCAACTGCATTTTGGGATATCGCAACATTCGGACTGATTGAAAATAAATCACAACACTTAGTCTTCGGTGAATTTTCTTCCAAGTTTGCGATCGCTGCGAAAGAAGCGCCATTCTTGGGCGAACCAACAGTTATCAAGGCAGAGCCTGGTTCACATCCGCAAGCAATAGCTGAAGCCGGCATCGATGTTTACGCACTTACTCACAACGAGACTTCTACTGGTGTTGCGATGCCAATTAAGCGCCCAGCAGGAATTGATGGTGCACTTGTTTTAGTTGATGCAACTAGCGCTGCGGGTGGTCTGGAAGTCGATGCCAAAGAGTTCGACACTTACTACTTTGCACCACAGAAATCATTTGCATCCGATGGCGGACTTTGGCTGGCGCTTATGAGCCCAGCTGCGATCGCGCGCGCTGAGAAAATTAAAGCCGATGGGCGTTGGGTACCTGCCTTCTTCGATCTCGGAATTGCAATCGAAAATTCACGTCTTGATCAGACATATAACACTCCAGCGTTAATGACTTTGATGTTGCTGGCAGATCAAATTGAATGGATGAATTCCAATGGCGGTCTTAAATTTGCCGCCGGGCGCAGCGCCGAGTCTGCAGCGAAGTTATATTCCTGGGCCGAGAAAACTTCTTACACAACTCCATTTGTTACAGACCCAGCAATGCGCTCAAGGGTAGTTGGCACAATTAACTTTGATGAGTCAATTGATGCCATGGCCGTTGCCGCAGCGCTGCGCGCTAATGGCATCGTAGATACTGAGCCATATCGCAAGTTGGGGAAGAACCAACTTCGCGTTGGAATGTTTCCTGCAATCGATCCAAGTGATATCGATGCGCTAACTGCATCTATCGACTTTGTTGTAGCTGCCCTGTAATCCAAGATGCCAAAAACGTTCCAACGTAACGGTCAGTTCTGGCTGCTTGCGCTACAAGTAGCCACAGTTAACTTCTTTACCGGTGGATTTGGCCCTTCCCAGGCTTTGCTGCGAGAAGATCAGGGAACTTCGCTGGGGGTCGCTGGGTTACACGGAACTGCCATGGGGGTTGCCGCGATCATCGCTGGTGCGCTTAACTCAAAGTTAGTTCACCGCTATGGACGCTCTAATACAACTTGGATTGGTTTAACTGTATTTTCAATTGGTATCGCCTTCTTTGTCTTTGCTCCCCCAGTGCAATTGACTCTGCTGGCAACTCTTATCGCTGGCTTTGGAATTTCAGTTGTCATTAACAATGTAAATACCGCTGGATCGCATGCCTTTGCGGAGCGATCTCACACAGCCGTTGCGCAAATTAACGCGGTTGCGATTGCGGGATTTGTAACTGGTAACTTTATTATCGGCACAACTGCAAATATTGTGCGTGATCAATGGCGCGTGGGGATGTTGATAACGATTCCCTTTATCTTGGCGATGTTCATTAAGGGACGAAAGTACGAACCAGATTCACATATTCCAGATGAAGATGGTCCACAACGCGGCAAACTCTCTCGTGGTTTCTGGTTCTCTTTCACCGGTTTCTTTATCTCGATCAGCGCCGAATTTGCGACATCTTTCTGGTCGGCATCTTTAATTAGTGATCGCACTGATGCTAGCGCTGCGATTTCAACACTTGCGGTAATCGCTTTTGGTACTGGCGTTGGCACCGGGCGTTGGTATGCCGGACGTGTCTTGAAGAGATTCCATGCAGACGAACAATTAAAGATTGCTCTTTCGCTGCAATTCATTGCTTTCGGTCTCTTCTGGTCTTCCCATATCTTGGTTTTATGTTTGGTGACGTTATTTATGGTTGGACTCGGAATTTCAGTTCAGTTCCCACTATTTACTCTACGTATGGTCGCCTTTAGCGAAGGTCGTCCAGATTTAGCGATGGGACATAGCTCCATTGCCGCTGGAATCGCGATCGCTTGTTCGCCGTTGCTGCTGGGCATCTTAGGAGATAACTTCGGTATTTCGCGCGCTTACATAATGGTTCCGGTATTAATCGCAGCCGGGCTAACCATGGTTCTGCTCTCCCCTTCAAAACACCTAGGCGAAAATAAAATTTAAATGGATTACCGAAGCCGCCGCTTAGTTACCGCACTTACTTTAATTGGCCTATTAGCGTTGATCATCATAGGCGGCAGGTAATAC
>Ga0114973_10000595_pt1 | contig 27480 bp, 35 predicted proteins | sample M_140807_MF_Meta_FD_87025 | JGI IMG/M metagenome (GOLD analysis project Ga0114973, IMG submission 87025) | Freshwater microbial communities from Lake Montjoie, Canada to study carbon cycling - M_140807_MF_MetaG | ecosystem: Environmental > Aquatic > Freshwater > Lake | place: Lake Montjoie...
CGGCGGCCTTCCATGTCGCTGATGTGCCCCTCGTCCATGGCCTCCGGCACCAGGCGGCCGAGCCAGACCAGATAGAGCCCGCCAGCATCGAGCGGCTCATGGCTGACCGGGTGCCGCAGGTAGAACGGCTCATCTGGTAACCCCAAGGTGCCGGGGATCGGGCCGAAGTCGGGCAGCTCAGCCACGGCTGGACAGCTCACCCCTGCCGCTTGGGCCAGCCTGAGGTTGAGCTGTCCCAAGGCATCGACGGTCTGGGGACCAGCCTTTTTGAGTTGCCCAGTTCGCAGATAGCTCACCTGGGAGGTACTCAGCCACGTCATCCCCCACGGGTTGGCCCACTGCGAAACCTTCACCAGTTGCTCATGGGTCAGATTGTTACGGGCCAGCAGCATCCGCACCCCCCGACTGAACATCACAATCCCGCTTGCCAGACGGTCTAAACCGTGTTCGGTGCCGGCGTAATCCGATCGAGCCACCAGTGAGCCTCCCTGTTCTGTTCCGCATCGTCGCTGGCAGGTTAGGCCGATGCTTGATCATGCGGCACGGCTGGAGCAAACGCGCAGCAGAAAGCCCCCCGTCAACCAGCGAAGCCAACCGGGGGGCTTTCTGGGCGGTCAAAGCCGCCGCGGAAAGGATAACAGGGCAAAAGGCATGAAAAAAGGGGACTGTCGCCCCCTGAATCTGCGCCTGTCTGGACAGGGTTCAATCTTCGCCATCGGCGGCGCCAACGGGCACCAGGCGGATCTGTTTGCGGCCGAGCTTGATCTCGAACTCGTCGCCGGGCTCCAGCACCAGCAGGGCGGTATAGGCCTTGCCGACCATGAGGTTGCCATTGAACTGCACCTTCGTGGTGTAGCTCAGCTTCCGGCCTGGCTTGCCGGCAGAGCTACCACCCTCGCCAAGGCTCACGCCCTTGGCCTCCAGAAGCGCCTCATAGAAAGCGGTGAAGTTGATCCGCTCGGCACCGTCCTTCTTGATGCTGACGTAACCGCAGGCGCGGGCTAGATCGGTCTTCGAGGCATCGCCCAGATCCTTGACCTTGGCCATGAGGTCGGCACCGGTCAGGGGGGCGGAAGGCGCGGGGGCGGCGGGCGCCGTGGCTACCTGTTCAGCGAGCGGCGCGTAGGGTGTTTCGGTCATGCGAAATCAGATTGCACAAGCAATAGCAATCTTATCCCGCACAGAAGCGACAAGCAATCGACCGCCCTTGCCGCTATGGAGCGTCCCCGCTTTCCGTTCGTGCATCGTCTTGGCCAGCGCCTTCTGTCCCTGGGTGGTCGGCTTCTTCTTGGCCATTGGCATCCGGTGATCCTGCCGCAGTTTTCCCAGCCGCCAAGGCCTCCACGCGCTCCACCTCCTCCAACAACGGGACCAGGGGCGCCACGAGGGGCCATAGATCAAGGTCAATCTCCACAGCAAAACCGCCAGGCGACCGAATGGTGCCCGGCGGTTGATGGTGCTGTTGATCGGTGCGGCGGATTAGGGGCCTCGGCGCATCAGCCCTCAATCTCCACCATGCCGGGCCAGTCGGGCATGGTGGGGTCATAGGCCTCCTCCAGTGCGGTGCGCAGCTCGCCAGCCGGCACCATGATCTCGCCGCCGTTGACGCTCCAGGCCAACATTTTCTGGGGAGGCTCAAAGCCAAGGGGGCATGTTTCAAGCCAGCCCCGAAACTCGCAGCGGGCAAGCACTTCATCAACGGTGGGAACAGTCATTGAATGCGATGCAGTTGGGATGGGTTGCCGGGATGGGCTCCCGGCGGGCCGGGGGGTGATTAGACAGCCAGCGCAGCCGCCAGGCGCTCGGCACAGCCTTGAACCCTCGCCGCCGCCTCCGGGGTGGGCTGGTAGCCGATCTCATAGAGGCGGTCGCCGAGGCCAAACGCCTCGTGGTGACGGCCTGCATCGTGGGCCGCTTTGATCGTGTCGCGGGTGAAATCGCGGATTTCGTAGAGGTTCACAGTCGGTTTCGCTGGTTGACGGTGGCCGGATTGGGTGCGGCTCCGGCGGGCCGCATTGAATCAGGCGAGCAGTTGCCGAACTTGCCAGCGGCTGCAGCCGAGGCGGCCGGCGATGCGCTGCTGGCTGAGGCCAGAGCGGCGCCAGCGGCGGGCCCGCTCGCGGTCGGTTTCGAGCGCCCAGGCGACAACCGCCAGGACAATCAGCAGGGGCACAAAAACCCAGAACAGAAGGCAGGAAATGGAGGCCATGGTTCGTGTTGCGATGGGATGAAAGCGCCGGGGCCTCACAGGGCCTCTCCGGGACTGGTTTTCTGTGTGGCTGGCAGGTGGGCCATCACCACAATCAGAGATTAGGGCAGGAATTGGGTAGCCGTCAACAAACTGCTGAAGGCATAGCCCTTCTGGGTCGGGACAGGCATAATTGCAGCGACCAGCATCAAACCATCCATGACCGAAGCCCTTGATGTGTCCGCTCCCCTCCAGGAGCGCCCGCCGTTTGACGAGGAGCAGGACGCCGAACTGAACGATCAAGGCCCAACCGAACCCGTAGGCGAAGTGCTGGCCTTGGCCGACGATTTGGGGTTTGGCCCTGCCGACTTCATTGAGCTCGCCCTCTGCTCCATCGCCGAAGTGTGCGCCGATCTGACTGATGGGTTGGACGCCGACGAGATCGCCGCTGATCCCACCACCGTGGCCACCTTGGAGCGCCTCCAGATCGGGGCGCAGATCCTCTCCGATGTCACTTTTGACGACCCGGAGGAGGACGAGGGCGAGGAAGGCGAGGCCGGCGAGGTTGTGGACGCCGAATGGGAGGGAGATGAGGAGGCGGAAGCCGCCTGAGTACCTGTGTGCATCACAGGTACGCGAAGGGGGCCCCTGCGGGCCCCTTTTTGCTATCAGAACGCCAAGTCTCGTGGCGGAGGCATGACAGGCCTTAGGTTTCGCTCCAAGAGGAACGCGGCGAGGTTGCTGGTGCTGCGGCCCTCGTGGTCGGCACGGTCACGCAGTCGCGTGAACACCTCATAGGGCACCGTGATCGTGACACGGGTTGGGGCTGGTTGAATTGGAGTAGGCATAGCTTCGCTGGTTGCTACCTCTCTGTCATAAGCGTAGCTATTACAGCAAGAGTAGTGCGGGAAACCGTATCTGATTCAGCGGGTTGCCGTAATTTTGGGCCGGGAGATAGATGGCGACCGCTCGCCCCCTGCTTTCCCCTCGTGGGTCTTGTATGGCCTTCCCCCTTGCGGGCCTCGGGCTTCCCGGCCAAAAAAAAGCCCGCGCAAGGCGGGCAAATTACTCAGAGGGAAGAATTGGCCCACTCCAGCAGGGTTTCTTTTGAACTGAAACCGTATGTCATGCGAGCCCCAAAAGAGGCAGGATGCCAAACGCGCCAAAGGTAGGAACTGCTGTGGTGCGGTTCAATCCGAACCACGTCGGGGCCTTGCTCAGCAGCAAATGCCTTGACCTCTGAAACAGAGTTAAACTTTTTCATTTGTCGATGTGCGGTGCCGGTCTCCCGGCTTGTCCCTATTGTAGCACATTGGTCGATAGCCTATCCTTAAGAAATGTTAAAGGAATAAAGGAAGGGGCGTTCACTGGCCCAACGGAATCACCGTGATCAGCGCCCCCGGCCGCTCGCCGCCGACGCAGTAGCGCTTATCCCAGACGGTCCCGACGATGCGGGCGTCGTCCTCGATCACCAGCCCGCTCAAGGCGTCTTCGGTGGAGCGCTGGAGCTTGCTGCCGTCTGGTCTGACCGCGTGGTACGCAGGCGCCGAGGGCTTGAGGGTGCCGTTCTTCCGGTAGTGCCCGGCCGGCCTGGGGAACAGGAACACCAGCGATAGCCGCACCGGCCCCCGCAGCAGGGGCACCCTCGCCGCGATGGCGGACTGAGCCACCAGCAGCCGCCAAGGCTTGACGGCCTTGCACGACTCGATCATCACGCCGCCGCCCACGTGCCGCTTTGACCCCTGCGGAGCCGGCGCCAGGCCCTCCACGCGAAACGTGACGCTCTGCGGCCTTGCAGCGGGCTTCTCCCCCTCTCCGGCGCCCTCCACACCAGGGCAGCCCTTAAGGCCTGTTGTGGGGCCATCCTCGCGGCGCAAACGGCGATCAAGACAGGCATCAGGCGCGGCCATGCGTCACCCCCTGCTGTGAATGCCGCCGTAGGGCCCGCTCCAGGTCCACCGCATCCACCCACACCCCCAGCGCTTCATCCGCCGCCTTGGCCTCCAGCTTTACGGCGCCATTACCGCCGACCCACACCACCACCGCCTTGGCCAGTGGGATCCCCGAATCCGCCAGCGCCGCCACCGCCGCCCCCAGCTCCGCCCATGGCGCCAGCCGGTGGATCCGCTCATCCGGGCCGCTCCAGACCGCCAGCAACCCCAGGCCGCCGTCATCAAACCGCACCGCAAGGTCCACGGTCGTGGCTGCCTCCTGCCGCAGCACCGCCACATGCAGCAGGGAGCCCACCACCTCAAAACGCTGCCAGAAGCCATGGCTCACCACGGCCTCCACCGCCGGGCGTGCCAGATCGAACGCCCGCGAACTCGGCGCCCATGGTTTCCCGCTTGCCGATGGCCCCCAGAGGCTGCGGGCATGGCTGGCAATCGCCGCTCGGCATAACCGGCACCGCTCCGGGGCGCCCGGCTGGGAGGGAAACGCCGCGTCAACGATCGCCCTGGCCGGCATCAGCACCTTGGCGCCCCGATCAGGGTGCCAGTAGAGCCCATCGGCAGGCTCGGGCACCGCATCGCCCACCAGCCAGCCGCCCTGCGTGGTCACCGCCATGGGTTCACCCCCTGCACGCTCATCCCGGCCACAGCCAGCCCCTCGGCCGGCGGCAGCAGCCCCGGAGCGCTCTGGGCCTGCTGCAGCAGGGCATCCGCCTGGCGGCCATTGGCCAGGATCCACGCGCCGGCAATGCCACCGTCATCGGCCTCCAGGGGCCAGAAGCCATCGAGGCAGCGTTGAAACCACCACCGGCCCTGGGCTAGCCGCGGATCAGTGCTCTTCCAGTCGCGGCCATCGTCACCTCGCTCCCGCAGGTGCTGCATCGCCGCCGCAACCCGCTCCAGATGCGCCGCGTGTTGCTGCGCCGTCATCTCGCTCGGATGCCACGCCCGCCCGCCACCGAGCAGCCTCGGCCGCTGCGGTGGGGCCTGCTCATGTCGCACCGGGGCTGGATCGTGGAACCGATCGGGCGCCGCCATGCGCTCGGCCAGATCAGCCCGCGGGCCATTCTCCAGCAGCACTCGATCGGCGTTCACCTCCTCGCCGCGCTCGCGCCTCACGGTGCGCTCCACCGGGAACACGTACCGCAGGAGTTGAACATGCAGCGCCTGGTCCTTCGGTGGGGCCGGATCCACAAGCCGTTGCTTCACCGCAAACGCCAGCGATTCCCGCGTCAGGTGAGCCTTTGCCGCGCCGGGCATCGTCTCCCATGCCATCGCCAGCGCTTCATCGCTCAGCGCTCGCTGCATCGGCAGCATTTCGCACAGGAACCCCATCGCCGGGGCAAAGTCCCGCATGGTGAGCGCCATCAGGCCACCTCCGCGAGCATCAGCCCGCCGATCTCCACCTGCTGGGCTGCTGCCGCCTTGCGCTCGCGGTCCTCGACCAGGGCGATGGCCCCCATCACCCGGTCCATCGTCGAGCGCTTGCCCGCAAACCCGCTGCCGATGATCGACGTGCCGGCCTTGGTGCCGTAGCTGAGCCAGTTGGCGAAACGGATTGATTGCCAGGCCTTGCCGTCAATGCCGGCCGTGGTGCCCGCCTTCAGTTGCCCGCGCACGATCTCAGTCCCGCCCTGCGGGTGGTCTTGGATCCGCTGAAGCTCGCTGCAGAGCAGCTCCCAGGCCGCGAGGGTCTTGGCGCCCTTCCGCGCCGGCCAGAACGCCAGCAGTTCGCGAACCGCCGGCAGCAGCGCCGCCGGAACATCCTCGTGGGCCGGCACAAACCCAGCCTCTCGCTTCCGAGCCTTCGGCTTGACCGGGACGATCGCCTCAGGATCTGGCGCCGGCTCGGGCAGTGGCTTGGGGGCGTGCGGCTGTTGCGGCTGCGGCTGCACTGCCGCCGGAGGCTCTGCGGGTGGTTCCGAGGTGACCTGCGGCTGCGGCTCGGGATCCGGGATCAAGAATCCATCCCGATCTCGACACGGGCGCGCGGCGACGGCCTCGGGCCGGCGCTCCCCCCGCGCAGTGGGGGGTAAGGGGGGTTCATAGGTTTTCTTAGAATTGATCTTCTTAGATTGATCTTCTTTGAGTGCACCTCCTGCACTCCCCCCGTGCACGTCATGCACTCCCGAGGGTGCATCTCCTGCACCCCTCCGAGAGTGCACCTCCTGCACTAGTGCACCTGATGCACCCTCCTCAACGGCCCAATGGGGATCCCAGATCGTCAGCCGGTAACGGGTTGCGGTCTGGCGGCCCGTCTCCGAAAACGACTGCTCGCGGACAAGCCATCCCTTGCGCTCAATCCCCGCCAGCACGGTGCAGACCGCTCGGCGTGACATGCACGCCTCCTTGGCCAGGAGGTTCAGGCTGGGATGGATGTTCGGGAAATGGCTTTGCAGGCACCACAGCACCCAGCCCTCCATGGGCGTGGCCTGGCCCCTAAGCCAGTTGGGCAGGGCCGTAAATGTCGGCTTCTGCCCGATGTAGTCGGCAGTCATGTAGAATCCAGGGGTAGTTGATAATTGATCGCTCCCCTTTCGCCGGGAAAGCATCGGGGGAGACGATCACGGAGGGCCCGGCCGCAAGGTCGGGTTTTCTGTTGGCGGGCCTCCGGTACGGCACACACTACCTCGTTTTGAGCGCGTGTCTGGATCGGGGTGGAGCGGGGGCTTTCGCCGGGCTTTCGCTCAGGTTTCGCTTTGAGCTTTCGCTCAGCCGCCTGGGGCGCCCTAAAGTGCCCGTCTGAACAGGGGTTTACTTGGCATCGCTCTGGGATCAAGGCGAGGGCTTTAAGGGGCCCACCGAAAGCCCAGAGGCTTACGACCGATTTGTGCAGTTCATGGAACTGGGCCCAGACCGAACCCTTGCCGCTTTGGCCAAAGTCCTGGGGGTTACGCCTCAGAACCTCGGGCAAATGGCCAAGCGGTTCAACTGGCGAAAGCGAGCCGAGGCCTACGACCGCGCCAGGGGCAGGAAGCCTCCCAAACGGCAGGCGCCTGAGACTCCGCCGACCCCACGCGCCCCGCAGTCAATCCCCCCGACCAGCACCGTCAAGGTCATCAATCCGGAGGTACTGGGCCAGCAGCCGGAGGGCACCGCCGCCTTGGCCGAATCCCACCTTCAGGTGCTGAGCCGCTACCGCAAGGCCTATGACGCGATCGGCAGCGGCATGGCCGAGGAAGCGCAGGCGTTGTTCCCCCTGGTGCGAGCGTTCCGCGGTGACCTGGAGCTGGCCCGGCAGCTCTGGCGCGACCTGTTGGAGCAGCAGGAGATCGAGCGGGCCAACGTGATGGCGCGGATGCTGTGGGATCTGATCCCGGCCTATTACCGCCTCTGCGAGACGATGCACGGGCTTGCCAATGGCGGCAGAACGCATTGGGGAGACAGCGCAGGCGTTCACAAGCTCCTGGAGGAGGCCTTTGCGGTGCGGAAGGGCCAGCCATGAGCGATCAGCCCACCGCCGCCGAGATGGTGGCGGCCATCGCCCGCGAGCACCCCGGCCGGCACCCGTTCACCCTCTCCCTGTTGGTGCAGGCCCGGTATGGGCGGACGATTGACGGGCGGGAGGTGGCGCGGTTATTGCGTGAGGCTACCCCTATCCAGATCAGCACCAAATAGCTATGCTTATCTCGGTCCCCAACCAGCGAACCACGATGCAGACCTCAGTTCACGCTCCGCCGCCGAGGGGCATCAGCGATCCCTCGGCCAGATCGGCCGCCATCTCGCAGCTCAGCCATCTGCCGTGGGGCCATCCCAACGCGGTCGAACTGCGCCGCCTGTTCCGTGCTGCGGAGGAGGACCGCCAGTCTTGACGAAAACCGCAGCCCCCAGGCGAACACCCGAGCAGATCACTGAACTCGTGCGCATCGTCCTGGAATCACCGCCTGACGAGTCGCACGAATCGGTGGCCGCTCGAACCGGTTATGGGCGTGAATGGGTGCGGCGGATCCGCACCGGCGAGAAATGCGCTGACCTGTTTCCCGAACTGCCACGCATCATCACCGGACAACGGCTATGCACACGCTGCGAGCACTGGGTAGCAAAAGAGTTTCGCTATCAAGGGTTTCGGCGCACAGGTATCTGTGATCTTGGCATTCCCGAGGCGGTTGAAATCGGCTGCCGTTACGGAATTGGCTGCGGCGCTTTTGCACAAAAGAAAGGCACAAACCAATGATGCAAGAAGATCATCATAGGCGGTGCTGCGACTGTAAAAGTCAGTCGGGAAGCACGGCCATCGCGATTTCATTGATTTTTGCAAGCGTACTTGCGTTTGGTCATCTGCTGTCTGGGTATCAGATTCTCCTGCAGCTTCAAAACAACAACAACTGCTCGCAACGATGACCGCACCCACCCCCGAAACCCTTGATTGGCTGCGCCAATGCGCTGCCGCTCCAGGTGCCCGCTGGCATCGAGCGCTGCTGGCTGAGGTTGAAGGCCAGGCGCCTTCTGAGATCGAGCCGATCCCTGCAGAGGGTTTGGCCTGGCTCCATCAGTCCGCCCGCGTTCACGGAGCGACGTACTCCCAGGTGCTGCTGCACGTTCTGGAGCGGGTGGAGGCGCTGGAGCGGCCCGAGGTCGCACAACAACAGCCCGCCGACCATGTTCCTGGGGTCACGAAAATGGTCCCCACCCCCGAGGCCGCCCCGGTGGCCACGGATGAGGAGTTGCTGGCCATGCGTTCGTGGTCAAGCCACGGGCCCACATTCGACAGCGACCTCGTGGAGTTTGGCCGCTCCTGCTACGACCTTGGCCGCCAGCACGGCGCTGCAGCCGCCAGCACGGCGCTGCAGCCGCCCAGCCCGCCCCGCCGGTCGCGCCTGCCGGGGGGGTTGGTGGAGAGGGTGGTGAAGGTCATTGCTGACCCTGACGGCCCTGCTGAGTTGTGGCACGACGATGACCGCGCCGCGATCCGCGAGGTGGCGGCGTGGCTGGATGAGCGCGGGATGCACGGGTGCCCGCTTTGGTTGCGTGAGGAGGCGGGCCGATGAGCCGCTACTGCGATTCCGACGACTACGACTATGAGCCGTGGATGGAGGGCCAGGCCGCCGGGGCGATGCGAAGCGCCATTCGTGGTCGCCGTGGTCAGCAACTGCTGCGCGATCTGATCGCTGGCTTAGACGCTCTACCGGTGCCAGAGCTGGCAGCCGGGTCACTGGAGGATCCTGAAACCGGCTGCGTCTGCGCCCTTGGCGCCGTAAGGATTCAACGAGGCGCCGACGCTGTGCCGTTGCGGTTCGATCCAACGGACCCAGACATTGATTGGCGCGACTTGGCCGAACCGTTCGACATCAGCGAAACCCTCGCCAATGCTGTCGTTGGTCAGAACGAGTATTGCGACGGGAGCAACGATGAGCCGTCACGCCGCCGCCGCTGGCGATCTGTCCGCGACTGGGCTGTACGCAACCTGACCACACCACTTGAACCGGAGAAGTCCAATGACTGACTATACCTGGCTCATCACCCCAAAACCCAAAACCAACCATGTTTATTCTTCCTCTTGCGCTGCTGTTTGACCCCAGTTCATTGGGACCTTTCAACACGCTGCCCAACAACACTGCAATCGTTTGCATTGATCCCGTCGTTGGCGTAGGAACCTGCAGGCCGATCAACACGCCCACCGCCCCCGGTCCTGCCCCGCTGTTGGGTGTGGCCACTGGACTCCATTGGAGTCGCCGACTGCGCTGCCGCATCAAGGAGGCCGCCCCTGTCACGATTTCCATGGAGGAGCTTTGATCCCATGCCCATCACCATTCGAGGCGAGAGTTTCGCCGGCTTCAACAAGCCCAAGCGCACCCCGAAGCACCCCACCAAGAGCCATGCGGTCCTGGCAAAGGAGGGCGCCAAGGTCCGCCTGATCCGCATGAGCGCCGCCTATTGGGCGAACCGCGTCAAGTGGTGACCCCTATCCCGATTCCCACCAACTCCACCCCCATGCCGCAATCTCCACCGCCTCGCATCATCCGCCGCCCTGCGGCCGAGGGCGAGCCAGCCCGTTTCAAGGCCACCTGGACCCCAGAGGCACCGGCCACCCCTGCTGAGCGCCTCGCTGCTGCCCAGCAGAAGCGCAGCCAACGTCCTGCCCGCCTGTTCCGGCCATGAATGACAACGAGAGGGAGGCGTTCCTGCCTGGCACCGGCACCATCCGCCTCGCCAACCGCGGCGGCTCCATGCCTGATTGGCGCATCCGCGAGCTTGCCGCCGAGGGCATGATCAGCCCGTTTGAACCGGGGAAGGTGCGGCGCATCATCACCGGGGAGATAGCCGATGGGGCCAGCCAGCTTGCCGCTGCGGCGATCTCCTACGGCTGCTCCTCCTACGGCTATGACCTCACCCTGGCCCCGCACGACTTCCGGGTGTTCCGGCACGTGCCGGGCCTGATCGTCAACCCGAAAGCCTTTGACGATCGCTGCTTGGCACCGGCGGAGCTCCACGAGGACGCCTACGGCAGGTTCTTCATCCTCCCGGCCCACACCTACGCCCTCGGCGTGGTGATCGAGCGCCAAGCCCTGCCGCCGCACGTCACCGCCCTCTACATCGGCAAGTCCACCTACGCCCGCTGTGGAGTAATCGTGAACACCACCCCCGGCGAGGCCGGCTGGGAGGGCCACCTCACCGTGGAGATCAGCAACAGCAGCGGCGCCGACTGCCGCATCTACGCCAACGAGGGCATCTGTCAGGCGCTGTTTTTCGAGGGGGTGCCCTGTGACCAGCCCTACGGGGATGGGAAGTATCAGGGGCAGGCGGATGGTGTGACCCTGGCGCGGGTTTGAGCGATGGGAGACATTGTTAAGGCCAGGCGCGAACTCCTTCGGCAAGATTTCACGGAAAGACTTCCCGCAAATCTTGGAGAGCCGTACATAATGAACACATTCACGGAGCCGTTTGTCTTTGTTGCGTTCTATCCCGTGCAAAGGCACGAGATGGCTGATGGCAGGCTGATAAATGGCAATGAGTTTCGCTTGCTTGAGTACGGGAAAGGATTCAATGAAAATAAAATGCTGGGTGGTATCTTTGGCTTATGTGATGATCGAATTGTATTGATGGCGCTTAGGTGCTGTGCAACAAGGGCTAGAGATTTTGAGCCATACAGAAACATGATTAAGGAGATGTTTGCGGAGGCCGTGGCGCATGCCCATGATTGACGCCAACGACCCCACTTTCTTTCAGCTCTACCCCAATGCGACGACGCCGGCACCATCCCGCCCCGCTGACTATTGAGCCCCGGCAGTGGCTCCACATTGGCATGGGCTGATGCCACCCCTCAACCTCATGCACCACGCCGCCACCCACGACTGGGGCGGCTTTCCCGTGATGCGGGAGGTGCAGGAGGCCAGGGCGGCAGAGGAGGCGATCCCAGCGGCTGTGGAGCCCTACACCGCCGACTTTCGGACCTACATCGCCACGTCTTTCCCGCGGTTCCCCTTCACCCGTCACACCCTGCGGCTGATCGATCTGGCCCAGCGCGTGGCCGATGACGAACTGCCGCGGCTGATGGTGGAGCTCCCCCCACGCCACTGGAAATCCACGATCTTCAGCCGGTTCCTGCCGGGCTACTGCCTCCGGCGCTATCCCGATCGCTCCAACGGCATTTGCTGCCAGTCGCAAGACCTCGCCGTTGGCTTCTCCGATGACGCGAAGGGCTACTTCCTGGCCTCCGGGGGGATCCTGCGGCCGAGCCTCTCGGGCAAGGAGGAATGGGGCACCGTGGACGGGATCGGCACCAACTGGACCGCCGGCATCGGCAAGGGCACCGGCAAGCCCGGCCATCGCCTGTTCATCGATGACCCGATCAAGGGCCGCGAGCAGGCCGAGAGCGCTGCGTTCCGGCGGCAGGTTCATAACTGGTGGGATTCGGTGCTCAGCACCCGCGAAGAACCCGGCGCGTCTGTGGTGGTGGTTCACACCCGCTGGCATGAGGCCGACTTGATCGGCTACCTGCTGGGTAAGAACCTGGAGCTGGAGAAGGAGGGCATGGAGGCCGACTGCGAGCGGTGGCACGTGGTCAGCCTGCCGATCGAGGCGGTTCCCGCCCATGAGGCCAAGCCGCTCCCGGCCACCGTCAGCCGCGAGCCTGATCCGCGCCAGCCCGGCGAAGCCCTGGACCCGGAGCGCTTCAACGAGCGGTGGATCCAACGCAAGCGGGCCAACACCCCAGATCGCGACTGGGAGAGCGTCTACCAGCAGCGCCCCAGCACCGGCAAGGGCACCATCTTCTTTCGGGATCGCCTGCGGTTCTACGGCTGCCCTGCCTGGCCTGGAGACGAGGGGGATGCCCTGCTGCCGCGGGCCTTCCTGCGCACAATCCTTTCGGTGGACTGCTCCTTCGACAACACGGAAGGGAGCGACATGGTGGCCATGGGCCTGTGGGGGCAGACCGTGGAAGGGGCCTGGCTGCTGGATCTGGTGGATGAGCGCCTGGACTTCCCGGCCACCGTGGCGATGATCAAGGCCATGCACCGCCGGCATGGGTTCGGGGAGCTCCTGTGCGAGAAGAAGGCCAACGGTGCCGCCGTGATCAAGACGCTCACCGCTGCCGCCCATGGCTACCGCGTGGTGGAGGCCGGCGCCGGGGCGATGGGGTCCAAGGAGAGCCGCGCCAATGCCGCCAGCGTGGAGGTGAACGCCGGCCGCGTGTTCCTGCCGCGCTCCGCCCCTTGGGGCTCCAAGGTGGTGGATCAGTTGATCCAGTTCCCTGCCGCCACCTTTGATGACATTGTTGATCAGACCAGCCAGCTCCTGATCTACCTGATCGGTTCCGGCCCGCTGAGCTTCAGCACCGTTTCCTGGGGCCATGGCGCCACACCCCAGCCGGTGGATGCTGACGCTTTGCGACAGCAGGGATGGTCAGATGACGCGATAATGGCACTGAAATCAGGCCTGATTCGCCGGTGAATTGAACATGCCTGCTACGACCCGGCGCCCCAGGGCCGCCCGCAGCACCAAGATCCGGCCTGAACCGTGTCCTGACCTGGGCAAGCTGGGGCGATTCCCGGCACCTACGCCGTGGTCGGAGCAACTGGCCGCAGACAATCTCCTGCTGGCCCAGTCCATGGCGAACCGGATGGCTCGGTCCACCCGGATGCCATTTGATGACCTGTTTTTGGTGGCCGCCGCGGGCCTGCTGAAGGGCTGCCGCCGGTATGACCCCGAGCGGAAGAACCCAGCCACCGGTGAACCGTTCAAGCTGAGCACGTGCGTGGTTCCCTTCATCCGGGGCGCCATGGCCCAGTGGCTGCGGGATCGAGGTCACAGCAGCGGGGTGAAGTTTCCCGATCGCTGGCGCGACAAGGCGCCCACGGTGCGGCGCTTGGCCGGGGAGGGGGCCACTCTTTTGGCCGTAGTGGAGGCCACCGGGCTCGGGCGTGAGGAGGTTGAGGCGATCCTGGAGGCGCAGGGGGCGACCCGCTGCCTGGATCCTGACGCCTTCCACGCCACCCGCGAGCCTGACCCGTGGGATGAGATCGAGAGCTTTGATGAGCTGAACGAGGCCATGCGGATCGCCGATGAAGCCCATGCCGCGCTGGGCTGGGCTGATCGGCAGATACTGGAGGCGGCGTGGGACACCCCGAAGCGGCGGCAACTGGCCCGAATGCCGCACGGGCAGTTCCTGCGCATGGCGCAAGGCATCATCCGGGGCGAGCGGTTGAACCCTACCCCTGAACAGCAGGCACTGGCCCTGGAGCTTCCCGCGGACGATACCGAGGCGGCAGGCGCCTCCCCCCGCAGGCGGCTGACAGGGGCCGCTGAGATCCTGCAGGCGGCGGAGCAGTTGGTGCTGTTTGGCCCCTGTCACGACGAGGGCCAGAGCGGGAAAACTCAGCCAGCAGGAATAGGCGGCACCGGTGCGGCAGGCGATCACCCATCCAACCGATAAGGGCGATCTGCCGTCATTCCGTCACCCCAGGCTGGCGGAGTCCATGGCGGACCTGGACCTTGTGGCGGACTGCTGGGAGCTGCTGCGGGGTGATGCGAAGCTGCGGCACCTTCCGAAGGAGGCCGGCGAGCCCAAGGAGGCCTACCAGGCTCGCCTGAAGCGCAGCAGCTACCCGTCGTTTTTCCGTGATGGCGTGAGCGCCTTCGCGGGGGTGCTGAGCCGCTACCAGCTTCGAGGGGTGCAGAAGGGGCTTTTGGACGCAGCCCAGGACATTGACGGCGAGGGCAACAGCCTCAAGGCCTGGGGCCTCGGCGCCGATGCCTTGGTGCTCCGCGATGGCGGCTGCCTCCTGATGGCCGACATGCCGCCGGGGGTGCCCGAGAGCAGGGCCGCAGAGTTGGCCCAGGGCCGCCGGCCGGTGTTCAGCGTGGCCGAGCGCCGCAACGTCCTCAACTGGAGGGTGGCCCGCGTCGGCCGGAAGCGGGTGCCGATCGCCGTCACGGTTCTCGAATGGCACGAGGTTGAAGACGGCGACTACGGCCTGAAGCTGGAGCCGCGTTATCGCGTGATGCGGGGCGGTGAGTGGCACCTTCTGAAGATCAAGGGCGACGGCGGCAAGGGCGCCTCGGCCAACTATCAGGTGGAGGTAGCCACCGATGAGCAGGGCCGCTCGCAGGAGGGCTTCTTCACCGGTACCAACGGCCAGCCGCTGCAGTATCCGCCGGTGGTCTGGTACGGCGCCACCCGCGATGGTTTTGGAGAGGGCGGGATCCCCCTGCTGAGCCTGGCAAACCTCACCCTGGACTGGTTCAGGGAGTATTCCGACTTGAAGGAACTCCTGCACCGCTGCGCCTTGCCGGTGACCGTCTTGAAGGACGCCGGACGGGCGCCGGGGCAACCGCTGACGCTGGGGCCCAACAGCCTGGTGGAGATCAAGGATCCCAACGGCTCGCTCTCGTTTGCCGAACCCTCCGGCGGCAGCCTGGACAAGCATCTGCAGCATCTGCAGGAGATCGAGAAGCTGATTGATCGCTCCACCCTCAGCTTCCTGTTCAGCGGCAGCAGCAACCGCACCGCCACACAGGCCGAACTGGAGGGGGCCCAGCTTCAGGCCACGATCACCACCATGGCCGAAGCAAAGAGCTCCGCATGGGAATCCATGTTTCAGCTCTGGGGGGCGTTTACCGGGGAGCCGCCCCAGGCCGGCGCCGGCTTGGATCTGCTGCCGGGGATCACGGACAAGCCCGTGGATGACGCCCTGCTCACCCTTGCCGGCACCCTCTACGACAAAGGGTTGTTGCTTCGCGAGACGGTCACGCACCTGGCTCAGAAGCGCGGGATGCTCCGGCCTGGTGTGGACGGCAAGAAGGAAGCCACCGAACTGGCCGCCGAGGATGCCCGCCAGCAAGCCCTCAACAACCCGCCGGTGCCGGGCCCCAATGACCTCGCAGGGGGTGGCGTGGACGCGCAGGGGTTGCCGCTGAACTGACGGGAAAACTGCGGCAGCGATTGCCGTAGCCATGCCCCGAGGAACCCGCCGAACGTCCTATGTGCGGGACAACCGCGGGCGCTTCGCGAGCACCCCAGGCGGCGGGGCCCCCAAGCGACCGCCGGCCAAGCGAGCCAGCCGCGGCACCAATCGCCTGACGCGGGACAACTCGGGCCGCATCACCAGCGTGGGCGGCAACGGCGCTACAGCCCGCGGAGGGCGGCTGCGCACCGGGGCGGGGAACCTCAGGGCCAGGCAGACCATGGCCGTTCTGTCCAATGGCCGCATGTCCAGCGTGCCGAAGGGCGCCATCGGCCGCACCAGGAAGCAGCGAGAGATCACCATGATCGATCGCCCTATCAGCCAGCGGCAGGCCTACAACGAGGGTCGGGCCAAGCAGATGGCCGCAATCGCAGCACGCAAGGCGCCCAAGGCTTCGGCGCCGGGCCGGATCAAGGCAGGCAGGCAAAAAAGCACCATCCGCAATACAACCGGGCAGAGCAAGACGCTCAATAATTTTAATAGTCGGCCCGCCGGAACAATGGTTTTAGGGCCCGGATACAAGTTGGTGCCGAGCCCTACCCGTGTTCCCCTCAGGGTTGCCGGTCCTGGAGCCAAGGATAGCGACCAGGCCTTTGCGCGGGTGGCTACCAAGGCGGCGAGAAGCCGGGCTGCTTGGGCAAAGCGCAAGGCAGAGGCGGGAGCCGCCAAGAAGCCCATCGGTTGGATGCAGTCACCAGAGGCCAGGAAGGACCGCACCGATCCCATGATGGCGGGGCACCGCAAAGACCATGGAAGAAGGCTGAGGGCCCTGCCAAAGGCAGCCAGGCGTGCAATACAGATTGAGCGCTTAGCACGCAAGCAAAAGTTTCTGGTTGCAGGAAACACGGCAGCACAGTTGACCAATCTTTCCGAAGGAAGGATGCAACTAATTGCCAATGTAGGCAAGCGCAAAAACAAACTAACGCCTGGCCAGATTGACGCGATTACTCGCTCCATGAGCCAATCGGCAAGGCGCCTAAAGGTCGGGATGGCCACGGGCAATAGGGGGCGCATGAAGTACAACCCCAAGGCCTTGCAGCTCGCGCCTAGCACCGCTGCCAGGACGATCCGCGGGGCTCGCGTCGGTGGCGCTGGGGTGATGAAAGGCAAGCCCACGGGCAAAGCGGCAACCATTGGCCGAGAGCAGTTTGTCGGGCGACAGGGCTCTCGGACCACCTCGATGGGTGAGGCCATCGCCGCAGCTTCCCCCGGCGGACGCACCCGAATGAGCAAAAAGCAGGAGGGGCGCATGATCGCCACTGCCGAAAGGCAGGTGTCAGCGATTAGAGCAAAGGATCAAAAGGCCGGCGCTTTGTATGACGCCTTGGCCAGGGCTGGCAGGGTCAAGCCACCCAGGGCCGAGAACCGCATTGCGAGGCTGACCAGGGCCGCGCAAGGCGACCCGAACACCGAAAGGGCAAAGGCGGCTCAGAGGTTGCTGACCAAGCGGGCGGCAAAGCCCGCCGCGCCAAAGCGCGTCACGGCCGGCCGCCTTGCTGGGACGGTTGCCAAACCTCGCGGACTGAAGCCGGGAGCATTGAAGGCCTCCCGAATTGCGAGAGGCAGGGCAAAGCGGGCAGCCGAGCCCTTGGGAACACGACTCAACCGCGTTTACATCCGCGTCAAGGCGATTGAGGCGCGGAACGATCCCCGCACGCTTCGCGGGAAAAACACCAGAAGGAATGACAGGTCCTTTGGGATTGCGCGAAAGGCGTCTGGCTTCCTGGGCCAAGGAAATAAGGCATGGAGTGATAGGGCTCGCCTCAGTACGGGTAGGCGATCGGCCGCAACCAGTGGGCTGCGGCCGGGCAGGAAAATCACCATCAAGGTCAAGCGGACTCCCAAGCCGACTAAACAGGACAAGGCCTTTGAGTCGGTGATGAACTTGAAGGGAGTGACTGATTTTTCTAGGGGCAAACAACGACAGGTCTGGATTGACGCAAAGATGATGACCCGATCTCGGCGCGAAAAACTAGGGCTTTCAGGCAGGATGATGGCCGAGTCCGATCGTTACTACGCCCGAGAAGACGTGAACCCAATGACCGGGATGGCTGGGTATTTCATGGGCACTCGCTCGGGCTGGTTCAACTCTCAGCCCAAGACGCGCCAGGGAGTGATCAGCAGCCGCCCCCGCCGCCGCAAGCCCTGACCCATGGCCACCATCGGCAACCAACAACTCAAGCTGGCCGACGACTACGCCGCCGCCCTTGACGCGATCGGCGACCGGGCCACCACCAACACGCAGGCGGCCCTACGCCGCTCCCTGGCCCGCACCCTGCGGGATCTGCGCCGGTACTACGGCCAGTTCGTGGACCCTAACCTCCCCGACCAGCAAAGCGCCGATGGGGTGACGCGCCGGCCGGGGTCGTACTCAATCGCCGATGGCTCCGCCAAGTTCCGCAAGCTCCTGGAGCTGGCCCAAGCCTTTGCGTCGGATCTTGAGTTGGCCTGGCTGGAGAACCGCTATCGCGAGGACTTCGCCGAAGCGGTGGCCCTCGGCGGTGATCTGGGCCAGCAGCTCGCGCAGACGGCCAACCCTGACGCGGCTGCGCAGGGCGTGTTCGTGGGCGCATCCAAGGCCGCCGTGGAGGCCGCCGCCAGCACCGCCAGCGCCTACATCCGCGGCGAGGTGGAGAGCTTCCGCGACAGCATCGCCCGCATCGTCACCGATGGCATCGGGCGCGGGAAGGGGCCCCGCGTGCTGGAGGGGGAGATCAGGACCGCCCTGCAGGGGGCCCGCGATCCGCAGGGGCTGAACAACCGGCTGGGCCTGGAGCAGCGGGCCGAACTGATCGCCCGCAGTGAGCTGGCCAACGCCTACGTGGGGGCACAGAAGGCAGCAGCGGCCCGCAACGGGTTCGGCTACGCCCGGTGGATCGCCACCAAGGATGAGCGGACCTGCCCGGTGTGCGCGAGCCGGCATGGCCGGATCTACCGGCTGGACGAGATCGTGGCGCCGGGGCACCCTCGCTGCCGGTGCAGTCTCTCCCCCGTGGCCACCGAAGCCGTGGAGGAGCCCGATCCCACCCTGCGGGCCGCCCTGCTGCGCGAGTCGTACTGGCAGAAGGCCCGCGAGGATACCACCCGAGAGTTCGCCGCCGGCAAGGGGTGGCCCTTCGCCCGCGCCTCCCAGGTGCTGGAGGAGGCCGTGCGCAAGCCCTCCCCCAGCGAGCGGCGGCAGTATCCCGACATCGAGCGAGCGCCGGTGCCGGTGGGGTAGGGGCGCCGTTACTGGAATCCCAGTCACGGGAAAACTAGGGCAACCAGCCTGAATCGCTGCCAAAAGCATGGCTGAACGCACCTACCAATGCCGGCGATCTAAGGCGTGCAGGGCCTGGCTTCCCGACAGCTCGTTTGAGTGGCAAGAGGAGGCCGGTCAGCGCCGACCGTTTTGCCTGCCTGGCATGTGCCCAAACGGCAAGCGCAGCGACACGTCTGAGGAGCTGCTGGCGCTGCAGTTGGAACTTCGCAAGATCAGGGAGGTGGCTCGAACCGCTGAGCGCGACCGCGATAGAGCCCTTGCGGAGCTGGCGACCACGCTGGATTCCCTGACCACCGCCCTGGACATTCGCGAGATCGCCCCGGCTGCCGCGCTGACGCCTGCCGAGGATCACGGCGACCGATCCGAATCGGTGCCGATCCTGCTCTGCTCTGACTGGCACTGCGGGGCTGTGGTGCGGGCCGAATCGGTGAACGACCTGAACGCCTACGACGTGGACGAGTTCCACCGGCGAGCCGGGGCGCTGTTTCGCAATGCCCTGAAGGTGGTCCGCATGGTGCGCAGCAGTTGCGACATTCGGCAGATGGTGCTCTGGTTGGGCGGGGATTTAATAGATAATTGGCTGCATCCTGAGCAGGCGCAGCTTCAGGAGTTGTCACCGACTCAGCAGATCATTGAATGCGAGCGGGCCATTGTTGCCGGGATTGATCACCTGTTGGAGTATGGCGGCTTCGAGCGGATCGTGATCCCCTGCAGCTACGGCAACCACGGGCGAACTACCCCCAAGATGCAGGCCGATAATTCGCACGCCACCAGCTACGAATGGCTGATGTATCAGAGCCTGCGCCGGCATTACAGGGGAGAGCCCCGCCTTGAATGGCGCATCAGCGACGGCAACATCCTCTACGTCGAAGTGCTGGGGCAGGTCTTGCGGTTTCACCATGGCGATGCGATCCGCTACGGCGGTGGCATCGGTGGCCTGACGATCCCCCTCCAGAAATGGGTCCACCGGCAGGACCAGGGGATCAGGGCTGACCACAGCTTCTTCGGGCACTTCCACCAGCTCACCATGGGCACCGGCTGGTCGGTGAACGGCAGCTTGATCGGGCCCACCGCCTACGGGCTGAAACTGGGCTTTGCCCCGGAGCGCCCTCAACAGTTGCTGCGATTCTTGGATTCGGAGCGCGGCTGGACTGGGGCCTTTCCGGTGCTGACGGACTGACCCGGGCAAGCCGGGAAAACTCCTGCAGTAGCAGCGTTTCCAGTGGCGGGCAGTAGCAGGGGCAGGCGGACCTACGCCAGGGACAACCGGGGCCGCTTCGCCAGCACCGGCACCACCACCGCCAAGGCCAAGCCCGCCGCCCGGCGAGCGCAGCGGGGCACGAACCGGATCACCAGGGACAACAGCGGCAGGATCACCGGCGTGGGCAAGAACGGCGCCACAGCTCGGGGTGGCCGCCTCAGGACCGCCGCCGGGAATCAGCGGGGGGCGGTGTTGGATCGGCTCAAGCGGGCGCCTATGGCGGGGACTGTGGGCAGGGGTGGGAAGGTTCGGGGTGGGGTGAAGCCCGTGGCTAGGCCAGCCACCCCAGCCAAGCCGGCACGGGCGACCGTGAACGGAGCGAGCCAGGCAAAGGCGAGACTGCAAAGAGCGATGGATAATTACGACAAGAAAAAGTATGCAGTTGTGCAAGCTGAAGCACGCCTGAAAAAAGCTAAATCCCCCAAAGCAAGTAAAGCGCTGGGCAAAGCCAACAAGAGCCTAATGACCGCATCTCAGGCCGTGAAATACTTGAAAGGCAACATGAACTCTGACACCCTTCGCATGGGGTCTAGGTATCGCGCCGGGAATCGAGACAATGTTGCGGCCACCTACAGCGTCAAGCGCGTGGCAGGAGCGTTTAGGTCCGGCAAGTCTCGCCTTGTAGCACCTCCAAAAGGCACGAGGATGGGCCGGGCCATCCCTGGCAGCGGGGGGCAGATCAAGGCGACCGCCAAGGCTGCCCGCCCCTCCGGCACCATTCGCAAGCCTCAAGGGCTGAAGCCTGGGGCAATTGCGGCGAGGAAGGCCAAGCCTCAGAAGTCGGTCAAGTTGACAGCGTCGCAGCGATCTGCGGCGCAACGAGCACGTGACACGTTCAACGATCCCACGTTGCTGCTAAACGGGAGAATTGCAAAAGGCTATAAAGAGGGTATCCAAGCCATACAGCAAAAGTTTGGAGTAAACAATAGAATTGCAACGCTTGCCTTTATGAGGCGAGCCTTTCGGATGGGCACAAGCGACATTCAATACATCGACACGGCAAGGACAAAGAAAACAATAAAAGCACTCAGGGCCAGAACCGCTATTGGGTCGCCAATCGGTGGAAGCTCGCGCAAGGCCAAGGCCCCCGCAATCCCTGGCACCGTTTCCCGTGGGCGGCGAAAGATGGCAACCGCAAAGCTCGCCGCCCCCAAACAGGCCAAAGCCGCCCGCACTGCAGCAAAGCCAGCACGTGGAAAAAGAAAGGCGAGGGTAGACGATGGCAGGGTGTCACGAGTTATTGACCGGCTCAACAATGTAGTTCGTGGCGCAGAACAAAAAACAGGCGTCAAGCGCCTTAATGCTATCCAAGTAGGAACAAGGGCAAAGTCTTTTCTGGCAAGGAAAGAAGGGGGCAGCGTAGGGATGCTTAATCAGATGAGCCAGCCCGAAGCCTTTGCTTCTGTGCGCAAGGCTATGACAAAGCCGCCGCGATACAGCACGCAAAAGCCGAACAGGAACAAGCCCGGCCGGTTTAATGACCTCGGGCAGGACAAGGCGCGGATCAAGGCCCGCAGGGACGCAATGACCGCACGCGACAGGATTCAAGAAGGCAATCAATCAGCAGCCGCAAAAGCGAAAGCGCAGAGGCCGAAATTGTCTAGGGACGCAATAAGGGGCGGTGCCTGGAGTCGCCGGGAATTGGGATACAGTACCTCACGCAAAGGTTTTGCTCGCGCTGCAAGGATCAAGGGGACTGTTCCCAAGCCGAAGCGGGAAGCGAAGGTGTCCACAACCGTGGCCAGGACTCGCAGCCAGGCGAGGGCGTCGCAGCGGCGGCGGCGGGAGATCACGTTGAACAGGGTCAGAACCGGCGTTTACGGGATTGGCATCATGCGGAAAAACCCCCGCATCCGCGCCGTAGACACAGGCATGAGCCAACTTGCCTTGGTCGGCAAGCCCAAGAAGCTCAAGCGCTACAAGCCCGTCAAGTGATCCACCCCGCCACCCCAAACACCGGAAATTAATTCCGTTGTTTCATCACCCCCCCCCAAACCACCCATGCCCACCCGCAGCCCCACCCTCCGCCTACTGCAGGCCTTGTCCGTCGCCGCCCTCCGCCGCGATGCTGCCGCCGCTCAGCAGGGGCTGCGGATGCTTGCCACCGTCACCGATGACCACGAGGGAGAGCAGATCCTGCGGCTGCTGAGCAACAGCCTCGACCCGCAGGGCCGGTTCTGGTTTGGCAGCCTCCACGGGCCCCGCGTGGGCCTGGAAGATCCGGCTGCGGGAAAACTCACGGCAGCCTGAGCGCGTCCTGATCCATGGCCACCCTGCCGACCCTTGACCCGCTCTGGCGCCCCACTGCCACCAGCACCCGCAACGATCGCGACCTGATCCGCACCTACATCGGCTGGCCGGCCACCGATGGCAGCCTGACGGAGCTGACCCAGCAGATGAACGCGGTTGCAGGGCTGAGCTCCTCCACCGTGACGCAGGTTCAGGGATGGGTGGACGAGATCGTGACCCTGGAGACGACCCAGGCCGATGAGATCGATGCCGGCACCGCCCACCTTGGCAATGCCGAGGAATACGACGGCCCGATCCCCGGCACCTCCCCCACGCGGGCCCAGCAGCTCAGCCAGGCCGGCAAGCTCTCGTGGGACACCTCCCTGCTCAAGGCCCGGTATCGCTTCGGCGGCGGCGCCAGGGCCACGGCGCAGGGGCAGCGGGATGAGCGGATCGAGCTGCTGACCGCACGCATTGCCCAAGCCCTCAATGTGCAGCGCCTGGCCCCGCAGGGCGCTGGCGGCGGCGCAGGGATGCTGCTGCGGAGCTGAGCAGGGAGACGCGGGAAAACTGCGGCAAAGCGTGTTGTCGTGATGGCCCGAGGGTCTGCCCGCAGGAACTATGTGCGCGATGGCCGCGGGAGGTTTGCAAGCACCCCCGGCGGTGGCGCCAAGAAGGCCAAGCCGAAGCCTGGCGGGTTCCGGCAGCGGCAGGCGGTGAAGCTGGCGAAGCAGCGCGGGCAGTTGGGCATCCTCGGCGCCCCAGCCAAGGCGGCCAAGGCCCGCGTCAAGGCCACCAAAGCCCGCACCGGTCCCGGCGCCCGCCCGCAGCAGCGTGGTGCATTGACCAGGGCCAAGAACACCGCAGAAGCCCTCTCGGATCGCCGCAAGCTCCCGGCGGCCAGGCCATCTGGCGTGCTGGCCAAGGGCGTCAAGGCCAAGCCTGCGGCGGGCTCCAGGGTGAAGCCATCGCGACCCGGCCAACAATCGACTGATCAGGCGCTAAAGCGGCCCAAGCAGAAGCGATCACCAGTAGGCCAGGCCCAGTCCAAGAAGGGCGGCAAGAAGGTGGACGTGCAGATCAAGCGGGCTGCCGCTGGCGGTGAGTACGGGCCAGACGGTCACTTCTACCCAGCAGGGGCATGGATGCCCCTCGGAAAGTTCAAGGGCGGCGACAGCGCCAAGGGCAAGGGGATGGGGGCGGACCAGCAACAGCAGCAAGGGAAGGACGGCGGCGGGGCGCGGGTTGTGGGCAGCCGTCAACAGAAGAAGGATCCTCCACCGCTATTCCCTACGGGCCAGGCAAGGTCGTCAACCGTCAAGATTTCGTCGCGGGGAGCGAGAAACGTCGATAAATACTATGGAAACCAAGGGTACTATTCAGGGTACAAGCGTGGCAAGGACGGCCGCGTAGAGATGCCAGGAACTGGACTTTGGAATCCAATCTCAGCGCTTGCAGCTCGCATTGCGCCCAAAGAAGTGGGCAAAGCTATAGCCAGGCTGCGCAAGGCAGCAAAAAATAAAAAAGAGTTCGATTACGGGGTCGCCGAAGCTCGTGCAGGTCTTAGGGGTTGGGGCGGAGATAACTTTGCCTACGACCGACAGCGCCGAGAGGGGCTGCTACCCAAGGGCATGACAAGTAATCAGTTCTTAAGGGCCGGCCAGCTTGAGGCGGCGATAGCGGCTATCGCGGGACAAAGGGCATCAAGGCAGAACAATCGCCGCAACGTGAGCGAGGAGTTTGCTTGGATCTTGAACAACATCCTTGGATCAAGAGCACGGCGAGCGCCAAGCAGGAAGCCACAGCAATCAAGCGCTGGCCGTCGCGTGATAAGGATTAAAACAAGCCCAAGCAGGTTGGCATTTAGGCCCGTATCAACAAAAGGGCTAATTGCGGCCGGCGGTAGCCGCTGGCAAAAGGATAAGTTTGATCGCATTTATTTCAATCAACCAAACACCGGAAAGGTTTTCTTTGATCGAAATACAAGAAAGATGGTGAATCAATCCGGGGATCAACGAGGCGCGGCGCTTGCCGCTCGCATGTTGAGGGCCGGAAGGCGCAAGCCAGCCAACCCGTGGAGGGCCGGCCGCATCGCCGCCAAGTCTTGACGGGAAAACTGCGGCAGCAACTCCGATCCCATGGCCCGCGGCGGCAGTAGAGGCAGGCGCACGAACTACGTGCGCGACAACAGCGGGCGCTTTGCCTCGACTCCCGGCGGCGGTCCTCCGAAGCGCAGCACGCCGGCCACCAGGCGGGCGGCCATGCGGAAGGCCCGGCCCACGGTCACCGGCGGCACGCTGGGGGCTCGCGGAAGCCTCCGCCGCAGCCGCGCCAAGCTGGCCGGCAAGAACCCGGCTGATCGCAGCCTGCAGGGGTCGCTCAGCCTGCGAGCGCAGAAGGGGGCCGTCACCAGGGGCGCCAACCGCCTCGGGAAGGTGCGGGCGGCCTCCACGGTGCAAATGGCGGCGCGGGTGGGGGTGATTCGGAAGGGCGGCGCCGTGTCCCAACTGCGGGGGCGTGTGACCACGGCCAAGCCGGTGGTGACGGCCAAGCCCTCCACTCCTGCACGCAAGCCCGCGGCCCTGAAGTGGGAGAAGCCCGCTGGCTCGGTAGGCAGGCAGGCCGCAAGCCTGCCAAATGGCCGGAGGGTCATGGTCACCACAAGCGGAAAGGGAGCAACCGCAACGATCATTGACCGCAAGGGCAACCCGGTGATGAACCGCAAGGACTTCCGCAACGTCACGGAGGCCAAGAAGTGGGCGGCCAGCCCCAGCGCAAGGGGGCCGCGAATCCTCGGGAGGTATCAGCCGTCAGGGAAGCGGCGCAAAGCCTGGGAGATGCCTACAGATGCCTCGCCAGGTCTGGCCAACATTCAAGGCAAGAAGGCCCGCCCCACCGGCACGATCGCCAAGCCCCGAGGCCTGAAGCCGGGCGCCATCGCTGCACGAAAAGGAAAGTCCGCGCCTACCCCCCGCAAGCCCAGCCCCAAGGGCGCCGGGCCCCGGATCAAGGGAGCACGGCCGGCGGGGACGGTGGTGAAGCCGAAGGGGTTGAAGGTGGGGGCATTGGCAGCGCGGAGGGGCGCGAAGGTAAAACCAGTCAAGTTGCCAAAGTCTGCGGCTCAAGCTGTAGCGCAAGCAAACAGGCTACTGGATAGACTCAAGATTCAAAGAGCAAACAATCCGGGTGGCGGACGCATCTATCAGGTCAGAGACAGGATAGATCAAGTTAATCGCGCAATCAAAAAAATTGTTCCAAGCTATAAACACAACCCGATGAGAAAAGGAAGCGCAGCAAAGGCCGTTCTTGAGGAGAGGAATCGCAAGTACGGGCTGCACGCAAGGGCCTGGAACAACATTGGCCGCTTGTACGGCTAACCCATGGCCACCCCCTTCGCCGACTTCGCGAATCTTCGCCTGCTCTGGCGCCGCCCCACCGCAGCGGCCACCAGCCTGCGGGAGGGGCTGCAGCGGGCCACCGATCTGGTGGTGATTGAGGCCTTCGCCGAGGTGCAGGGCCCCGGCGGTGAGCAACCCTCCGGCGGGCGCTCCATCGGCTCGGGATCCATTGAAGGCAACATCACCCGCTGGGCTGTGGTGCCCTCCGGCGCCGGCTGGCTGGACGCGGGAACCGCCTGGAGCTGGACCGATACCGGCCTGCGGCCCACGGGGTTCCCCCGCGGCGAGAAGCTGGAGGCCTTCATGGGCGATCTGGCCAGCCTGCCGACCACCACCGAAGCGGAGCGCGGCTGGGTCACGATCGCCACCCTCTCGGGCATTGGCGGCATTGATGCCCTGATTCGCGTTGAGGCCGGCGATGAGTTCACCGGCACCTGGGCGGCTGGCCGATGAAGCTCGCGACCAGGGCCACCGTGCGCGTCAACCCGGCCACGCTCAGCCGTGCGCAGCGGGCATCCGAGGCAGCAGCGCGGATCGTGTTCCCGGAGCTCAACAGCGCTTTTCAGGATGCCCTGGGCTCCAAGGTGTGGCCGTGGCCGCGAACCACCTACCGCGGCGGCACCTATCGGCGCGACGGCACCCGCACCAAGGGGTTCAAGGTCACCAGCCCCCGCAACATCGTGGACCTTGGCACCCTGCGGGCTTCCAACAGCTTCCAGATCACCGGCAGCCTCTGCACCTTCCGCTGGGCCGTGGGCTATGCCACAGCCGTTCACTACGGCGCCAACATCCACCCCTGGGGTGACAAGACCCGACCCCTCGTCAACCTGCCCGCCAGGCCCTGGACTGACGCGGTGCTGGGGACCATCAGAATCCCCGGCCTTGAGCCCTATGACTACCGCGAGCAATACCGGGCATCATTCATCCAAGCCTGGCGCGAACTGCAGTGAGCTTTGATCTTCTCCCCTGGGAAACAGCGCCCCAGGCCCCTGAGCAGCCGACCGCCACGATCGCGTGGAACGGCGGAGAGATGACCCTGCCCCGGCTGGGCTACCTGACGGTGGATGAGCTGAACAGCATCCGCGAGATCGACCCGCAGAACGCGCTCTATCGCCTGATCACCGCCGCCGCTGTGGCCCTGAGCCAGGCCGCAACCGATCGGTCCGCACACTGGTGCTATGGCCTGCTCACCCGGCTTCTGGCGCAGGACATGGGCGCCAATGCCGGCCGGATGAGCACCGAGGAGGAGTCGCTACAGGTTGTGCATGCCGAGATCATCGGCCCGTTCCTGGAGCAGGCCAGGGCGATCCGCAACCGTGTCACGATCCGGTCTGTGACCGTGATCCTGCAGCGGATCAAGCCAGCGTGGAGCGATGAGCAGACCCGCCGCCTGCCGGGGCCCCTGCTGGAGCTCCTGCACGGCTTTGAGCAGGAGGAGGAGCGGGCCGGCGCTGGCATCAAGACCGACCCTGCGGCCGAAATGCGGGCGCTTGAGGATGCGCTGGGAAAGTTGCAGGAGGTCAGCGACTCGATTGCGACCGACCCGACTGGTCCCGCGCCTACTGGGAATGCCGCAGGCTCTGGCCCGGCGCCGCCGAGTTCAGCCGCGAGCGCTTCGGTAGGCTCCCCGGCGGCTACGTCCTCCAGGCCCTCGCGGCGGGCTATGCGGCCGAAAGGGAGCGGCTTCACCGGGAGGAGCAGAGCACCGCGCAGATCGCCCTGATCCTCGCCGAGGCCAACCGCAACCGCGAGGCCCGGCCCGAGCCCTACAGCCTGCGGGAGTTCACC
>Ga0114973_10000596_pt1 | contig 27447 bp, 15 predicted proteins | sample M_140807_MF_Meta_FD_87025 | JGI IMG/M metagenome (GOLD analysis project Ga0114973, IMG submission 87025) | Freshwater microbial communities from Lake Montjoie, Canada to study carbon cycling - M_140807_MF_MetaG | ecosystem: Environmental > Aquatic > Freshwater > Lake | place: Lake Montjoie...
ACGAGCCCCTCGCGCTTCAGGGCCTCCTTGATGGCCGTGTCGCGGCCGATCACGGCCGGCTCGTAGCGACGGTTCCAGGCGACATGCGTGGCGCCGTACTCCCGCGCCACGGCGAGGAGCGTCGCGAGCGACGGCCCACGCCGGATCAGGAGCGGCGCCCCCTTCTCCGCAAGCGCCGCCGCAAAGCGATCGAGCGCCCCATGGAGCCACCACCGGCTCGCGGCCCCCGGCTCCCACGGCGCTTCTTCCTCTGGGGCATGGATGAAGAGGGGCACGATCGCCCCGCGGGCGACCGCGGCCCGCAAGCTCGGCTGATCGTCGAGGCGGAGGTCGTTGCGAAACCAGACAATCGTGACGTGCGGCATGGCAGTTAGCGTCTCACGAACCAGATGTTGCGAAAGCGTGTCGGGCTGCCGTGATCCTGGAGGAAGAGCGGCCCGCGACCGGTCTCGAGGAGCGTCTTCTCCACGCCCCGCAGGTGGTCGGTGACGACGTATTTGTAGGGGATGTAGGGGGATCGCGGCTCGTCAAACTCGACGCCATCCTGGACCTTCTGGCCGTTGAGCCAGGCGATGATCGACCCAGGCCGCGTCACCTTCCCGTCGGCGGCGCGGCGCGGGGCTGTATAGCGGATGTCATACACCTGCCACTGGCCGGCCGGACGGGCGGCATTCACCAGCGGCTTGGCGAAGCGGTAGAGGCTTCCTTCGTCCTGGTCGGTGACCGGATCGATGCCAGCCGAGTCGTAGATCTGCATCTCGAACCAGCCGTGGAAATAGAGGCCGCTATTGCCGTGGGCCTGCGGATCGACGACGAACTCGGCATGGAGATCGCAATCCTCGAAGGTGTCGATCGAGTGGACATGATTGGCATGTCCCTCGGTGCGCGTGACGACGAGCTCGTCGCCGTCGTGTTGCCAGTCGGTCGGCCCGCCATCCATTCCTACCAACCGCGGCTCGATCTCCGCCCCGAGAACGACGACGGCCCCGGCCGGCGCCTCGACCGGCAGCCGATCCTGCCGCGGCGCGAAGTCGTCGGCCTGGGCCGATCGTTGGCTTGCCAAAGGGCCCACTGCCGCCAAGCCGAGGCCGAGCAAGGCTGTGCCGACAAGCCGGATGAAACGGGTCGACATTTGATCGAGCCTCCATCAGGGTGGGGAAGAGGGGCAGCGGCGGCGGAGAAAATAGCCCCCCCGCGAACCAGAATCTTGACATCGACCGGGGATTGCCGAACGATGGCGCCCGGCGGAGGAGACGATCCAGCTCTGGGGGGAGCGAACGAGCGATGGCCGATCAATGGTACGTCCGAAAGGGCGGAAAGAAACATGGCCCGTTCACCAACGAGCAACTGAAGAAGCTCGCCGCCACCGGGAAGATCGACCGCACCGACCAGCTCTGGAAAGAGGGGATGGAGAAGTGGGTGCCCTGTTCGTCGGCGAAGGGGCTGTTCGTCGCCGCCGCACCCGCAAGCCTCGCCCCACCGCCGCCGGCCTTCGACAATCCCCTCGCGGCCCCCGACAGCAACGATCCGGCCGCCGCATTCTCCGGATTCGAGATGCCGGCCTACGTGCCGACGCCGGAGGAGCCGCCGCCGCCGAAGCCGATCGAGGCGGCACCGAACTACAAGCCGATCAAGGCGGCGAAGCGGCTGAATTACGCGGGGCTCGGCGCACGATTCGTCGCGATGTTCCTCGATTCGCTGCTGTTCTCGATTCCGGTCCTGATCCTCGTTTTCGTCCTCGTGGTGCGCGGCACCGATCGGCAGGACATTCAGAAGCTCGCCATCCTCCTCCAGATGTGCATGCCCATCGTGACGGTGGCGTACGGGACACTGATGGAGGCGGGACGCGACGGCGCCACGCTCGGCAAGCGAGCGATGTCGATCCGCGTCACAGACCTCGAGGGGCGGCCTATCGGCCTCGGCAAGGCGCTGCTGCGGAACGTCGGCAAAGCCGTCCCGATGGTCCTCTTCGTCGGCGCCATCCTCGTGCTGATCCTCCCTAGGAAACAAGGCGCCCACGATCTCATCTCCGGCACGGTCGTCGTGAAGACATGATTCGATCTCCTTCCGCAACCCACCGACTGATCTGGCTGACCACCGCGGCACTGGCCGGAGCCCTCGTCAGCCCCATCCTCTCGGCTCCGGCCCGTGCCGAGACGCCGCGGGCCGAGCTCGGGAAGCGGCTGCGGCGGTTCGAGATCGCCTGGCAAAAAGCCGATGGGGAGCGGCGGGCGGCCGCCGTCGCGCCAATGACGGCGGCGGTGCGGAGCTTCTTCACGCTCCAGCTTCAGGCCGCCGCCAGGCACCTCGACGGGGCCTGGTTCACCGTGCGCTCCGGGGAGGCGCCCGATCCGGCCGAGCGCGCGGCGATCGCCACCGCCGTGACCGCGACGCCGCTCCTGGCCGACACGACGGCAGAGACCCTCTCGCTGGCGTTCGAGCCTTTGTATCAGGTGGAGCGCGACGTCGCCGCAGCGCCGTCCCGGCTGCGGCTCTCGATCGTCGATGGCGCCGGGGAGACGCGCGCCCAGCGGCAGGGCGACTGGGCCGAAACCGGCGGCATGATCCAGTGGCAGACCGGCCCGCTCCCGGCAGGGGATCTGACGCTCGTCGTCGAATGGCTCAACGAACAGGATTCGATCGAGATCACCCGGATCGGGCTGTCGCGGGTCGAACGGCTCCGCGAACGACTCGACGCCCTCGCTACCGCGGCCAACACCTGGCCCGAAGCGACACCGCCGACCGTCCGCGCGACCGTCGCCGCGCTCCTCCCGCTCTTCAAAGCTCTGGCCGATGGGCGCGGGCAGGAGACCGACTTCCCCGCCGCCCGGCTCCTCCGCTTCGCCGAAGGACTGCGGGCCGGAGCGGGCCTGCCGGCCGACACGATTCGGGAGGCGGCGCGGAGCGGAGACTTGTGGCTCACGCTCTCCACCGGCCGTGGTGAGGTGCCGGTGCGGCTCCGCGCGCCGGCCGACGCTGCCGGCCCCCTCCCGGTGCTCTTTCTCCACCACGGCGCCGGCGGCAGCGAGAACATGTTTTTCGACACCTGCGGCGCCGGCCGCGCGGCCGCCCTCGGGATCGAGCGCGGCTGGCTCGTCGTCGCTCCGCGCCAGGGCCTCTTCGGCCTGGCGCTCGACGTCGAGGAGATGCTCGACCTCCTCGGGGACTCGTTCGAGATTGACACGTCGCGCGTGTTTCTCGTCGGCCATTCGATGGGGGCCGGGCAGGTGGCGAAGCAGGTGGGGCTCCATCCCGAGACAGTGGCCGCCGCGGTCGCGCTCGGTGGCGGCGCGGCGGCTCCGACGGGGGAGAAGGCGCAGCGCGTTCCCTGGTTGGTCGCGGCGGGGGCCGCCGACTTCGGCCGCCCCGGCGCGGCGGCCCTGGCCAAGCGTCTCGAAGCCGGAGGGGCCACGGTCGACTTCCGGGAATACCCCGATGTCGAACACATGGTGATCGTCCAGGCCGCGCTCGACGACGTCTTCCGATTTCTCGACTCGGTCGCCGGAGGCGGCCGGCCTTGAGCCGCGCCGGGCCGCCCCTTCATCAGGCGAGGAGATCCTTGACGACGTGGCCATGGACGTCGGTGAGCCGGAAATCGCGCCCCTGGGAGCGGATCGTGAGCCGGAGGTGGTCGATGCCGAGGAGGTGGAGGAGTGTGGCGTGGAGGTCGTGGACCGTGACAGGGTTCTCGACGACGCCGTAACCGAGGTCGTCGGTCGCACCGTGGCTGATCCCCCCCTTGATGCCACCGCCGGCCAGCCACATCGAAAACGCCTTCATGTGGTGATCGCGGCCGTTCCCCTGGGCCATCGGCGTCCGCCCGAACTCCGTCCCGAAGACGACGAGCGTCTCGTCGAGCATCCCCCGCCGCGCCAGGTCCTCGACGAGCGCCGCAGCGCCCCGATCGACCTCCGCCGCCGTCCCCTTCACATGCTCCTGGACGGCGCCGTGATGATCCCAGTCGCGGTGATAGAGCTGGATGAAACGGACGCCCCGTTCGGCGAGCCGCCGGGCGAGGAGGCAGTTGGAGGCGAACGATCCGTCGCCCCCCTTCGTGCCGTAGAGCTCGAACGTTTCGGCCGTCTCATCGGAGAGATCGAGGAGCCCCGGTACGCTCGACTGCATCCGGAAGGCGAGCTCGTACTGCGCGAGCCTGGCAGCGATCTCCGGATCGTCGACGACCTCGTTATGGAGGCCGTCGAGCCTCGTGACCGCGTCGACAACCGCGCGCTGGCCGTCGAGCCCCACCGGCGGCTTGACGTAGAGGACGGCGTCTCCCTTGGAACGGAACTCGACCCCCTGAAACCGGCTGGGGAGGAGGCCCGAATGCCACTGCCGCGCGGCGATCGGCTGCCGCTGGCCATAGTTGCCCGTGCTCACCATGACGATGAAGCCGGGGAGATCGTGGGCGTCGCAGCCGAGGCCGTACCACAGCCAACTCCCCGCTGCCGGCCGCCCCGGCACCATGGCGCCGGTGTTCATGAAGGTGTGGGCGGGATCGTGGTTGATCGCCTCGGTGTGGAGGCTCTTCACGATCGCGATCCGGTCGGCGATCCGCGCCGAGATCTCCGGGAAGATCGTGCTGATCTCCTGGCCGCTGTTTCCCACCTTGTGGAACGGATGCTGGGGACCGAGGCACTTCAGCGCCTGCCCCTGGAGCTGGGCGATCTGCTGCCCCTTGGTGAAGCTCTCGGGCATCGGCTCGCCATTCATGGCGGCGAGCTTCGGCTTGTGGTCAAAGGTGTCGAGGTGGGTCATGCCGCCGGCCATGTAGAGCCAGATCACCCGCTTCGCCCGCGGCGGCACATGGTACGGCCGGATCACCCCCGGCCACCGGGCCAGATCCTCCCCGGTCGGCGCGGCGGCCCGGGCCTCCCCCCGGCCCCCGAGGAGCGAGCCAAGGGCGAGAGGCCCGAGCCCACCGGCAGCCCGGGCGAGGAACGCACGCCGGGCCGGGTCGAGCCCTGCGGGGAGGGGGCCGGATCGCGGATCGAAGGGGCTCACGGTGTCAGTTCCTCGTGTAGGTTTCCTGCATGTTGAGCACGGCCCGGGCGGCGGTCGTCCAGGCGGCAAGCTCGATCGGATCGAGACCTGCCGGCACCGGGTGCGCACCGATCGAGAGGAGCTTGTCAGCCGCCCCGGCCTCGGCGGCAAACCGGGCCCGTTCGGCCGTCGCCAGTTCCGCGACGACCGCCACTTCCCGCTCCGTGGGAATCCGCCCCACGGCACGACGAAGAAGGAAGCGTGCCCGCGCGAGAGGATCAGGCCCCGCCTCGGCCATCGATTTGGTCGCCAGGGCCCGCGCTGCCTCGACATATTCGGGATCGTTCAGGAGCACGAGGGCCTGGAGCGGCGTATTCGACCGGGGGCGCCGCGCGGTGCATTCCTCCCGGCTGGGGGCATCGAAGACCATCAGCGCCGGATGGAGGTATTGCCGCTGCCAGTGGGTGTAGAGGCCGCGCCGGTAGAGGCTCTCCCCCTGATCGGCCTGCCAGGTGCGCTGCGGGAAGTTCAGATAATCCCAGTAGCCCTCCGGCTGGTAGGGCCTCACGCTCGGGCCCCCCACCGTGCGCACGAGCAATCCCGCCGCCGACAGTGCCGTGTCGCGGACCATCTCCGCCTCGACCCGAAGCCGGTTCTGCCGAGCGAGGAGCCGATTCTCCGGATCGCGCTCGATCGCCTCGCGCGGTGCGGTGCTGCTTTGACGGTAGGCCCGGCTCGTGACGATCTCCCGGAGAACCGCGCGGAGGTTCCAGGGGGTGCCCGGAGGCTGCGCGGTGCCATCCCGCAGTTCGCAGGCGAGCCAATCGAGCAGCTCGGGGTGGCTCGGCGGCTCCCCCTGGGCGCCATGGTCGTCGAGCCGACGGGAGAGCCCCTGGCCGAAGCAGATCGCCCACAGCCGGTTGGCGAGGACGCGCGCGACGAGGGGATTGGCAGGTGCGGTCATCCACGCGGCGAGATCGAGGCGGGTGGGGCGCGGGGGGGGCGCGGCTGCGGCAGCGGCCGCCGCTCCGGAGAGGAAAGCCGGCGCGGAAGGCACCACGACGTCGCCGGAACGATCCATCCAATTCCCGCGGGGAAGGATCCGCACCGGGCGCGGCTCGACCGCCACCGTCACCGGGATGTAGGGGAGGCGATCGACGAAGTCCTTGCGGGCCCGCTGCGCCGCGGCAAGCGCTTCGCGCTGGCCGGAGAGCTCCGGGGCGCTCGCCCGGAAACGCTCGACCAACAGCGCCGTCTCTTCGGCCGACCGCTCGGCCGCCGGCTTGCCACAGGCAATCCGAACCGGCTCCGGGTGGAGGCCGGGGCCGGGATCGTCGGTCGGCTCGGCCGCCACCGCCAGGCGGAACCGCCCCACCTGGTAGCCGACCGGATGGTGCTGCTCGATCGTGACCACCAGGAGCGTGTCGGCGGGAATCCCGATCGGTGTGTCGGCACGGACGATGAGCCACTGGTCGCGCCCCACCTCCTCGTGGATCGCCCAGCCGACGTTGTCGCCGCTGTGGCGGCCGTCGATTGCATAGGCCGCCAGCCACTTCCCCGACGGCGTGATGTCGCCCACCACCGACTGCTCGAAGCTCGCCAGGGCGCGCGTGAGTGGCACGGGCTTGTCGTCGGCGAGCCCCTTCGCCTCCTTCCCGGCGGCGGCACTGCGGAGGGCGAGCGTCACCTCGGAGACGACGAAGTTGCCATTGTCGGCCCGCCCCGGGCCCTTGTTGGGGAGGCTATCGTGCGTCAGGGCCTCGAGCCGGAGGCCGACAAAAGGCCCCGGGGGAAGCTCGAAGACGAGCGTCGTGTCGCCAACGTCGGGACGCGGGCCGGAGGCGAGCACCGAGCGGTCGTCCTGGAGGGCGAGGGTGGCGCCACCGCTGGCGGCGCTGGTCAGCGGTGCGAGCGTCTTCCAGGGATCCTGCTTCACCCGTTCGATCCAGGCCTCCCGCGCGGCTGCGAGGGAGGGCGTGTCGGTGTCGAGATCGCGCTTCGCCGTGGCGACGCGCTCGTCGAGCGCGGCAAGCTCACCTGCCTGGGGCGGCGTCGTGAACAGCTCCATCCGTCCCCACGCCTTGTCGCGCCCCTGGCCGATGTCGTAGACGCCGCGCTCCTCGATGTCGGCAAAGTAGGCCGCCATCGAGTAGAAGTCGCGCATCGTGAATGGGTCGTACTTGTGGTCGTGGCATTCGGCGCAGCCGAGCGTCGAGCCGAGCCAGGCCCCCGAGACGTCGCGCACCCGGTCGGAGGCATACTTGAGGAGGTATTCCTCGGCCTGCGCGCCCCCTTCGGCACTCATCATCCCGAGCCGGTTGTAGGCCGCGGCGACGCGCTGATCGAGCGTGTTGCCGGGGAGGAGATCGCCGCCGAGCTGCTCGCGCGTGAAGCGGTCGAACGGCATGTTCTCCGCGAACGCCCGGATCACCCAATCGCGGTAGGGCCACACCGTCACCTCCTGGTCGCCGTGGTAGCCGACCGAATCGGCGTAGCGCACCAGATCGAGCCACCAGGCCGCCATCCGCTCGGCATGCGCGGGGCTGGCGAGGAGCCGATCGACGAAGCGCTCGAATGCCTCGGGGGAGGGATCGGCCAGGAAGGCATCGATCTCGGCCGGTTCCGGGGGGATGCCGGTGAGATCGAGGGAGACGCGGCGGGCAAGCGTCGCCCGGTCGGCCTCGCCGGCGGCCGCGAGCCCCGAACCAGCCAGCTCCCTGCCGATGAAGGCATCGACCGGCAGCCCGGCTGCCGGAGGCACCGGGCGGACGAGCGGACGGTAGGCCCAATGCCCCTCGTAGGGGGCGCCGGCGGCGATCCAGGCTGCGATCGAGTCGCGCTGCTGCGGCGTGACCACCTTATTCGTGCCGGGAGGGGGCATGACGACGTCGGGATCGGTGGAACGGAGCCGCTCGAGGAGCAGACTTGCCTGTGGGTTGCCTGGCACGATCGCCGGGCTGCCGTCGCGCGGCGCGGTGGCCCCCTCGAGGGTGTCGAGCCGCAGATCGGCCTGACGGTTGGCCGCATCGGGCCCGTGGCAGGCAAAGCAGGCATTGGCGAGGACCGGAAGGACGTCGCGGTCGAAGCGGACAGCCGCGGGAGCCGGCGCTTCAGCGGCACGCGCCCCCTTCCCGGCGAGCATGCCGACACCGGCCGCGATCAGCAGCGCGGCCACCCAGCCCGCCCGTTGAACCGTTCCCTGCCCGAGCATGGCCATGCCGCGACGCTCCTTCAGAAAAAACCCCTCACCGCGCCAAACCATGATTGTCGCTCCGCTGCCGCGCGGGTTGCAACTCCGTCGCCGGCCCAGGGTAGGGCGCGTGCGGCGGCCGGGTGGGGCCACGCGCGTCCGCTTGACCGGAAGGGGATCAACTATGCTTGGAGGCCCTGGTCGCCCCTTCCCCTTGGTCTGGAGCGAGTCATGTCTGGTTGCAGCGAAATCGGCGCGGCGCGTGATCGATTCCATCGTCGCCATCTGCTCCACAGCGGCCTGGGGGGGATGATTGGCCTCTCCCTCCCGGCACTCCGACGGCTTCAGGCGGAGAGCATGGCTGCCGGTTCGTCCTCCAAGACAGCGGCCGTGATCTACGTCGAATTGGCCGGCGGACCCGCTCAACACGAGACCTACGACCCCAAGCCCCGTGCGACGGCCGAAGTCCGCGGGCCACTGCGGGCCATCCCTACGAATGTCCCGGGGATCGAGTTCAGCGAGCTCATGGCCGAGCAGGCCAAGATCGCCGACAAGCTCGCCATCATCCGTTCGGTCACCCACAACTCGGGGAGCCACGAGACCAGCGCCCACCTGGCGCAGACCGGCTGGTACCTGCGCAACAACCAGAGCCGGCAAAACGAGATGCCTTGCGTGGGCGCGGTGGCGGCTCATCTCCGTGGCAGGAACAGGCCCGGCCTGCCGGCGTTCGTCGCAATCCCGAGGGGCATGCGGTTCGGTGGCGCTGCCTGGCTCGGCGCGGGATTCGCGCCGTACGAGACCGTCAATGATCCCAACAAGACCCCCTTCACGGTGCCGAACATCAGCCTTGCACGGGGGCTGACCCCCGAGCGGCTCGCCGATCGGCAATCGCTCCTGGCAGAGCTCGACCAGGCCCGACACCTCCGCGACACGGCGGGGACAGTGCTGGCGATGGACACGCTCGCCGACGAAGCCTTCGAGATGCTCACCGGCGATGGTGCCCGCAGGGCCTTCGACATCGACCAGGAGGATGCCAGAATCCGCAAAGTCTACGGGCGGAACCCCGTCGGACAGAGCATGCTCCTCGCGCGGCGCCTCGTCGAGCACGGGGTGATGTTCGTCACCGTGCGAGTCCCGGGCTGGGATGATCACAAAGACATCGAGAAATCGATGCGCGGCAAGGGCGGGCGCTACGATCAGGCGATCGCGGCCCTGGTGGGTGATCTCGGCGAGCGTGGCCTCGACCGGGATGTGCTCGTCGTGGCGATGGGGGAGTTCGGACGGACCCCGAAGGTCAACAAGACGGCCGGCCGTGATCACTGGGGGAGAGTGATGAGCGTTCTCGTGGCAGGCGGGGGATTGAAGATGGGGCAGGTGATCGGCGCCACCGATGCCAACGGGGCGGCAGCGAATGCCGCCCCCTACCGACCGCAGCATGTCCTGGCGATGATCTACCGTCACCTCGGCATCAATCCCGATACCACGCTCGACGACAATACCGGCAGGCCCTGGCACCTCCTCGCGGAGCGGGGCCTGATCCGGGAACTGGTGTAGTCGCCCCGGGGCTGCGCCCGCGGCGCTCACCACTCGATGACGAGCGTGCCGGCGCGACGGGCCCCGTCCTGACCGGGGACGGTGACCGTCAAGCAACCGGTGGCCAGGAGGCGGGCCTCGATCGGCAGTCCATTCCACACGACTGCATGCGGGAGCCGCGTCACACGCGTCAGGATCAGCCGGCTCGGCTCCTCCGGCCAGAGCATGACCTCGACGGTGGTCGCCGCGGCGGTGGAGGTCGCGCGGCGCACCACACCGGGAAGATGGAGGACGTGGCCGGCTGAATCCGTCGGGCTCCCGGTGAGGCGCGTCGCCGTCACCAGCGGCGTGGCCTCGAAGGCCTCGGCGAGCGTCGCCTGGACCGTGGCCGGGTTGATCGCCGGCCCGGCGCCACAGCCCGATCCGAACAGCCAGTAGTCGGGGAGGAGGCCACCGCGACCGGCCGCGTCATCGATCGGGAACGTCATCTGCAGTCCGCTCCGCGTGATCCCGCGGGCGAGCGTCTGCCAGGGCTGTGCGGCGGCGCCGTCGGCGCGGGCGAGGTCGTGGAGGGCGCCGGCATAGACCAGCCCGCACCACTGCACCGGCTGCCCGATCCACACCGGCGCCACCCAATCGGTGGCCCCGAGAACCCCGATCGTGGCATAGCGCCCCACCGGACCGGGGAGCGGATCCCGCAGATAGACAAACGGCACGCCCGACCAGGCCCACAGTCGGGCCTGCTCGAGCCGGGCCGGATCGCCATCGAGGAGATGGCCGAGGAGATGGATGCGCACGAGCCGGGCCGAGGCAAGAATGTCGGGGGTGTGGAGCGGCATCTCCCAAGGCTGCGCGCCGCGCGGCACGGCGCCGGCCGGCCAGGCCACCGCGACTCCATCGAGCGCGGCGAGGGCCGCACCGATCGCCGCTTCGTCCCCCCCCAAAACCGCCGCCTCGAGCAGCGCCTCGGCCCGAATGGCGGTGTGGCCGTTGCATCCGTCTCCCCCGAGGGTCGCCGCGTAGTCGGTCGGGCCGGCAACGTAGCGATCCTTCCCTCCCGCTGCCGTCAGTTCGGCAGCGATCGCCCGGGCCTGCGCCGCCGCGGCCGAAAGCGCCGCACCGACGGCGGCGTCATCGGCCACCGCAGGGCGCAGGAGGAGCGGCAGCGCCGGCCGCGCGAGATGACCGATGCCCGCGGTAGCCCCTGCCGGCAGCGCCGCCAGCGCCTCGCGCGCCGTGGCACGGAGCCGCGCGGCAAGCGCCGCATCGTCGACATGCGCGGCCAGCCAAAGCATGCAGGCCGGCGCGTCGGCGGCGGGCTGTGCGGCGAAGCGCCCCTGCCACACGGCGTGGCGCCAGATCGTGCCGTCGCGCGCGGTGGAATCGAGCCAGCCGTGGGCGAGGAGCCGACAGGCGGCCTCGAGGCCGCCATCGGCGCCGGGGGCGCTGGCGGGGAGTGGCGGCAGCCCCTCGACGCGGACCCACTCGGCCACCGCGTGGAGGACCGTATCGCCGCCGCCGCCGCGGATCGTGATTGCCTGCCGCAGCGCTTTGCCAGGCTCGAGCATGACACCCCGGTAGATCTCCCGCTCTCCCTCGAAACGCGGCGGCAGCGGCTCGAAGGCCCCCGCCGCCGGCGACCAGAGCCCGAGAACATGGCCACCGGACGCGAACATCCGATCGGGGGAATCGAAGAGGGGGGAGGCCGGGACGGCCCCCGGCTCCCAGTCGACCGCCAGCCAGCGCCCAGCGGCGACGAGGACCATCGATGGAAAGCAAACCTTGGCAGGATCGACAAGCTGCCGGTTCGCGGCTGGCCCACGGATCTCCTTGTCGTTCGAGGAGGGTTCGTCGTCGAGGTATTCGACCCCCGGCAAAAGCGCCTGCGACTTGCCCGTGCCGAACGTTCCCCGGCCGGCAAAGAGCGTCAGCCACGGCAGATGGATCAGCTCGCGAGGCCGGTCGACTTCAACGAGAGTCTCGATGCGCACGCCGCGCTCGGCGGCCGTGAACCGCCGGCTGAAGCGCCAGGTGGCGGCCCCGTCGCCCTCTTCGGGCACCGTGGCGACGATCTCGAATCCCTCCGCCAGCACCCGCGACACGACGCCCCCGGCGCCGGCATCGACGGGGATTCCACCAGCCGCCCCCCGAGAGGAAAACACCTCGGCTGGATTGCTGTCGGCCATCCGCCGGCCGCCGATCGAGATCGAAAGGGCGTTCCAGCGGTGCGGATCGTGAGCCACGCTTACCCCCCCCTGCTTCACCACCAGGGCGTCGCCCGGGAGGATCAGCGGCGCGGGGCGGCCGGCCGGGGTGGCCGGGGCGAGCGGGATCAGAGGCGTGGCGACGAGCCGTCCGAGGCGGACGGGGGCAGCGCCGTCGGGGGGATCGAGCCGGAATCGGACGCGCTCGCCGAGCGCCGGCAGCACCCCGCGAAATGTCCCCGTGCCGTCGGCGACGAGATTCACTGCCCACCCCTCGGCAAACTCCTTCCCCTCGGCCGCGGCGTAGCAGCGGACATCCCCCGCCGCGGTGCCGTCGAGCGCCAGAAGCAGCTTGCGGGCGCCGGGAGGAAGGGGGAGATCGACGACCGGCCCGACGAGATAGGGATCCTCGCCCCGGCAGATCATCGACAGCCCATCCGCCCCCTCCGCCAGACCGCCGATCGAGCCGTTGGCTCGCCAGCCGTGCGCGGGGGTGCTGAAGTCAGCCACGACGACCGGGCGCTCGTCGGCAGCCGACGCGCGCCCGGGCCAGAACAGGAGGGCGAGGAGGAGGGGCGCGAAACGGAGGCAGGGGTGGAGGTGGGGCATGGGATCGGTCGGTGGGCCGGGAGCAAAGCACGACAGGACGCACCCGACAGGGTATCCCGTCGACCGCGTCGGGGTGGGGCTCCGGGCGGCGAGCCTCGCGCTTTGCACCACCCCGGGCCGTTGTCGCTTCCCCCGGGCGTGTGGTACGAAAACGATCATTTACGATCGCCGTCGGCGATCGGGCGCCCATCGAACGTTCTGCAGGAGTCATGGATCATGGCGAAGAAGAAGGCCGCGAAGAAGAAGCCCGCCGCGGCGAAGAAGGTGACGAAGAAGGTCACCAAGAAGGCCGTGAAGAAGGTAGCCCGCAAGCCGAGGGGGCCACGCGAGGACGTCGACTCCCCACAGCAAGTTCCCATCGGAGGCGGCAAACGGAAGGTCATCGGCAAATAGCCGTCCGGAGCGGATGGTGGCCGATGCCTGCCAGGCGCGCTCTCGACTGACCGACCGATGACCTCACCTCGTGCCGACGCTTGGGCTGGCGAGGTCATCGGTCGGCGCGAGCCCATCACCGGCCGAGATCCCGATCCAAATCCTCCGCGCTGACTGCCAACGCGGATTACGGCGATCCGAGCCGTTCAAGATGCTGGCCGACCTCGGCTTCGACATCCGCGATCACACCGAACCCGAAGCGACGCGATTCAACGCAGTGTTCGAGTGCCGACTTGAACAGTTCGCGCGCCCGCGGCTCATCCCCCTGCTGTTCGGCAATCAGGCCCCTCAAGGCAAACAACCGCGCCGAGGTCTGGGCCCGTGCCGCAGGAGGCCAATCCGTCGGTTGCCACTCTTTCAGGATGGCATCGACATCGCGCTCGGCGCCCTCGACGTCGGCATTTTGGAGTCGCATCCGACCACGATCAACGTACGTCTCGAAGAAGTCGCGTTGATATCGCCAGATCTCCCTATTCAGCTTCATCAGCTGGTCATAGATCCCCAATGAATCGCGGAGCATTTCGTCTGCTTCGGCTCGGGCAGGCTCATCGACCGTCATCGCCAGCTCGCGAAGTGTCAGGGCGTTGGCCTGCCGCAAGTCAACGAAATCAACACCAAAAGCCATCAATCCCTCATTGAGGTTCCTTGCCATCTTCGCGGCTTTCCGAGCCTCGTCGAGTCGGCCGAGCCGTCGATAGCAACGGGCCGACTCCGCCCGCAACGTGCAGGCCCGGAAGGCCTGCTGATGAAGTCCTTCGTCATCTGCTGCGAGCTCCGAATAGGTATCGGCGCTCCGCACCATCAAGGCCACGGCGTCTTCGGTCTTTCCAGCCGCTTCGAGGATGCTGGCAAGCGCTCGTTCAGCACAGGCATTCATCTCCTTCGCCAACTGCGAATCCGGTTCATTTTTCAAAACGGCTGCGGCCCTTTCGCACGTCTGCCGCTGAAAACTTTCCGCCGCTGCCGAACCCTCGGAAAAGAGCAATGCCATCGCCATGTCACTACGGGTAGCGATGATGTCCCGGAAGTCGATGGGATTTTTCAGACTCGATTCCAATTGCTGCTCCAAGCCCTCGATCGATTTCTTGAAGCTCTCGATCGCGAGGGAATCATCCCCGCTGAGTCTCTCCAGGAATCCCTTGCGTTGTCGGGCTATATTGAGCCCCTGTGTGGCGCGGCTATTCCTCGAGTCTGACTGCAAGACGTCCTTATACATCTCGATGGCACGTTCCACTGCCTGCCGTCGTCGCGGGAGCGATTCAGGATCCTGGACCCACGAATCATCTCCGATCTCGATGACGATTTCCTCGATGGCGGTGAGTGTCAGATCGGTACTCTTCTCCGCCACGTCGCGCTGCTCCTTGACCGCCGCATAGCCGATGCCGAGGCCGACGACGCTCGTGAGGAGGAGCGCCGCGGCCGCGGCGACGGCGGTGCGGTGCCGCAGCCCCCAGCGCCGCAGCCGAACGGAGAAGGGATCGGGATGGGCGAGGACCGGCTCGTCGGCCAGCCAGCGCTCGACATCCGTCGCCAGGTCGCGCGGCGATTGGTACCGATCCTTCTGGGCCTTGGCCATCGCCTTGAGGCAGATCGATTCCAGCGCCGGCGGAACGTCGGCGCGCATCAGCCGCGGCCGGGGAAACCTCCCCTCCTTGACGTCGTCGAGGATCAGGGGTGACCGCACATGGAACGGCGCCTCGCCGGTGAGGAGGCAATAGAGCGTCGCCCCGAGGCCGTAGACATCGCTGCGGGCATCGATCAGGTCTTGCTTTCCATCCGCCTGCTCGGGGCTCGCATAGGCCGGTGTCCCCTTGAACTGCCCCTCCTTCGTCGGCTGCGAATCCTCCCCGATGTCGGCGGGCGAGATGAGCTCTTCCGGTGATCCTTTCCCGGCGGAGAGATCGTGCCCGGCGATGCGGGCCAGCCCCCAGTCGATCACCTGCGTCTCGCCGAACGACCCGAGCATGATGTTGTTCGGCTTGATGTCGCGGTGGAGCACCCCGCGGCTGTGGGCATACTCGATCGCCTGACAGGCATCGACGAAGTGCCCGAGGAGCTCGCGAAAGCGGAGCATCCTCCCGGCCGCCGGCACCGCGCCGCCGGAGGCGTGATGATCGCGGATCGCCCGTGCGAGCGTGCCGCCGGGGATCAACCGCATCACCTGGAACAATCGCCCCCCCGGATACTGCCCGATGTCGTAGACCGGCGCGATGTTGGGATGCTCCAGCGCCGCGCCGGCAAGGATTTCCTTGAGAAAGGAGGCCCGGTGCCCCGGGTCGTCGGCGTTGCGATCGGGGAGCTGCTTGAGAAGCACCTTGCGGCCGAGCTCGAGATCGCGGGCGACGAGCACCTCCCCCATCCCCCCCCGCTCCTGCGGCCCCAACACCCGGTAGCGCGTTCCCCCGGAGGCGTAGCCGTCGAGCGAGACCGGGGTGCTCGCCTCGGCCCCCGCCGATGCCGGTGGGCGGGCTTCGGAGGTCAGGCTGTCGCCGAGCACCGAGGCGAGCTCCGGCGGGATCAGCCCCTTGGCGTCGAGAGTGGCGAGGCTCTGCTCCACATCCCCGTGATGCTGCTCGAGATGCCGGGCCACGACATCCTCGACGATCTCCCGCGTCCGTGGGTCGATCGCCTTCTGCGCGACGAGGATCTCGGCGATCGCGCGCGCCGGATCCCGGATCCACTCGACGATCGCGGCCGCCAGTTGGTTGCGGGTGATGAAGTTGAGGTGGATCGCGAAGATCGCGCACAGAAGGCCTCGGGTCGGGTCGGTCGGCATGGGTGCACCTCAGTGAAGTGATCGATCGAAGACCGTTAAGGGGAATCCCGCCCGCCAACGCCACGGAAAGATTACCCCCCGCGCGGACCGCTCGGCACCCCGATATGATGGCGGCCTCCACCCGTCCGCCGTCCGCCGCCGGGGGCACTGCCGATCCCGATCCCCACCAACCGCCACATCACCAAAAAGGAGCCCACGCCATGGCCAAGGGGGTCGGTTTGCCTTGACATTCCCCCCCGGCACGAGGTGCGGCATGATCCAGTCGATCGAACACTCAAGCCTGCTGCCGATCCTGTTCTGGCTGCTCCTGCTCCCGATCGCCATCTTCATCCTCATGCGCACCACCGCCTTCTGGACGGAGGAAGGGCCGGCGACGATCCTCGGCGCCACGAAGACCGTGTTCGCGGTCTGGCTCACCGTCTTCTTCGTCTACGACCTCTCCGGCTACGGCTTCGCCCGGCTCATGCAGGATCCGCGTCTCGGGATCGCCTTCCCCCCCAACTTCAGCTATCTCACCTGGCTCCGCGAGCCGATGGGGCTGAAGTGGTTTGTCCTCGGCTACATGCCGCTGATCCGCTATCTCCCCGTCCTCTTCGCCCTCTGCGCCGGCGGGGTCGTTCAGGTGCTGCTCTGGAAGATCCCCTTCCGGGTCGGGATGCTCGTCTTCTTGAGCCAGCTGTTTCTCAATATCTTCGCGATGGCGGTGCTCTCGCTGGTGTTCAGTTTCTTCGTCGGTGTCGAGAAGGGGTTCGACGGGAAGGTGCCCAGGCGGGTTGCCGCAGCCAATCGCCGGGCCAAGGCCGCCGCGGCCGCCCCCGATGGCCTCCCCGGCCTCCAGCAGAAGATCGAGAAGCTAGGGCGCGACGAAGGCCCCGTCCTCCGCCGCCTTGTGTTGCGCTGGAAGGGCGTCAACGACCTCTTCCAGCCGGCCTATGATCTCCTCGATCCCCTCACGAGCCACCTTCCCCTTCCGGCCCAGGACTGCTTGAACGGCGGGGGCTGGCTGCTCGTGATCCCCGGCCTCATCGCCCTGGCCCGTTTCCGGCTCCGTGGCCGCCGGCCGATCCCGACCGAGGAGGCGCTGCGCTGACGCGGGCTCAGGGTGTTCGTGCGGGTAGTGGTTGGGCGTTCGTCTGCGGAAAGAGGGCTTCCGGCCCCAGCGGCAAGTCGGGGTAACCTGCTGGTTGGGGTGGGACGCTCGTCTGCTTGTTGGGTGCTGCAGGCCCCAGCGGCAAGTCGGGGTCGCCCGTGCCCTGTCGCCGGACGTTCGCTTTGGCCTTCCGGGCCAAAGCTTCACTCGGGTGCCGGCTGCGCTACGCCATCCATGGCTGCGCTTGCCTGCAACGCCGGCTCCCAGGCCACGGGCGACCCCTCCTCACGAGCTGACTGGGGGGGAGTTCGATCCGGCAGGGGGTTCGGCACTTGCCTACACACCCCCTCGTGCAGGGTTCCATACTCCCCGCTATGATGGCCCCGCACGACCCTGCCGATCGTCGGCCGGTTCGGTTGGCCATGACCCGATCGATGCACAATCAGGAGATCATGCAATGGCGAAGAAGAAGGCGGCCACACGTAGGCCCCGGACCCCGATCACAGTTTACGGCCCTCCACTCGGCACACGCCTTCGCTTCGTCAACGGCGATAAAAAAAGCTTTTCCTATACAACCGATGCTGAGCTTCCTACCGTCGAAGTGATCGCTGAAGCCGTAGACGTAAACAACAACCCGTTACCAGGACGATTCACCGTCACGAACAAGGAGCAAACGAACGGCGGTGGCATCTGGACCGTGACATTCGAGGCAACCTACAATGCCCGCTTGAAGCCCAAGACCACGGGCTCCAGCCATGCCGAAAATACGCCTGATCGTCCGCTGGCTGCCGGCAGACTGAAGATCACGATCAGGCCGACGACGAAGAAAGTGGGTGAGATCAGCTGGATGTATCGGTCGGTCACGTATCCATAGCAAACGAGCGTCGACGATCGTTCCCGTGCCACCATACGGTCCGAGACGTTGACGTCGTTGCAACTTGCCGATCTCCCTTCCCATTCCTTCACTCCGCGAGGAGCCGCCCGATCTCGGCGGCCTCTTCGCGGAGTTTTTTGTTTTCAGGTGCTCCGGCCATGGCCGGTTCGTAGAACTCCCTCGCCGACTGAAGATGCGTCTTGGCGGCGGCGGCGTCGCCGGCGGCCGTGGCGGCCCGGCCGCGGAGGGCGTAGGCCCGGGCAAGGCAGCGCTTTGCCTCGGCGGCGCCGGTCGGCTCGTCGAGGGGGGCGACGGCGGCGAGCGCTTCGTCGGCGAGCTTGACCGCTTCGGCGGTGTTCTCCGCAGTGAGGCGTTTTTCTCCCCGGTCGATGAGGATGTCGGCGAGTGCAGGCCGGAAGTTGGCCTCGTCGGGAGCGCTCGCGACGAGGGCCCGGAGCTTGTCGATCGCCTCCTCGCCGAGCTTCTCTCCCTCCGCCGCCGTCGCGGCGTCGAGCCCGAGGACGCGGGCCCGTTCCTCGAGAGCCAGGGCCCGGACGTAGTCGACGTTCGGATCGCCCGCGTTCTGCGCTGACAGTTCCGCCGTCTGTCGGTCGGCCTTCTCGGCCATTTCCCTCGCCTCGTCCCGCCGATCGGCCTCCGAGCGGGCATTCGTGGCGACGACCGCCGCCAACGCGGCAAGGAGCCGCGTCACAATGCGGGTCTCCTCGTCGTCGTCTGCGTCCCGGGCCGTGACGTTGTCAAAATTCTTCACCGCGTCTCCCGAAAGTTTCACGCTCTCATCGATCCTGCCGGCATTGACAAGCGCGTCGGCGAGATCCATCTGCACCTGGGCGAGTACTCGTCGTGCCCCGGAGGAGGGCTGCGGAAACTGCGCCACGCTCCGCTCGGCGGCCACGAGCGCCTCATTCAAGGTTGGCAGGGCCGGCTCGGGACCGGATTCCCGGACGAGGATCTCCGCCTCCTCGAGAAGATTGTGGCACCATCCCAGGCCGTAGAGGGCGACGTCCGGATGCTCGGCGACGAGCTTTTCCATGATCTCCCGCGACTGATCGTAGAGCGGCTTCGCCTCGTCAAGCTTTCCGAGCAGGCGGTAGAGATTCGCGCACCGCCGGTAGATCAGCGCCGCGTCGTACTTCAGGTCAGGATTGTCGGGCTGCTGCTCGATCAAGTCGGGAAACTTTTCGACGACGCTCTTCACGGCGTCGAGCCGGAGCGTCCCCGTTCCGGGGATCTTTCCCCACTGGTCGTCGGCAACCTTCTCGATGAAGTCAGCGATCACGTCGCGCGTCATGGCGGCGTTGCGCGTGGCCACGTCGCGCTCCCGCGACACGAGCACGTTTCCGATCGCCAGGGCCACCGTCGTCGTGGCCAGGAGTACGCCGGCCGCCGCCACGGCCGTCCGGTGGCCCTTGACGAATCGCCACAGCCGCACCCGCCAGGGATCGGGCCAGGCTGCCACCGGCTCGTCGGCGAGGAAGCGATCGATGTCGTCGGCGAGGGCCGCCGCCGTGGCGTAGCGGTCGCCCGCCTTCACCGCCATCGCCTTGCGGCAGATCGCCAGCAGGTTCGCCGGCACCCACGGCTTCACCTCCCGGTGGAGGTTGCCGATCTCGACATCCTCACGAATCGTCGGCGCGGGCACCTTGAAAGGCGCCTTGCCGACGAGGATCTCGAAGAGCGTGGCCCCGAGGCCGTAGACGTCGGTCCACGGCCCGAGCACCTTCGGATCCCCCTGCCACTGCTCCGGGGCGGCATAGGCGGGGGTCCCCCGCAGACCCCGCGGCAAGACGTTGGTCACGGTCCGCTTTTCCCTCGATGCGGGCGGCACCGAGTCGCCGCGCGGCGATCCGCTCGCGAGATTCCCGCTCTCCTCGTGGACCTTCCCGAGCATGTCGGCGTCGGTGATCTGCGCGAGCCCCCAGTCGATGATCTGGGTCTCGCCGAATTCGCCGGTGACGATGTTCTGCGGCTTGATGTCGAGGTGGAGGATGCCGCGGGTGTGGACAAACTCGATCGCCCGGCAGGCGGTAGCGAAGTGCCCCAGGAGCGTCCGGAAGGCCAGCTCATCGATCGCGTCGGGGTGGGCGAGATGGTAGGCGGCGATCTTCTTGTGGAGCGAACCAGGCCTGAAATACCGCATCACCTGAAAGAGCTGGCCACCGGGATGCTGGCCGATGTCGTAGACCGGCACGATCCCGGGATGCTCGAGAATCGCGCCGGTGCGCGTCTCACGAAGAAATCTCCCTCGGTTCTGCGCGTTTTCGGCGAGCTGCGGCAGGACCTGCTTGAGAAGGACTTCCCGATTGAGCTCGCGATCACGGGCCAGCCACACCTCCCCCATTCCCCCCCACCCCTTCCGCTCGAGAAGCTCGTAGCGACTCCCGCCGGAGGTGTAGCTCCCGAGCGTCACCGTCTCGGCGAGGGCGTCGGCATTTCCTTCTTCCCACGCAACGACCGGCGGCTCCGGCCCCATCGGCGCACCGGCCGCCGTGGGGAGGTCGGACCCTTCGGCGAAGAGCGCCGCGGGGACCCAGCCCTTGTCGAGGATGCCCGCAAAGCATGCCTCCGTGTCCCCGGCATGCGGCGCGAGGTGGCTCTCCACGACCTCCTCGATGAGGGCCCGATTCCTGTCGTCAATCGCCCCTTGGGCGACGAGGATGTCGGCCAACCCCCTCGACGGGTCGCGGCGCCGCGCCTGGCAGGCCACCTCGAGCTGGCCGTCGGTGACATACCCCAGACGGCGCGCGAAGGCAGCGAACAGCTTTTCCCGGGTCGATGCGGTGCTCATGGACAGGTCTCCCGGAGACCGGGCGGCGGCAGACCCCTGGCTAACCCACCCTTTAGACCTACCAATAACCCACGCCCGGGGGGTTTTGCAAGGGGCGGGGAGAGAAGCAGGCAATTATCTCCCCTCGGCCCACCAGGCCTTCATCGTGGCGATGTTCCGCTCCACCTCCGGCCTCCCCGGTGCCAGATAGACCGCCATGTCGCTGTCGTACATCGCTTCCGGCTCCGGCCCGGAGTCGCCGCAGGCCGCCATCCAGCCCTCCAGCCGGCGGCGGAGGTCGGCCAGGTCAGCCGCATGGGCCGGATCGGCGGCCAGATTCCGCAGCTGGTGACGGTCCTCCGGCCAGGCATAGAGCTCCTCCTCCGGGCGCTGCGCCGCGAAGAGAAGCTGCTCCTGGAGCGGGTCGAGCGAGCCTGTGGCGTGGAGCTCCCGGAGCCGCTGCACGATCGCCTTGCCATCCTTGTAGGCATTGGGCTGGAGGTGCGGACGACGGGGGTGAAAGTTCCGCACGTAGAGCCACGCTGGCGTGCGGACGGAGCGGATCCGGTCGACCGTCTCATCGCAGCGGTCGCGGGCGGCAAACACCGCCTCGCGCGGCTCGGAGCCGGGCGCGAAGGGATCGCGGGCCTGCATCGATGCCGGCTGCGCCACGCCGGCGGCCGCCAGCGTGATTGCCGCCAGGTCGATCTGCATGACGAGTTCGCTGCGGCGGACACCCCGGGGGATCCCCGGGCCGCGGACGATCAGCGGGATCCGCGTCCCCTCGTCGTAGAGAAATTGCTTCCCGCGGGCATGACTGATGCCATGATCGGTCATGAAGATCACGACCGTGTCGTCGAGGATCCCCTCGGCCTCCAGACGCGCGAGCACCAGCCCGACGTGGGCATCGGTGAAGCGGACCGCCGAGAGATAGGCGGCGTGGTCTTCGAGGAGGACCGGATCCCGCGGCAGGTACGGCGGCAGCTCCACGTCGTCGGGCCCCACCGCGGCGCCAAAGGTGTCGATCGCGCGCGTCGAGAGCGCCCGGATCGACTCGATCGATTCGCCCCGCAGCTTCCCCCCAGGGAGCATCACCTGCATGAAGAACGGCTGCCCCGGCTGCCGAGCCCCCCAATCGCTCGCTTCGTAGATCGCCTGATCCCACTGGAAGTTGTAGTCAGTCTTGCCGAACTGGCCGTCCCCGGCAACGCCGAGTCCGTCGCCGATGGAGGTGTGGTAGCCGGCGTCTTTGAGCATCGCCGGCAGCGGTCTGATGCCGGGCGGAAGGTCGATCTTCAGCACGCCGCGGCCGCTGCGGTGATGCTCGGCGCCGATCGCCGTCTGGAACATCCCCGTGATCAGCGCCGAGCGGCTCGGCGAGCAGACCGGCGCCGTCGTGAAGGCGTGCTCGAAGAGCGTCCCCTCGCGCGCCAGCCGGTCGACGTGTGGCGTGGCGACGCGTCTCCCGCCGTAGCAGGAGAAGTCGGCCGACATGTCGTCGACGACAAACCACAGGACATTCGGCCGGGCCGTCGCGCCGTCGGCCACTCCCTCAGGCCCTGGCCCCATGACCATCCAAGCCGCCATCACCACCAGCGCCAGCCACCGTCGCCGGTTCTCCATCGTCATGCCGATCGTGCCAACCATGCTCATGCCAACAGCGGCCGAATGACCGTGCCATGGACGTCGGTGAGCCGGTAGTCGCGCCCCTGGAAGCGCCACGTCAGCTTGGTGTGGTCGAAGCCGAGGAGATGCATGATCGTCGCCTGGAGATCATGGACATGGACCGGATCGACCGCCGGCTTGAAGCCGAGATCGTCGCTCGCCCCATGGACGAATCCCGGCTTCGTGCCGCCGCCACACATCCAGATCGAGTAGCAATCGGGGAAATGGTCGCGCCCCAGAATATCGCCACCGGCGGTCCGCCCCTCGCGGAACGGGGTCCGCCCGAATTCGCCAGTGCAGAGGATGAGCGTGTCGTCGAGGAGCCCGCGGGCCTCGAGATCCTCAATCAGCGCCGCGGCCGGCTTGTCGAACGTCGCCGCCTTCTTGGTCAGCCCGTCGCGGATGTCCTCCCCCGGGCCGGTGCCGTGGAAGTCCCAGCCCCAGTCGAAGAGATGGACGAACCGCACCCCCTGCTCGACAAGCCGCCGGGCGAGGAGGCAGTTGTTGGCAAGGCTCGCCTGCCCGGGCTTCGCGCCGTAGGCCTCGAGGACTGCCGGCGATTCGCGCGAGATGTCCATCACCTCCGGCACGCTCGTCTGCATTCGGTAGGCCAGCTCGTACTGGGCGATGCGCGTCAGGGTCTCGGCATTCCCCAGCTCGCGAGCCTGGAGCTCGTTGAGATCCTTGAGGGCGTCGAGGCTCTGGCGCCGCGTCTTCCTGTCCATGCCGGGGGGATCGGAGACATACAGCACCGGATCCCCCTGCGAACGGCACTGCACGCCCTGGTAGACGCTCGGTAGGAAGCCCGATCCGAAGCTGCTCGTGCCGCCGTTGGGCTGGACCCCCGAGGAGATGAGAACGACGAAGCCGGGGAGATCCTGGTTCTCGCTCCCCAAGCCGTAGGTCGCCCAGCTCCCCAGGCTCGGCCGGCCCGATCGCGCGGCGCCGGTGTAGAGGAGGAGCTCCGCCGGGGCATGGTTGAACTGGTCGGTGTGCATGCTCCGCACGACGCAGAGTCGATCGGCCACGCGCTGGAGATTGGGGATCGCGTCGGAAAGCTCCATGCCGCTTTCGCCGCAGCGCTGCCAGCTGCGGGGTGTCCCCATGAGCTTCGGCGTGCCGCTGGTGAAGGCGAACGTCTTCCCCTTGATCGTCTCGGCCGGGCAATCCTCCCCCGAATGCTTCACGAGCTCCGGCTTGTGGTCGTAGAGATCGAGATGGGGGGGCGAGCCGGTGAGGTGGATGACGATCATCCGCTTCGCCTTCGGCGTGAAGTGCGGCACCCGCGGGGCGAGCGGATCGGCCGGGACGACGTGGCCGTGGTTCGCCTCGCTCTCCGCCCCCCGCGCCTCGCGGCCGAACGGCGCCTCGCGGCCGAACGGCGCCGCACGCCCGAGCAGCGCTTCGAGCGCCAGTCCACCGATGCCCCCTCCCATGCCACCGAGGAGGTGGCGACGGGTGGCGAGGCGCTTCTGTTCGAGGATCGGATCCATGGGGCAGGTTCCTCCGCTCACGGGCACATGAATGATTCGTCGAGATTCAGGATCACGTTGGCCACCACCGTCCATGCGGCCAGATCGGCGAGGTCGGTGAGGTCGGCAGGGGGGGGCCCCAGTGGCTCGGTCGCCAGTTTCCTCGCCTCCTCTGGCGTCTGCCGGTAGTCGGCCAAGCTCTCGGCATGGAGCCGGACGAGCCGATCGATCTCGAAGGCCGACGGCTGCCGGGCGAGGACGAGCCGGAAGCCGCGGATCACCCGCTCGGGATCGGTCGATCCCCCCTCGGTCACCATCCGCCGAGCCAGGCTCTGGGCCGCCTCGACATAGACCGGATCATTGAGGGTCACCAGCGCCTGGAGCGGAGTGTTCGTCCGCGGCCGGCGGATCGTGCAGACCTCGCGGTTGGGGGCATCGAAGGCAGCCATCGATGGGTACGGATTGCTCCGCCGCCAGGTCGTGTAGATCGCCCGGCGCCAGCGATCCTCACCCTGGCTCGTCTGCCAATCGATCCCGCTGCCGAAGGCGGCGGTGAGCCCGAGGTTGGGCTGCGGCGGGTTGACGCTCGGCCCCCCCTTCTTCTGCGACAGGAGCCCCGCGGCCGCGAGGGCCTGGTCGCGGATCACCTCGGCAGAGAGGCGGACGCGCGGGCCGCGGGCCAGGAGCTGGTTGTCGGGATCACGGGCGACGATCGCCGGATCGGCCTTCGACGTCTGCCGGTAGGTGGCGCTGGTGACGATCTCCCGGAGAATCGCCTTGGTGTCCCAGCCGCGGGCCACGAGCTCGACGGCGAGCCAATCGAGGAGCTGGGGGTCACTCGGCAGATCCCCCTGGCTGCCGAACTCCTCGCTCGTGGAGACAAGCCCGATGCCGAACAGCCGCTCCCACAGCCGGTTCACCGTGACGCGCGCCGTAAGCGGATTGGCTGGATCGACGAGCCACGTTGCCAGGGCGAGCCGATCGATCCGGCCGGCCGGAGACGGGGCCACGGGGAGTGCAAACGCCTCCGGCACCCCTTCCCGGACCTCGGCCCCCAGATCCTGCCAATTGCCGCGGTGCTGGACCTTCGTCACCCGGCGCTGGCCCGCGGCAAGCTCCTCCATCACCGGCACCTTCGCCGGCTTGAGCGCGGCAAGCTCCCCAGTCAGCGCCGCCATCTGCTCCCGGGCCGGGGCCGTCTCGCTGGCGACGACGCGGCGGTGGTGGTCGGCGAGCCGGGCCTGCTCGGCGTCACTCCGCTCCCCGGCCGGCTTGACGAGGATCGCGATCACGTCGGCGGGCAATCCGGCCCACTCCTTGACGCGCGGCTCCGCGGAGACCCCGACGCGGACGATGCCGATCGTGTGGTTGTCATGCTTGGAGCGCTGGCGGAGGGAGAGAACGAGCCGCTCACCCGGCTGCACGGCCACCGCTTCCGCCGAGCTTACGACGAGTGTCGCCGGCGCGGTGCCCCCCGGCGCCCAGCCGGCATCGAGCTCCTTCTTCTCGTCGGCGGGAGCGAGCACTGCGGCCGCCGGGAAGCCCTCCTGCGAACGGCTCGCGAACGCCACCGCCAACGGCACGTCGCGCCCCCCTGCCGGCACCAGCGCCACGCTCGACTCCGGGGCCGTGGCGAGAACCGTCTGCCAGACCGGCTGCCGGTTGGTGTCGAGGAGGAGCACCCGCGCCCCGGCGAGGCGCGTGCCAACGCCGCCGTCGGTCCGGTTCCAGACGACGATCCGCTCCACCGTTTCATCAGCCCCCAGATCGACCTCCCACCACGGATCGGCCTGCGTGGCGGTGTGGGTGACGGAGTTGGCGACGAAGAATCCCCCTGCGGTGACGCCGTCGACAGCGCGGCCGGCGGGGGCGTCGTGGGTCGTCGAGACCTGCGTCGCCGGCTTGCCACGGGCGATGTTTTCGCCGCCGCGGAAAATCTCGACCTCGGCCAGCGAAAGGATCTTTTCATTGCCGGGAAGCTCGATGCGGACGAATCTGCCGCGCGGCGCCGCCGCCGCGTCAGCCGGCTCGAGCCGGGCCGAGATGCCGGTGACAACGAGATTGCCGGCGTGTCCCGACGATCCCCCCGGCAGGGAGGCGTCGCCCGGAAAGGCCAACTCCACCGCGGCGAGCATCCCCTCCACCGGAAGCTCGATCCGCGACACCCCCCGCGGCCCGACGGCCGGGAAGTGGATCGTCCCGTCGGCGTCGACCGCGGCGGGAACGGGCCCAGATTCTGCCGCTGGGAAAGACGCTGCCGAGGCCGCCGTCGGCCGGAGTGTCGTCCAGGCGATGGCGCGCGGAAAGCCAGCATCCCAGGCCGCGCGGGCAGCGGCGATCTCGGGTGTGTCGGTGGCAAGGACGCTCTCGGCGGTGGCCATCGAGGCCAGGATCCGCGCCCGCTCCGCCTCCTGGGTGGCCGTGAAGAACTCGAGCACCGGCGTGTCGTCGCCGCGATCGGCATCGGCCGTGTTGTTGAAGACCGCGTAGAGCCGGAAGAAATCCTGCTGCGAGAGCGGATCGTATTTGTGGTTGTGGCACTGGGCACAGCCGATCGTCGTTCCCATCCAGGTGCCGAAGGTCGTATTCACCCGGTCGATGACGGCCACATTGCGGAACTCCTCGTCGATCGTTCCCCCCTCGGTGTTCGTCATCGTGTTGCGATGGAAGGCGGTCGCCATCCGGTCGTCGGGGCTGGCGTTGGGCACCATGTCGCCCGCCAACTGGAGCGTCGTGAACCGGTCGAACGGCATGTTGGCGTCGAAGGCCCGGATCACCCAGTCACGGAATCCCCAGATCGAGCGCGGGGGATCGTCGGCGTAGCCGGCGCTGTCGGCATAACGGGCGAGATCGAGCCACTGCCGGGCCTGGTGCTCGCCGTAGCCGTCGTGGGCCAGCAGCCGGTCGACATAGCGTTCGTAGGCCTCCGGGGCAGGATCGGCGACGAAGGCATCGACCTCCTCCGGCGTCGGCGGCAGGCCGACGAGATCGAGGGCGAGGCGGCGGGCGAGCACCGCCCGGTCGGCCTCGGGCTGGAGGGCGAGCCCCTCACGCGCCAGCCGGGCGATGACGAAGGCATCGATCGGGTTGCGCACCGCGCCGACCACGGCCGGCACCTCCGGGCGGACCGGTGGGAGATACGACCAGTGCCGCTCGAACTTCGCGCCGGCGGCGATCCACCCCCGAAACGCCTCGACCTGGGCGGGCGCGAGCCGTTCACCACCGTCGGGAGGGGGCATGACGGTGTCGGGATCGGTCGACGTGATCCGGGCCATCAAGACGCTCGCGTCGGGATCTCCTGGCACGATCGCCGCATGCCCGCCGAGATCGGCCGTGGCCCCCGCGAACGTGTCGAGACGCAGCCCCGCCTCGCCCCCCCCTTGCCGCGTCGAGTCGTCCGGGCCGTGGCAGCGGAGGCAGCGGTTGGAGAGGAGCGGCTTGATGTCGGCGGCGAACGACGGGCCTGTCGGATCGGCCAGCGCCGGGCGGGCCAGCAACACCCCTCCCCAGGCAAGCAGCGCGATGACCGGGCCCCGCAGACGAAGAAAGGTGCGTACCATGGTCACTCCCCCGGGCGACGCCCGCGGTCTGGAGACCGTCGGGCTGAAGCCCCATTCTACGCTCCTCGGCAGGGGGCGTCACGACCTTTCGACCGCTGGATCGATCGATGCCTACGCCCCCCGATCCCTGCTGGATCGTCGCTGTCACGATCGCCCGCCGGGTGGCTATCGATCCGGTCGAATCGCTCTCCCGCGACGACTTTCTCCCCCTCCTCTGGGAGCTCCTCGACGGCACCGGCCTGGCCGGCATCCACGAAGGCTCGCTCGATGC
>Ga0114973_10000600_pt1 | contig 27320 bp, 22 predicted proteins | sample M_140807_MF_Meta_FD_87025 | JGI IMG/M metagenome (GOLD analysis project Ga0114973, IMG submission 87025) | Freshwater microbial communities from Lake Montjoie, Canada to study carbon cycling - M_140807_MF_MetaG | ecosystem: Environmental > Aquatic > Freshwater > Lake | place: Lake Montjoie...
CCGATAGCCAGGCCGCAAGGCTCGCCGATCTGATGCAATACAATCTCAAGAGCGTCGAGGCCCTTCTGCTCCGCGAAGACTTTCAGCGATTCTGGGAGTGCGTAAGCCCGAAGCGGGCAGCGAAGTTTCTCGAATCGTGGTGCAAAGAAGCGATGGGCAGTCGCCTTGGCCCGATGAAGAAAGTCGCTCGGAGCCTGCAACGCCATCACGAGCTGATCCTCAACTGGTTTCGAGCCGCGGGCACGATTTCTTCGGGCGTCGTCGAGGGTTTCAATGGCAAAGCGAAACTGACCACCAGAAAAGCGTATGGCTTCAGAACCGCTCAAGGCATCGAATTCGCCCTGTTTCACGCAATGGGACGCTTACCGGAGCCGGAAGTCACCCACAGATTCTGCTGAGGAGGCACTTTTTTACAGTCTATGGCCAAAATCTGGTGGCCGGCAGCTTTTCCTGCTTTTTTCTTCCACAAAAAACCTGTTTTTTGTCGAACCAAGCGGCTCGGAGCGTTTTGGGCGTGATCAATCGAGGACTCTCGTTGGCGGGAGACCAAAGGAGATGGCCAGCATGAAGACGTTTGAGTGGATCCGATCGATGCTGCTGTTCCTTGTGTTGATCCCGTTGACCCAACTCAACGGCAGCGCCCAAGTGACTGACGGTCGCGAGAAGGGCGCTCCGGTTGAAGCACTCACGGTGGATCCGCTGGCTTTCAGTCGACTCGATCAAGGACGCCGTTGGCAGGCGGACGACTGGAATGCGTTTTATACGGAGGACCAAGGGTCTTGGATCATGCCATATTCGTGGATCACAGCATTGCGGCAGCCTGACGGGCTGTTGTTTCTCCGCAACTCCATGTCGCGCTATGGATTGATCCCGAATCGGAAGAACACGACCAACCCGGAAGGGTTACCGGTCGGATTCCTTGTGGCCAACCGGGGGACGAAAAACCAGCAATTCGCAATGACGTGCGCCGCATGTCACACGCGACAAATCACGGTCGATAGCACCACCTTTCGTGTCGACGGAGGTCCGGCGTTCGCGGACATGGATCGTTTTTTTCGAGACCTGATCAGTGCCGTCAATCACACCATGACGAACGAGAAGGCGTTCCGGGTTTTTCAGCGGTCCGTGACGACCCCGTCAGCCGACCTGATGACCCAGTTGCGGGACTGGTATGCACTCAATGGTCTTGTCTACGGGCAGACTCTCCCGAAGACGCCTTGGGGTATCGGACGATTGGATGCCGTTTCGAGCATCAACAACCGAGTCACCGCCGGTTATCTCGGCACGTTTCCAAACTTCCTGATCCCTGCAAACATCGCCACGGCGTCCGTTCCCGTGCGGTTCCCGTTTCTATGGAATGCCGACCGCCAGGATCTCACGCAGTGGGCCGGCACATCCGTCAACGGCAATCACCAGTACGCTCTCCAGCGAAATGCCGTGGAAGCCAGCGGCGTGTGGAGCCTCATGCACCCCGTCAACGGCAACTATCTGGCGGTCAACACGCTGAATTATCCGGGGCTGGTGAAGATCGGTACGCTCACCCCGAAGATCGGGCCGCCGAAGTGGCCCTGGCGGATTGACAGGGCGAAGGCTTCGCGGGGAGAGTTTCTCTACGAGGTCAATTGCTCGTCGTGCCATGGAGTAAGGCCTGGGGAGCCACGGCCTCCGGTCTACGACACATGGCGAACCGACGTTGTCAACGTGGGAACGGACACCGCGTACTACGGCATTCTAGCGCGGACCGCGAATTCCAGCGGGCTCCTCGGCGGCACGGTCGTGCCATTGACGAATCCGCCTGCGGTAATCCCGGCAAACGGCTTTTCTTCTTTCACGCTCGTGAAGAGTCTCACCGACAATGCCCTTCTCCAGCGGTTTCCCGGCATCGACTTGAGCCTCAGCCCCCCAGCCATGAAGTTTGGTGCCTACGAGGCGAGGGTGCTTCAGGGCATCTGGGCGGCAGCCCCCTACCTTCACAATGGTTCTGTGCCCACGCTCGCGGATCTGCTCAAGCCGGCTGGGGAACGCACCAAATCGTTCGAGGTCGGACCGGTATACGATCTGAAGAAGGTTGGTCTCGCCGCGAAACAGCCGGGCGGTCGGGCGACGGTGCGTTCGACGACAGACGCTTCGGACCTGAACTCCGGCGACAGCAACGCCGGGCATGAATATGGCGTCTGGTTGCCCGAGGCAGACAAAGAAGCGTTGCTCGAGTATTTGAAGAGATTGTAGGGCGAACGTGCCTGACCGGCGTGGAGTTCCTGTTCCTGGGGGCATGAGGGTGCAGGGATCGATGGCCCCGAGACGATCGGTGGAGTCGGCGGTTAAAGCCTGGCTCGATGCGGGCCCGCCGGAGGCGCCGTTCCGCCCGCTCAGCGGCCGCGCAGGCTCGACATCGGCACGCGGGTTTTCGGGTTCTGCTGCCAGCTCGCAGCGAGGAGGTCGTAGAGCTCGGCGTCGCCGCGAATGAGCCGGTGCGGATCCTGGAAGAAGCATTCGCTCGCCACGGCGAAAAACTCCACCGGGCTCTCCGCCGCGTAGTCGTCGAGGGCGACCGAACGCCCCTCGTCGAGGGCCTCTTCGTAGCGCTCGCGGCAGGCGGCCAGCCGGGCGGCCCAGTCGCGCCCGTCGACCCCGCGCGGCAGCGGCGGGAGACCGTCGAAGGGGCCGTTGAGCGCATCGACCAGATGGGCGAACTCGTGAATCACCACCGAGCGCGGGCCGTCCTGGAGGAGCCCACCGCGCCGCACCGCCGGCCAGGCGAGGACGACGCTGCCGCCATCCCAGGCCTCGCCGAGGCGGCGCTCCCGCCACTCCAGATGGACGCCCCCCTCGAGCGCCGTCGCCTTCTTCCCCACCCAGTCGCCCGGATAGACGAGGATCGACTTGAGACGGTCGAAGTGCTCGTCGGGGAAGCCCAGCGCCACCAGGCCCGCCTGGCCGGCGATCGCCAGGCGGACGTCGTCGTCAACGGTTTGCCCGCCACATCCCTCGAACCGCTTTTCGGCGAGGAACACGGCGATCCACGCGCGCCACTGCCGGGCGTCGGCCTCACTGAGCCAGGCCGCCTGCCGGCAGACGCGCGGGAGGATCTCTTCCCAGGCAGCAGGGAACGGGCGCGCCCGGATCGCACGGCGCCGGCGGGCACGCAGCCAGGAGAGGATCATGGATCACCGACCGGCCGGGAGAACCGAGGCGCGGTGCCGGGGAACGCGGGCGTCACGGAGGGCGCACATCGGGCATGATCTTGAACTCGTACAGATTCAGATTCAGTGCCAGGAAGATGCAGCCGATCGCCAGGGCGATGAACGAGAGCACGAGCATCGCCGTGTAGACGTTCATCGGCGGGCGGGACGAATCTTTGGCCATGGCTCGCAAGACTCCTGACAGCCGCGGACGCGGCCGGACTACTCCTGACGGATGCCCCTACGGGGTCCGTGGACGACGGATTGCTCGGTTCAGGCCCGCAGCCGCGTCGCGACCTTGTCACCACGCTGGATGACACCGCGGGCAAACTCCCGGATCACGACCGCCACCGCCCGGTCGGGCTTGATGCTCACGACGCGGACGCGGCCGAGGTATTGGTCGTTGCGGTAGACGTCGAGCTCGTGCCCCATCTGCAGGCCGTCGTCACCCCCGAGCGAAAGCTCGATCGAGTCGTCGACGACGTTCGTGACCACGCCGTCGATCTTCGGCACCGCGTCGCGAGGGAGGCTGTCGATCGAGAGGCCGCTCTGCTGGAGGAGGAGGCGGGCGTTGGCCACCTGCTTCTCGAGTTGAGCCCGGCGCTCACTGGCAATTTCGAGGAACGATTCCTTCTCGTGGAGCTCGGAGGCGAGCTTGGCCGCCCGGTCGACCTGTTCGTCGACCTTGTCCTGCTGGGTGCGGACCTCGGCCCGGAGATCGGTAACCACCTTCGAGGCGGCCTCGAGCTCGATACGGGCGGCGGCCAGTTCGGCCTGAGCCTTCTCGCGCTCCAGTTCGCGGGCCTCCTTCTCCTTCCGCAAAACCTCGAGGTCCTTGTTTTTCTCCTCGAGCGCAGTTTGGATCTTCGCCACCACCTGGTCGCGGGCCGCCTCGGAGGCGGCCACTTCGGACTGGTAGCGGGTGATCTCGGCGGAGAGCTTGGTACGCTCGGCCTGGGCCTCGTCGAGCTGGGCCTTCCAGCCGATCCGCTGGCCCTGCTTGACCTGGTCCTTGGTCCGCATGATCTCGTCGCGCCAATTCGTGTGCGTTGAATAGAGCGCCACTGCGAAGCTCATGAACACGAGGCTCATGATGAAGAGCGCGAACACGAAAATCTTGCCGATGGTGTTCATGGCTTGCCTGCGGGCCCTTCCTGGGCTGGGGACCGGGGGCTTGAAGCGCGGCATCCCCGCGCAGCAACCGACCGGGATTTTCAGGATAGTTGTGGATCGGCAGGGGGGTCAACGATCCTGCACCCCGTCGCTGCCGCCATCCCTGACCAGCACAGTCGCGGCAGCCGGCAGGGTCGGCCGACGGCGCAAAAACAGCGGAAAAACAACCTTTTCAACCACCAGGAGGAGGAGGATCGCGCCGCAGGCGACCGTCGGGACCGGCCCGGTCAGGAGCCAGGGGCTCGTCCGGCCGTCGGGGTGGACGGAGGCCCGGATGGTCGCCGTGGCCCGCCGCGGGCCGCGCTCCAGCAACCGGCCACAGCCGTCGATGACCGCCGAAAACCCGGTGTTGGCGGCGATCGCCAGGGGCGTGCGGACCTCCACCGCCCGGAAGATGCCGCTGGCCAGGTGCATGTCGAGCTCGCTCGATCCCCAGAACCAGCCGTCGTTGGTGAGGTTCACGAGGAGATCGGGCCGCTCCCCGTGGGCCGCCAACCGCTCGACGACCACGCGGATCGCGCCGGGGAGCGCCGTCTCGTAGCAGATCGTCGGCGCCACCCGCAGCCCGGCCACCGTCACCACGAGCGGCTCCCGGCCGGCGGTCAACCCGGCCGGCAGCGGCGTCAGCCGGTAGAGGATCGGGAACCGGTCGGCCAGCGGCACCGTCTCGCCGAAGGCCACCGGAAACATCTTGTCGTAGCGCCCCACCGGCACGCCGCCGGCATCGAGGAACAGCGCCGAATTGAAATGGAAGACGCCGCTGGCGGAACGGTTGGAGGCGAGCTGGCGATCGACGCCGACGAGCCACGTCGTGCCGTAGCGCCGGGCATGGGCGGCAAGCGGATCGATCCGATCCTGCTCGAGAATCGCCCGACAGCGGGCCTGACGAATGGCGGCCGATTCGATGCCGGCGTCGTTCTCCCCCGGGCTGCCGCCGGCCCCGTCGCCGTGCCCCGCCGCGCGGGCCGCCGGCCCGAGAATCCGCTCGACGACGTCCGCCGGCAATTCGTGGTCGGGCTCGATCTCGAGGATCGGCCAGCGCCACATCGTCTCCGGCCAGACGATCAGATCGGGCCGGCCCCCCTCGGCGAGGGCCCCGCGCGTCAGCCCGTCATACTCGGCGAGCACCTCGCCGGCGGCATCGGGATCGTGCTTCAGTTCGGTGTCGATCGACCCCTGCACGAGGAGGATGTCGAGGCATCGCCCATCGACCGGCGCCGTCGCGATCCGCCCTGCCCCGTAGACAAGCGCCAGGGCCAGCGCGGCGGCGCCCCATCCGAGCGACACGGCCGCCGGCCGCCACCGCCGGGCGCCGGCGGCGCTCGAGAGCGCCGCGGCGCCGAGCATCACGAGCCCGCCGACCCCGCCGGCCCCGGCCCAGTCGGCGATCTGGATGAGCGTCGTCCAGCGCCACTGGGTGTGCCCGAGCCCGCCGAGGGTGAAGCCGCCGAGGATCGAGCCACGCAGCTGCTCGCAGCCCATCCACACCAGCGGCGCCGCGGCAACCAGCGGCCAGCGGAAAACCTTCACCAGCCGCGCCGTCCCCCAAACAAAGAGCGGCACGTAGATCGCCAGATAGGCCGACAGCGCCACCCAGCCGAGCGATGTCGCCGGATGGGGGAGCCGCAACCAGTGGATTGTCAGCAGCCAGTGGACAAGCCCGGCGAACCACAGGCTCCGCCACGGATGACGCGCCGCGCCGACGCCGTCCCGCGCCAGGATCAACCACGGGGCCGGCGCCAGCCAGGCGAGCATCCACAGATCGGCGGGGGGATGAACGAGAAACATCGTCACCGCACCGAGGAGGCCGAGGCGGAGCACACGGCGATCGGCGCCCCGCGGCGGGATCGGGCCCGGCTCTCCCTCCTGCATCGCCCCTGTCATCGATCCCCTCCCTTCCCGTCGAGCCGATCGCCCCGTTTCAATCGTCAGCGGCGGCGGGAGCAAACACGGCGAGCACGGTGCCTGGGGCGACGGGGGCATCCTCGTCGACGAGACACCGCAGGAGCCTCCCGGTGACCGGGGCCTCGAGATCGATCGTCACGCCGCCGCCGAGAAGCTCGACCACCCTGTCCCCTTCGAGCACGTCGGTTCCCTCCGGCACGAGCCACAGCGACAGCACGAGCGCCACGCCGACAATTCCCACGTCCGGCACGACGAGCGGACAGGCAAGGGATCCCTCCGCGCCGCTCCCCCCCGATCCGATCACCGCTGTTCACGGAGCCACTGGAGGACGACGCTGCCGACGGCCTCCAGCGATTCCCCGGAGCAGGCGGCGGCCGTGTCACGCGTGGTATGCCACGCCGGATAGTCGAAATCGATGATGTCGGCGGTCGGGATCTTGCCGAGATTGCGGAGCGGCACGTGGTCGTCCTCCACCTCGTAGCCCGGGCGGGCCACGAACTGCCTGACCCCCATCCTCTTGGCCACGGCCCACACCTCGTCGACCACCGGCCGGGTGTCGGGCCAACTGACGCTCTTCGATTCCTGATAGACCACGAGATCGGCGTCGGCCACCATGTCGAGCACGAGTCCGGCCCGGTAGCTCCAGGCGGCCTCCCCGGACTTTCGCCCAGCGGCGTACTGCCGGGCGAAGTGGGTCGATCCGAGGAAGTACGGATCGCGGGGACCGAACACGTACTCCTCGGCGTCGAAGAGAACGAAGTCGACCCCCACCGGCCCATCGAGGCCGGGCATCGCCCCGGCCAGCTCCATGAGGAGCGCTACACCGCTGGCCCCGTCGTTGGCACCGACGAACGTGCCGCGCGGATCGTCCCGATCGCGGTCGGGAAAGGGGCGCGTGTCGTAGTGCGCCCCGAGCAGGATCCGCTCGGTACGGTCGGGGTGCCAGACGACGACGAGGTTCTCCATCGCCACCGCCTTGCCCGTTTTCCGGTCACGGATCTGGAAGGGCTGCTTGGTGACGGTCGCCCCGGCGGCCCGGAAATGCTCGACGATAAGCTCCCGTTGCTTCGTCATCCCCGGTGAACCGCTGACCCGCGGCCCGATCGCCACGATCGCCTCGAGGTGGGCCATGGCACGGGCCCCGGAAAAGGAGGCAACCGGCGCGGCCGGCTCCTCGGCCCTGCCGCAGAGCGCGCCGACCGCGACGAGGACGATGGCGATGGGGCGGGCGAAGCGGGAAGCCATGGCGGCATGTCCGGGGACGGTGACGCTGCCCGGGGAGGGGCCGGCGACGGGTCAGCGCAGTCTACCGCTCGCTGTCGGAATCCACCCAGAGACATTCAGAGGCCGGCAACGGCCGATCCCGGTTGTTGCCGGGGCCGAACCGGAGGGCGTAGAGGAGCGGCGGGCGAAGCGATACGATGACGATCGAGCGGCTTTGCAGGATGCTCCACGAGGTGCGACGAACGCACCGCCTCCGCTCGCCATCAGGGGAACGGTCCATGTCACGGCGATGCTCCGACGATGCCCCGCTCCTCCGGCTGTGGAAGCGGTCCCTACCCTGGCCGATTCCCGGCGGGCAGACGGTGGCCGGGAGAGCGCGGCGGAGGTGGCGCTGGGCCTCCAAGCTCCTCCTGGCCCTCCTCGTCGCCGTCATCCCCTTCTCTGCCCGGGCCGGGGGTGGACCGGAGAACGTGCTGCTGGTCGTCAATGCCGACAGCTCCGAGAGCATCGAGGTTGCCAATGCCTGGATCGCGCTGCGACACATCCCGCCGATCAACGTTCTCATGCTCCCCTGGGAAGGGAGCCGGGAGTCGATCTCGATCGGCACATTCCGGGAGGAATTGCTCCGCCCCATCCTCCAGGCGATCGACGGGCGGCGGTTGTCGTCGCAGATCGACCAGATCGTTTATTCCACCGACTTTCCCTGGCGGATCGACTTCGTGGACGAGCTCCCCGCGGAGTTGGTCGGCCACGATCACCTGCCCTCGGCATCCCTCACGGGGCTGTCGATGCAGTATGCGGCCATCATGGCGCGGCAGCCTGCCTATCTCAAGGTCGGCAGCAACCTCTACTATCGGCCGCTCACCGACGAAGGCGTCCCCCGTGCGACGCAGGGCTTCAGAGCGTGGTACGGCTGGGGCTCGTCGGGCGAGCTGCTCGAGGCGGGGGGCCCGCGCTACCTCCTGGCCACGATGCTCGGCGTTACCGCAGGGGAGGCGAACACCGTCACCGAGGTGGTCTCGGCGTTGGCATCGGCGGCCGCGGCCGACGGAACCCGCCCCGGCGGCACGATCTACCTCGCCGTCGACAGCGACGTCCGCTCGACGACGCGCAGCCACGACTTCGTCGCGATCGTCAAAGAGCTCGCCCGGTACGGGGTTGTGGGGGAACGGTTCGCAGGGACGCTGCCGGCGAGGAAGAAGGACGTCGCCGGGCTCATGACCGGGACACCGAACTTCAATTGGGATTCGTGTGGGAGCACCATCCTCCCCGGCGCGATCTGTGAAAATCTCACCAGCTACGGAGCGATCTTCGCCAAGAGCGGCCAGACGAACCTCTCCGAGTTCATCCGGGCCGGCGCGGCCGGCTCGAGCGGAACGGTCATCGAGCCCTACGCGCTCCAGGACAAGTTCCCCCACCCCTCGATGCACGTTCACTACGTCCGCGGGGCATGTCTCGCCGAGGCCTTCTACCAGTCGATCAGCTCCCCCTACCAGCTCCTCGTCGTTGGCGACCCGCTCTGCCAGCCCTGGGCCGTGATTCCCCAGATCTCCGCAACCATTGCCTCCGATGCATCGGACCTGGAGACGGGGCAGGTTTTGTCAGGTCAGGTGAGGATCGAACCGGTCGGCCGGCTCCCGAAGAACACCCCTCCCTCCGCCGACGGCAAGCCGGTCCGTGTCGATCGGTTCGAGTTCTTCGTCGATGGCGTGCGCCACGGTCAGTGCGCCGCGGGGGAGAGCCAGGATCTCGACACCACCAAGCTCGCCGATGGGCACCACGAACTGCGCGTCGTGGGGATCTCGTCCTCGTCGGTGGAGACCCAAGGGCGCCTCATCACCCACTTCACGGCCGCCAACCATGGCCGCACGCTCACGCTCGGCGTCAGCCCGGAGCGAGTGCGGGCCAACAGCACGGTGCGGATGAGCGTCGCCGGCAAAGGGCTCGAGGGGGTGACGCTGTTCTGCAACGGGCGCGTCGTCGGCCGCACGACCGGCCCCGAATCGACGGTGGAGGTGCCGGCCGACGTGCTCGGCGTGGGGAAGGTGACGATCCGGGCGACCGGCCGAGCCGGCTTCGGGATCGCCAACACGGTCAACGCGGAACCGGTGACGATCGAGGTCTTGCCGGCGGGTTGATCGCGGCGTCGCCGCGGACCGGGGCCGATCGCCGGGAGGGCCCCATCCCCGGCCTTCAGCCGCCGAGGTGGTCGGTGTCGTTGAAGCGGTGGAGCACCGGCCCCGGCCACTCGAGCACCGTCACCGACGCGTTGTCGAGCGCGGGCAGTTTCGTGAACGGCCGCATCGCCGCCGCGGCGAGCACCGGATGGGCGGGGCCGAGGAGGCTGCCGAGGGCCGCGGTGAGGATCCCGCCGTGGGCCACGACGATCATCGAGGGGACGTCGCGCGCAGCGAGCTTCTCGAGCATCGCCCGACCGCGGGCAGCCAAGTCGGCCCGCGATTCGCCGCCGGGGATCCGGTAGGCGACGTCGCCGCTCCGCCAGCGCGCCACCGCCTCGGGAAAGAGGACCTCGAGATCGGCCCACAGATGCCCTTGGAAGACGCCGGCGTGGAGCTCGCGGAGATCGCCCTCGATTTGGAGCGGCCGCGCGATGCGGGCGGCGATCGCGGCGGCCGTGTCACGGGCCCGGCAGAGCGGGCTGCTCCAGATCTCGGCGATGGGGCTGGCGGCATGAACGCGGCCGGCCCACGCCGCCACCTCCTCGGCCTGCCTTCGGCCCAGGTCGGAAAGCGCGACGTCCTCCTGCCCCTGGACGCGCTCCTCGATGTTCGAGACGCTCTGACCGTGCCGCATCAGATATTGCAGCATGGATGGGCTACCGCAACGGGGCCACGGGGGGGATGGCCGCGGCCCTGGGAGCCTCTCCGGCGGGCATGGGGGCCGGAAGCGTACGGCCTCCGTGTGCCTGCGAGAGCTGATCAACGAACCCCCGGCTCGAGCCCTGGAGCACATAGACCTCGCTTGATTCCTGCGGTGCCCCGTGGGGACGGACGATGCAGATCACCTCGGCTTTCCCACCGTGCTGCCGGATCTGTTCGACGAGGGCCTGCTCGCCAGCCGTCAGGGCCCCGGCAGCGCTCGACTCGGTCGAACCGGTCGGGAGGGCGTCGGCCCGGTCGCGGCGGTCGAACGACACCGGCGGCATCTGTGCCGGCATCGCGGGGAGATCGGCGGCGGCCGCGGCGGCCACGGCGTTGCTGGGATAGGCGCTGCGGTAGACGAAGGAGAGCCCCGATTCATCGAGCTGTTCGTGAATCGAGGGGAGCGCGGCGAACAACCCCTCGTTGTCGGTCGGGTCGGCGGCGTTGCAGACGCCGATGAGCGTCCCGTCGGTGCCGAACAGGCCACCGCCGCTGCGCCCCTGCATCGGCTGGCCGGCGACCTGCACGTTCGGGGGGCCGAGATACTTGTCGACCGCCGTCACACGGCTGTGGTGGATCGTCGGCTCCTGGCCGCCGTTGCAGCCGACCGTCACGACCGGCTCACCCGTAGCCGTCGACCGCTCGATCCCGCCGACACGCACCGGCTCGACCGTTGCATCGGTGAAGATGCTGACCAGCGCCAGATCGCGCTTCAGATCCCAGGCGATCACCTGACCAGCCAGCCCGCGCTCGCCGCCGGGAGAGAAGAGATCGACTTCGACGCGCCCCTTGCCGGCCGAATCGCGGAAGATGTGGCCGCACGTCAGGATCAGCGCCTCCCCCTGCCGGCAGTCGATGACCGTGCCGGTGCCGAGCGACACGCCAGTTCCCCCGTCGACGCGGAGCCGGGCTGTGGCTGCCAGGAGCCGGGACTCGAGTGCCTGCCGGGCGGCAGGGTCGAGCGCGGCGGTGGGGGGAGCGGACGGAAGCGAACGCGGCTGACGCGGGGCCTCGGCAAGCGACCGTGGATCGGGCCGTGGCGGTGTCTGGAGGGGACGAGCGGTCGGGGGAGCGACAACCGTCGCGGGCATGCTCGGCAGGGCGCGGGGCGCGGCTTCGAGGGCCAGCGGTGCCTCGGCCGAACGGGCCGGCACCGGGATCCCCGGCACGGCGGGGGCGACCGCGGGCGTGGCCCGGACTGCGGCGGGCGCAGCTGCGCCCCGACTCTTGGCGAGGAGCCTTTCGAGCTCGACCCGCGTGGTCGCACCGTTGATGCGGTCGACCTCCTCCCCCCTGACCAACAACACGTAGCACGGCACGCCGGTGACGCCGAAGCGACGGACGAGGTCCCCTTCGCGGTCGACATCGACATGACGGACGATCCAGCCGGCCGCGGCGACCTCGTCGACCAGCGGGGCCATGGAGCGGCAGGGGCCGCACCAGGAGGCTGAGAAGTCGAGGAGAATGACGTCGGTGGGGGCGACGGGAGTGTTCGTGGCGGGCGCGACCGGGGGTGCGGCCACCGCCGACAGGCCCACCAGCGACAGCGCGGCCCACGCGACAGCGCGGAGGAACGACTTCATCCGTGGCTCCGTGGTCTTTTTGACGGTTCGGTGGCAGCATCGGGAGGATCCGGGCACGCCTCGGGCCCGGCCGGACTTCGGCGGCGGGATACTGCCGGGGCATCCCCCGGCGGGCAAGGCCACTTTCACGTTCGACCCGTCTGCGGAAGCTTCCCAGGTCGCCCCGGTACCTGCGCCGTTTCCCCCTTCGGTCACCCTTCCTACAATTCCGTCTCGCTCGTCCCCGGACGCACCCCGTACGCTCCCCCCCGCCGCGTCACCCACCTCCTGCGTCCCCCATCATGAATGCCCCGACCCACCGCCGGATCCTCGTGACCTCGGCGCTCCCCTACGCCAACGGGCAGATCCATCTCGGACACCTCGTCGAGTACATCCAGACCGACATCTTCGTCCGCTTCCAGAAGCTCCGCGGCCACGAAGCGGTCTATCTGTGCGCCGACGACACCCACGGCACGGCGATCATGATCCGGGCCCGGGCGGAGGGCCGCTCCGAGCGCGATCTGATCGCGGCGATGCGCGAAGATCATCTCGCCGACTTCGCCGGCTTCCGTGTCGAGTTCGACCACTACGGCAGCACCGACAGCGACGCCAACCGGCGCTTGTGCGGCGAGATCTGGAAGAGCCTGCGCGACAAGGGGCTCGTCGTCATCCGCGATGTCCAGCAACTCTTCGATCCGAAGGCGGGGGTGTTCCTGGCCGACCGCTTCGTCCGCGGCACCTGCCCACGTTGCCGGGCGGCCGACCAGTATGGCGACGCCTGTGAGAAGTGCAGCGCTACCTACTCGCCGGCCGATCTGATCGATCCGGTCAGCACCCTCTCCGGCGCCACCCCCGAGATCCGCTCGGCCGAGCACCTCTTCGTCCAACTCGAGCCGATGCAGGCCTTTCTCCGGCAATGGACGAAGGAATCGGGGGCCCTCGACCCGCGGATCGCCAACTACCTCACCGGCCATTTTCTCGGCGAGCCGCTCCGCGACTGGGACGTCTCGCGGCCCGCCCCCTACTTCGGCTTCGAGATCCCCGACGCGCCGGGTCATTATTGGTATGTGTGGTTCGACGCCCCCATCGGCTACATCGCCGCCACCGACGAGTGGGCGGCGGCGCGGGGGGGCTCGTGGAGGGAGTGGTGGGAGCGCGGCGGCAGCAACGAACCGGCCGCCGAGATCCACCACTTCATCGGCAAGGACATCACCTACTTCCACACCCTCTTCTGGCCGGCAATGCTCGAGTCCGCCGGGCTCGCTCTGCCGACGAAGGTGCGGATCCACGGCTTTCTCACCGTCAACGGCGAGAAGATGTCGAAGGCCCGTGGCACCTTTGTCCTGGCGCGGACCTACCTCGACCACCTCGATCCGGCGGCGCTTCGCTACTACTACGCCGCGAAGCTCTCCGGTGACATCGACGACATCGATCTGAACCTCGACGACTTCGCCGCCAAGGTGAACTCCGACCTCGTCGGCAAGGTGGTGAACCTCGCCAGCCGGACGGCGCGGTGGCTCGAGGGGAAGCCGCTGTCGGAAACCTATCCCAACGACGGCGGCTTGTTCGCCCGGGGGGCGATCGACGGCGCCGAGATCGCCGCCGCCTACGACGACTGCGATTTCGCCCGCGCCATGCGGCTGGTGATGGCGGCCGCCGATCGGGCCAATGCCTACGTCGATGCCGCGCAGCCCTGGAAGCTCGCCAAGGCGGGCCCCGAAGCGGCCGAGCAGCTCCGCGACGTCGCCACCGTGGCGTTGAACCTCTTCCGCCAGATCGTCGTCTACCTGGCGCCGGTGCTGCCGGAATTGGCTGCCGAAACCGGTGCGCTCCTCGGCGGCCCGATCCGTTCCTGGGAGGAGTCGCGTCAGCCCTTGACGGGCGCGCCGGTCGCTCCGTTCAAGCCCCTCGCGCGCCGGGTCGAAGCCCCCCAACTCGAGGCCCTCATGGCCGCCTCCATGCCGGCCGCTCCTCCATCCACCCCGTCGAATCCCGCTCCTTTTGGAAACGCCACCGTGACCACCGATCCCACCGATCCCGTCGAGCCCCTCGCCGCCGAGCCCCTTGCCCCCGAGTGCACGATCGATGATTTCGCGAAGGTCGATCTGCGCGTGGCCCGGATCCTCGCCGCCGAGGAGGTGCCGGAGGCGAAGAAGCTCCTCAAGCTCACCGTCGGCCTGGGTGGGGAGGAACGGCGGACGGTGTTCGCCGGGATCAAGGGCTTTCATGATCCGGCGGCGCTCGTGGGGAGGCTCGTCGTCGTGGTGGCCAACCTCGCCCCGCGGCAGATGAAGTTCGGCTTGAGCGAGGGGATGGTGGTGGCCGCCAGTGGCGCTGGCGCCACAGGCGTCTATCTTCTCTCCCCTGATTCCGGCGCCCTGCCCGGCATGCGCCTGCACTGATTGAGGCAGGCCTGCCACGGCCTGCTGAGGGGCGCGGGAGGGGCGCTGGGGTGTCCGCCGGCAGGCCTGCCACGGCCTGCTGAGGGGCGCGGGAGGGCGCTGGGGTGTCCGCCGGCAGGCCTGCCACGGCCTGCTGAGGGGCGCGGGAGGGCGCTGGGGTGTCCGCCGGCAGGCCTGCCACGGCCTGCTGAGGGGCGCGGGAGGGGACGCTGGGGTGTCCGCCGGCAGGCCTGCCACGGCCTGCTGAGGGGCGCGGGGATGAGCCGCTGCGGTAGGATCATGAGGGAATCGATGCCCGATCGTGTGATTCGGGCCAGGGCAGCGGCCCGCCCTTCTCTCCACCGGAGTCCCTCATGCCGCAGCCGACGATCCTCTTCTCCACCGACTTCTCCCATGCCAGCGACGCGGCCCTCCCCCATGCCGAGGCACTCGCGCGCCAGCAGGGGGCCAGGCTCCTCATCGTCCATGTCGAGGAGCCCCCGCTGGCCTATGGCGGCGGGGAACTCTACTACGGCCTCGCAGAGCCCGACACCGCCCGGATCCGGGCGATGCTCGAGGCGGTGAAGCCGGCCGATCCGACGGTCCCGTTCGAGCAGCGCCTGGCGCTGGGGGACCCGGCCACGGAGATCTGTCGGATCGCCGCCGACGAAGGGGCGGAGATGATCATCATCGGCACCCATGGCCGCACCGGCCTGTTTCGCCTCCTCATGGGGAGCGTCGCCGAATCGATCCTCCGCCGGGCCCCCTGCCCCGTCCTCGTCTACCGTGAGGGGGGCCATCCGGCCACGAAGCGACCGGCCACCGCCGGCGTCTGATCGCTCCCACCCACCGAGGGTCGCGCGTGCCCGACCGTCCCGCCAAACTGCCCGCGCCATCGATCGGTATCGAACCGCTGCGCGGGCGTCTCGCCCACCGCGCCCGGGTCCGCGCCGCGCTCCGCGAGCGCTTCGACGGCGCGGGATTCCTCGAGGTCGACACGCCGATCCTCTCCCTCGAAGTGCTCCCCGAGGCACACATCGATCCGATCCCGGTCGCGGTCGACGGCGGTGACGCCCCACTGCAGTGGCTCCAGGCCAGCCCGGAAGCGCTCATGAAGCGCCTCCTGGCGGAGGGATCGGGGGCGATCTACCAGTTCGCCCGCTCGTTCCGGGCCGGGGAACGGGGCGCCCTTCACGACGTCGAGTTCGTCCTCCTCGAGTGGTATTCCCCAGGGGCCACGCTCGACGCGACCGCGCCGCTCCTCGCGGAGATCTGCCGCGACGTCCTCGGCACGGAGGGCCTCGAGCGCCTCTCCTGCCGCGATGCCTTCCGGCTCCATGCCGGCATCGACATCCTCGCTGCCACCCCCGCCGACTGGCGCGAGGCCGGGCGCCGCCTCGGCGTCTGTGCACCGCACGGGACCGACGACGACGCCGATCTGTGGTTCGAAGTCCTCCTCTCGGAGGTCGTCGGCCCGCGGCTCGGCCGCGGCGGGCGGCCGACGGCGCTCGAGCTCTGGCCGGCCAGGCAGTCGGCCTTCGCCCGGCTCGATCCCGATGATCCCCGCCTCGCGCGCCGTTTCGAACTCTTCGTCAACGGGGTGGAACTGGCTAACGGCTGGGAGGAGGACACCAGCCGCGCGCTCCTCGCCGCCCGGATCGACGAGGCCAACCGGATCCGTGTCGCCGGCGGCCGGCACCCTCTCCCCATTCCTGGTCGGCTCCTCGCGGCCCACGGCCCCACGATGCCGGAGGGCGTCGGCGCGGCGCTCGGCTTCGACCGCCTCGTCATGCTCGCTGCCGGAGCCGAGACGCTCGACGCCGCCCGCCCCTTCGGGCTGCGGGAGGCCTGAGCGGCGCCGGCCATCACGCGCGGTGCGGCGATCGATCGTTGGCCACGCTACTGCCCGACGTTGGGGGCGATCCCGGCGACCATCCAGTTGTCATACATCCGCTGGCCACGCGTCACCGGCTTCGACTGCATCAGCATCCGGATCTCGAGCGGCTTCGAGCGCGCCTCGCACGGGCTGATGACGACGTCGACGGCCCAGGAGTCGGGGAAGCGTTCCTCGGGGCCGACACAGTGCAGGTCGACGGCGGCAGCGCCGCCGCACGCGCGGATGTTCTTGATGATCTCCATGCCGGCAAGCGAGGCCTCGGCCTGCTTCTCCTGGATGTCGGGCGTGGCGATGCCCCCGACTCCCATCCCCATCGGCGGTGGGATGACCTGCGGCAGGCAGGTCTTGACCGCCTCCCCCAGCCGATCCTCCCGGACCATGTCGAGGAACATCCGGGCCGCAGCCTCGGCCCGCGAAAATGCCACCGAACGCTGCGTCAGGCTCGTCGCCACCGACTGCGTCCCGAAGCCGACGGCCAGCGCCAGCCCGGCCAGGGCCCACCAGCGGCCGGTTTTGCGATCGTCGGAAAGGGTGCGTTCCTCGCCGTCGCCGCGCGGCGAGACATCCTTCAGCGCCACCACCGCCAGAGCCGAGGCGATCAGCGGCACGACCAGCAGCGCCGGGGAGAAAACCGCCGTCGCCGAGAGCATGCCGGCAATCAGAGCGAACACCGCAAGCCCGCTCACCGGCCGGTAGCCGGGGACATCCGTGGCGCCGGCGGCATCGGGCAGGTCAGTTGGCATTCACCCGCAGCCCCTCGGACTGCTCCAGCTTCTGGCGTCGATCCGCGTACCGGAGAATGAAATCGCCATCCCTGTCAAACACGATCGCGCTCTCCTCCGGATATGCGAACGGACCGCTCGTCGTGGCAAACCTCACCCAGGCGAGCCATTTCCGGTCGGGGGCGAGGCCGAAGAACATCCGGCTCTCGGGGGTCGGCTGGACGAGGGCCCGGGGCACGGCCGCGGTGTGGAGACTCGCCGCCGCGAAGCAGACCATCACCCAAGCGGTGATCACCGCCACGATCGGGCCACCGACGAGCTCCACCTGCCGCAGGAACTTGACCTTCGTGGTCGACACCCGGTCGGTGATCAGGCGCATGACGAGGAGCACCACCGCGAAAATCCCCCACAGGCAGAGGAAGTCGATGAGGTAGGTGTACGACGGCATCTTGGCGTCGAGGAAGCCGGCAAGCCGTTCGTACCAGGCGGTGGCAAAAGTCGCGGCAGCGATGATGTTCAGCAGCATGACGAGCCCGCTCCACAGCCCCTCGCGCGCGAGCACGAGCGCGATCGCCAGGAAGACGAGAACGAGAAGGAGATTGACGATCATCGTGATGAGCCTCCCGATTCACTGCCGGACTTCGGCGCGAAGACCCGCTGCATCTCCTCCATCGCGGTGGTGCCATCGAGCACCAGCCGCATCCCCTCGTCGCGCATCGGCTTCATGCCGTCCTTGGCCGCCGCCTGCCGGAGGACCTGAGCGTCGGCCTTCTTGGAGACCGCCTTCCGCAGAGTCTCGCCGGAGGCGAGCTCGAAGATCGCCGTGCGGCCGAAGTAGGAGGTCCCCGAGCAGATCCGGCAGCCGGTCTCGCTGGGGCGTCGAAGGGTCGCCAGCTCCTCCTTCGTTTTCTTGTATTTCGCGACCATCTCCGGTGTGATCTCGATCTCCTCGCGGCATTTCGGGCAGATCTTGCGGACGAGCCGCTGCGAGAGGGAGCCGAGGAGCGTGCGGGCGAGGAGGTCGGGCGGGATCCCCACGGCGAGGAGCTTGCTGACGGCGTCGATGGCGTCAGTGGCACGGAGGCTGATGATCACGAGCTTGCTGTCGTCGGCGTGCTTGATGAGCTCGAGGGCGAGATCCTTGTCGCGCAGATCGCGGGTGACGATCCCCGCCGGATACTCGCGCATCGCCCCCTCGAGGGCGGCGACGGGGGTGATGTTCGCGCGGGCGTCGAACCGGATCGGCTTGACGTTCTGGATCTCGCGCGGCGGCGCGGCGGCATCCTCGATCGAGATGAAGTCGCGGAGCAGACGATCGGCCGACGAGACGACGACGTCGAACGTCGTCGTCAGCCCCGCGCCCGCCGGCGACGAGAGGACGACGAGCCCCTTCTCGAGGGCCAGCAGCTGGGAGACCGTGTCGGAGATCGCCTTGGGAACCCCCAGGTCGCCCATCGACTTGAAGACCACCGTCGGCGTGTCGACCTGGATCAGCACCTGCTCGCCGGTCGGGGCCGATTGCACCATGAGCTTGCAATTCCGCGGCTTCCCCTCCGCCTGGACGGCGAAGGTGCCGGCAAGGCGGCCGCGGCGCTCCTTCGGATCGAGCCCGCACAGGACTTTAAGCGACACCATCGCCGCGTCGGCGGCATGCCGCTCCATCGGCGGCTCGTCGGCCCACACCTCGGCCCGTCGCCGCGATCCGCCCGCGGCCTGCATCCGCCGCGGCATCCACACCCCGTCGACCTCGTGCCGGACGCTGACGTCGGTCGGGCTCCATTCCATGAGCACCGTCGAGGCCCGCGAGCTGACGGCCATCTGGAGGATCTTCTTCGCTTCCTCGATCCCCTCGGTGGCCAGGGCCCGCTCGAGGCGCCCCTTGTTGTCGTCGCCCGACTTGCCCCCGGCGGCCTGGAAGGTGAGCGGGGGGAGGGCCTCGACCGGCTCGACCTCGGCCTCCATCTTGACGCCGAACTGAGCGAGGAACCGCGACAGGAGACGGCGCATGTGCCCGCCGGTGAGGACCTTCTCCGACTTCCCCACCTTGGCGTTGTGCTGCGAACTGTAGACAAGCGCCGGGACGAGCCAGGCCAGCGCCATGACCACCTGGCCGGCGATCGAGGAGGGGATCACCCAGGCCAGGAGGGCCGCGACCGTGAACGGGAAGGCGGCGAGCGCTCCCCAGAGATTGGGCCGCAGGCCGAGCTTGGCCGAATCGCGCGTGATCCAGTCACTCGTCATCGCCCAGCCGACGACCTGCAGCCACCAGCAGACCAGCGGCAGGATCGACAGCCCGCCCCCGGTCTCGTGGGTCGCCCACCGGGGGTTCGGCGCAGGCCACCCCTGGGCCAGGCCCGGCGTGGCGGCCAGCAGCACGGTCGCCACCGCGACGGCCGCGGGGAGAAGGTTCGTCGACAATCGTCGCATCACGTCACTCCGATGCCCTTGAGCGCCATCATCAGCGCCTCGCGGTTGGGGGCGATCTCGAGCGCGTCGTTGCGGTCGATGAGCCCTTGATCGATGAGGCTCTTGAGGCTCATCGTGAAATCCTGCATGCCGTCCCGGTACGATTTCTTGATGTGGTCGGCGAGGAGATGATCCTGTTCCTCGAGAACATACTTCCTCACGAGGACATCGAAGAACATCACCTCGCAGATCGGCACCCGGCTGACCCCCTCGCGGATCGACTTCAACAGCTTCTGCGCGATGATCCCCTTCATGTTGAAGGCGATGGCGCTGCGGATCGAGGGGTGCTCCTCCTGGGGAAAGAGGTCGAGGATGCGGCCGATGCAACTGGAGGCGCTGGCGGCATGGATCGTGCCGAAGACGAGATGCCCCGTCTCGGCGGCGTGGATCGCCGTTTTGAAGGTCTCCACGTCACGCAACTCACCGACGAGGATGATGTCGGGATCCTCGCGGACCGCGTGCTTCATCCCGATCTCGAAGTTTTTGACGTCGGTGCCGATCTCGCGCTGGTTGATCAGGCACTTGTCCTCGGTGAACACGAACTCGATCGGATCCTCGAGGGTGAGGATGTGCTTGCGGTAGGTCTGGTTGATGTAATTGAGCATCGATCCGATCGTCGTGCTCTTGCCCGAGCCGGTGACACCCGCGAGGAGCACCATCCCCTGGTCGAGGACACACATCCTCTCGAGGCTGGGTGGGAGAAAGAGCCCCTTGAAATCGGGGATCTTGTTGTTCACCCGGCGGGCGACCATTCCCAGCGATCCCTGCTGGTAGAGGAGATTGACACGGAACCGCCAGCGGATGTCGTCGACGACGCAGGTGTGGGCGAAGTCGGCGCCGCCGTCGTTGTCGAGGATCTTCTTCTGCCGGTCGTCGAGCATCGCGAAACAGAGCCGCTGCATCGTCTCGTCGTCGAGCTTGTCGTGCTTGAGCGGCTGGAGCGAGCCCTTGACGCGCATGAAAGGGGGCTGGCCGACCTTCAGATGGAGATCGCTCCCCTGCAACCGCACCAGCGCCTCAAACAGCCTGTCGATCTCGAGGCGGTCTTTCTTCTTCATCCCGCGGACGGGGGTGACCGGGGCGGTTTGCGGGATGGTTTCGATCGTGGCCATGGCATGCCTGTCGAAGGAGTGAGGGGGAAAAGGGGGAACTGCCCAGTGGCGGTGAATCGGCCCCCGCGGGGACCGGCCGGGGCATCGGCGCCGGCTGCCGCGCACCGTCAGGTGGGGGGCGGTCGGACCGTGATCCCCCGACCGATGAACAGTTCCTTGACCTCCCGGATCGTACACTGGCCGAAGTGGAAGATGCCAGCGGCCAGGGCTGCATCGGCCCCGCCGAGCGTAATCGCGTCGGCAAGGTGTTCGGGCCGGCCGGCGCCGCCACTGGCGACGACGGGAATGCCGACGGCGCGACTGACGGCGGCGGTGATCTCCAAGTCGTAGCCGTCGCGCGTGCCGTCGCGGTCCATGCACGTCAGCACGATCTCCCCTGCCCCGAGCCGCTCGACCTCCCGCGCCCAGGCCACGGCCTCGAGCCCGGTCGGCACCCGTCCCCCGCTGACGAACACCTCCCAGATCTCCCGACCGTCCTTCATCACTCGCTTGGGGTCGATGTTGACGACCGTCGCACAGCTGCCGAGCCGGTCGGCGACCCGTGAGACGAGCTCCGGCGTCCGCACCGCGGCGGAATTGATGCTCACCTTCTCCGCGCCGGCCTGGATGAGCCGGCAGGCATCATCGAGCGTGCGGATCCCGCCGCCGACGGTGAACGGCATGAAAACCGTCTCCGACACCCGGCGGACCACATCGAGCATGATCGACCGTTCCTCGTGGCTGGCGGTGATGTCGAGGAACACCAGCTCATCGGCCCCCTCCGCCTCGTAGCGGGCGGCGACCGCGACCGGATCGCCGGCATCGACGAGATCGAGGAATTTCGTCCCCTTCACGACACGCCCCTTCTCCACGTCGAGGCAGGGGATGATTCGCTTGGCGAGCACGCATCAACCTCCGGCAGAGTGGCCGATCCGTCCCTCGTCGGGGCTGGATGCGGTGGCGTAAAGACGGCGCGGGATCCGCCCGGCAAGGAACGCCTGCCGGCCGGCGTAACAGGCCGCCTGCATGGCCGCGGCCATCCGCACCGGATCGGTGGCGTGGGCGATGGCGGTATTGAGGAGGACACCATCGACGCCGAGCTCCATCGCCGCAGCGACGTCGCTGGCCGTGCCGACACCGGCATCGACGATGACCGGATAATCGGGATCGTCCCCCTTGAGATACTCCAGGCAGATCCGCAGGGCATTGGGATTGAGAATCCCCTGACCGGAGCCGATCGGGCTCCCGGCCGGCATCACGCTCGCCGCCCCGGCCTCTTTGAGCCGGCGGGCAACGACGGGATCGTCGCTGGTGTAGACGAGAACCGCAAAGCCCTCGGCGACGAGGCGGTGGGTGGCTTCGAGCGTGCCAATTGGATCGGGGAGCAGCGTGCGCGTGTCGCCGAGGACCTCGAGCTTCACCCACTCGCTGCCAGGATTGCCGAGATCCCGCAGCAGCTCGCGGCCGAGCCGGGCGACGCGGACCGCCTCGTCGGCGGTGAAGCATCCGGCCGTGTTGGGGAGGATCGTGTAGCGCTGCGGATCGAGGTGGTCGAGGATGTTTTCGCCGGCCGCGTTGACCAGCCGCTCGCGCCTCACCGCCACCGTGACGCAGTCGGTTCCCGCTGCCTCGAGGCAGCGGGCCATCTCGGCGTAGGAGCGGTATTTGCCCGTACCGACGACGAGGCGACTGGAGAGCGTGATCCCGCCGACGACGAGCGTCTCGGTGGTCGCAGCGGCAGGGGGCGTGATGGGCGGAGGCATCGTGGAATCGGAAGGAAGGGATCCGCGACCGGGAACCCGAAGCCTATCAGGCTTTCGACGACCTGGCGCCCCGCCGCTGTGATGGGTGGATCGACCCTCTCCGGACCGGCGCACGGCCCCCGCGCGCGTCACCCGAAGGAGCGTTCAACCGCCGCCAACGAGCGTCACGATCTCGATCCGGTCCCCCGTGGCGAGCCTCCACTGTGCCAGGTCGCGGCGGGGGACGATCCGCTCGTTGATCTCCACCGCGAGCGGCCGGCCGGCGAAGCCCAGGGCCGTGACCGCATCGAGGGCCGAGGCCCCGGCGGCAAAGGCCCTCGGCTCGCCGTTCACCGACACCTGCAGCGCCGCCGGCGACGGGGCCGACGGGCCCGGAAGCGCAGGAGCCTTCACGTTCGGATCGGGGCGCGTCACGGGGCTGGCGGCGAACCTTGGAGGAGGGAGAGGCGGAACTTGCCGAGATTGTGGGTGCCGTCGGCGAACTGCTGCTCGATCGTGAACAGGAGGACGCTGCCGGCAGGGATGGCCACCTCGGGGGCGAGCAGGAACGTCACGGAGTGTTCCTTGCCGACCTCCGGGGCGATCGCCCAACCCGTCTCGGGATTGTCGTCGAGCGTTGCGGCGGCAGGATAGCCCCCCTGCTCGAAGTCGGCCTTGGCCTCGGTGAACTTCACCACGTTGGCGGCGTCTGCCGCACCGGGGGCGCCGTGAGCCAAAGCGAACCGGCTCAGCACCAGATTGCCTCCACCCGACCGCCCCGGCCCCATCGCGGGCAGGCTCGGATCGGTGAGGGCCTCGAGCTTGACCACCGAGACGTTGCCCCCCGGCGGGACGATGCCCTTCAGGGTGTAAACATCCTTGGCGAGGCTACCGGTCACGACGACGACCCCGTCGGCGGCGATCGCGCCAGTGGCACCAGCCGCACTCTTGAACTCGGTCGGCACGACCGCGGCGAAGACGGGGGCAGCCGGCGGCGGTGGCGGCGGCACCGGGGCGAGCTCGGGCGAGGGGACGGGAACGAGCCGTCCGCCGGCATGGCTGCCGATGAACATCGTCTGGCCGTTGGGGGCCACCGCGACGCACCACACGCTCGACGGCTTCGCTCCTTCGACCGGCGGCGGCCCCTTCTGCTCAGCCTTCGAGGCGACGTCCCAGAACTTCACCGCCCCATCGAGGCTGGCGCTGGCGAGCCGGGCGCTGTCGGGGGTGAAGGAAACGCTCGTCACCCAATCCTTGTGGCCGGCGAGCGTGCCATACTCCTTGGCATCAGCGGTGTTCCAGAGCTTCACCACCCGGTCGGCACCGGCGCTGGCGAGCTTCGTGCCGTCAGGGGAATAGGCGACGGCCCAGAGGGTGTCGGCGTGCCCCTCGAGCTTCCCCTTCTCGGTACCGGCGGCCACGTCCCAGAGCTTGACGAGCTTGTCGCCACCACCGGTGGCGAGCGTGGCGCCGTCGGGTGAGAAGGCGACGGTCGTAACGGGGCCACCGTGGGCGGCAAGCGTGCGGATCTCGGCATTCGTGCCGGTGTCCCAGACGACAACGGTGCCATCCTCACCGGCGGTGGCGAGCTTCGTGCCATCGGGGGAAAAATCGAGCGAGCGGACCCAGCCCTTGTGCTTTTTCAGATCGGCCTTCAGTGCCCGGCCGGGGAGATCCCAGAGCTTGACGAGGCCGTCGTAGCCGGCCGTGGCAGCGAGCTTGCCGTCATTGGAGGCCTTGATCGCCCACACGGCCGTCGGGTGGCCGGCGAGGTCACCGGCCCGGTTGCCGTCGGCCGGATTCCAGATCGCGGCATCGCCGGGGCGGTAAAGGAGGCTCTCGCCGCCGGAGGTGAGGAGTTGGGCGCCGTCGGTCGTATAGTCGGCGGCAATCACCCAGCGCGTGTGGGCCGGGAGGTTGGGAGCGGGAGCCGGGGGAGCGGGCGTGGCGGGATCCTGGGCCGGGGCCCGGCCGGCGCCGACTGCCATCAGGACGATGATCGCGGCCGCACGGACGAGGCGGTGCGAACGAAGGGGGAAGTCAGGAACGCTGCAGTTCATGGTCGGCTCCTCTGCCGGGGCACTCGAGAGACTGTTTGGATCGAAAGATGGGAGGATAGACGCGGGGACTTTTCCCCCCTCGGACCCCTTCCCCGCACCGTCGTGGCAAAGAGTATAGTTTGCCCAGCCCCCCTGTTTCCAACCGCGGTGCTGGCCGATTCCCGGCCCCGATTCCCCTCCGCTTTGTTCCTCGCTCTCCGTTCCCCTCTCTTTGGGACCCGCGTCATGGCCAGCCCCTCCCGTGCGAAGTCCCCTGCCTCCACCCGGCCCACCGCCGACGTGATCCTCGTCGCCAGCGGCGATCTGCGGGAGGGGGCCAACCAGGTCTGCTGGCCGGCCCAGAAGCAGATGGAAGCGGATCTGACGCGGGCCTTCGCCGCCGCCGGCCGGACGCTCGTCCGCGGCCACGCCCCGTCGAAAGCGCGTGGCCACGGCTTCATCGCCAGCGCCCGCGAGGGGATCGAGGTGTTTTCGAAAATCGATCCGACGGCGGCGCTTGTCGTCGCAGAGGCCGTCTGGCAATACTCCAACCACGTTCTCCCCGGGCTCTCGAGTCACTCCGGGCCGATCCTCACCGTCGCCAACTGGTCGGGGCAGTGGCCGGGACTTGTCGGGATGCTCAACCTCAACGGCTCGCTCACCAAGGCGGGCGTCCCCTACGCCACGCTCTGGGCCGACGACTTCGCCAGCGCCGCCTTCCAGCGCCACCTCGAATCATGGCTCGCCACCGGCAAAGTCCGCCACGACACGAGCCATGTCGTGCCGATGGCGGCGGTCAAGGTGCCGGCGAAGCTCGAGCAGATCGGCACCGGGATCGCCGCGGAGCTCCGCGAAAAGAAGGCCCTCATGGGGGTCTTCGACGAGGGCTGCATGGGGATGTACAACGCGATCATTCCCGACCGGCTCCTCCACGCCACCGGGGTCTTCAAGGAGCGGTTGAGCCAATCGGCCCTCTACCACGAGACGACGCAGGTCTCCGACAGCGAGGCCCGCGACGTCTTCCGCTGGCTCGAGTCAGCCGGGATGACGTTCCACTTCGGGAAGGATGAGGCCGCCGACTTGACCCGCGCCCAGGTGCTGACGCAGTGCCGGATGTACATCGCCACGCTCCGCCTCGCGGAACGCTTCGGCTGCGACCTCGTCGGCATCCAGTATCAGCAGGGCCTCAAGGATCTCCTCCCGGCCAGCGACCTCGTCGAGGGGATGCTCAACGATTCGAAGCGGCCGCCGGTCTGTGCCCCAGGCTCCACGAAGCCGATCTTCAAGGGAAAGCCGCTGACGCATTTCAACGAGGTCGACGAATGCGCCGGCCTCGACGGCCTCATCACGCAACGCGTCCACGAGGCCCTCGGTGAGCCGACGGAGAACACGCTCCACGACATCCGCTGGGGGGATTGGGACCGCTCGAACACCACCGATCAGTGGGTGTGGGTGTTCGAGATCTCAGGCGGCGCGCCGCCGGCCCACTTCATCGGCGGCTGGAAGGGGGCCCACGGCTACCGCCAGCCTCCGATGTATTTCCGCCTCGGCGGCTCGACCCTCGCCGGGGTCAGCAAGCCGGGGGAGATCGTCTGGAGCCGGATCTGGGTCGACGGCACCGGCGCCGCCGAGAAGCTCTGCATGGACATCGGCCGGGCGAGCATCGTCAAGCTCCCCGAGGAGGAGACGCAGAGGCGTCTGGACTCGACGACGAAGCAGTGGCCGATCATGCACGCGGTCACGCATGGCGTCTCGCGCGACCAGATGATGGCCCGCCACAAGGCGAACCACGTCCAGGTGGCTTATGCCAAAGACGCCGCCGGCGCCGACCGCTGTGCCCTCGCCAAGGCAGCCGCCGCCCGGGCCCTGGGGATCGACGTCGTCTTCTGCGGCACGCGCGGCGCGGGGGCCACGGCGAGCAGCCGCTGGGACCACTGAACCGGGACCACTGCTTCTGGGGCAGTTGATCCGCGGCTCCGACAGGTCCGTCGGTCAGGCGATCGCCACGGGGTAGCCGGTGTTCTCCCGCGGCGAGAGCGTCACGCCGGCGAGCTCCACGGTCGGATCGTCGACGCGGTGCACCTTCACCTCACCGGTCGACACCGAGTAGAGGAAATCGCCGATCCGCACGCCCCGTTCGACGGCGCCGCTTGCGTGGCTGATCTCACCGAGGCGGGTGAACGTGCCATCGGCAGCGAGATCGACCCGGAAGACGACCAGCCCCGTGCTCCCGCTCCACCAATCCCCCTGCTGCACCGGGAGCGTCAAAATCCCCTGCTCGGGGAACCAGGCCAGGGCGTGGTGATCCCACAGGGCGCTCGACCACGACTGCCAGCCATCCCCGGCGAAGGTGTAGGTCGATGCCCGCCGCGGCTTGGCCGGATTGCTGACGTCGAACACCGACAGTTGCAGGCCGAGAACGCGGCCGGTGGTCGGATCGACGTCGCGGCCGACGCCGAGGAGGTGGGTGGCGTCGAGCGGCTGGAGATAGGAGGAGAAGCCGGGCACTTTGAGCTCGCCGACGACCTTCGGCCGGGTGGGATCGGCCAGATCGATGACAAACAGCGGGTCGACCTGCTTGAACGTGCTCACGTAGGCGACGTCGCCGACGAACCGGCTGGAATAGATCCGTTCCCCCTTGGCGAGATCCTTGACCGCGCCGACGGTGACGAGATTCCCGTCCGACTCTCCGAGGACAAAGACCCCCGCGGAGGAATTGGTGAAGTTCCAGTCGCCGCCGCTGCCCCAATTCGTCGTCGCCACGCGGAGAAAACCGTCGTGTTCATCGAGCGAGAATTGGTCGAGCGTCGTTCCGGCCACGGCGCCCATCGACACCAGCGGCACACCCGCCGCGGCGAGATCAAAGTGGTAGATGTTCGTCGTCACGCCGTTGTCGCGGGAATCCCACCAGCTCCCCCAATTGGCCGCCGAGACATAGAGGCCGGTCGCCGAGGCGTAGACCGTGCCAGAGATCCCGGCGACGCTCGTCGACGATTCCGGCCCGGCCGTGTCGTCGGTGATGTCGAACTCGACGACCGACAGCAGCGTGGCCGA
>Ga0114973_10000605_pt1 | contig 27134 bp, 23 predicted proteins | sample M_140807_MF_Meta_FD_87025 | JGI IMG/M metagenome (GOLD analysis project Ga0114973, IMG submission 87025) | Freshwater microbial communities from Lake Montjoie, Canada to study carbon cycling - M_140807_MF_MetaG | ecosystem: Environmental > Aquatic > Freshwater > Lake | place: Lake Montjoie...
ATAGAGTGGCAGATATGTTTGAACCCCTAGCAATGGATGATTCTCTTCTTGATGTACCCCCTATTTGCGACCTCACAGAAGTCAACCTACAGCGCTGGACGATGGTATCAGTAGTTCTGAGTGGCCGTACAATTGATGTATATGTCGACGGAAAGCTGAGTCGCTCTTGTGTAGCCGATTCTTATTACAAGGTCGACCCCACGGGTGTCAAGCCAATTATCACAGATTATGGGGGTTTTGATGGGTATACTGGTACTACCACTGTGGCTAATTATGCCATGAATCCGGATGAAATCTATAGGGCATACTTGAGTGGGCCTCAATCAGGTAATAATCTCGATTTTTACACATGGTTTTTTTCACTTTTCAATGGTTCCTCTTAATAGAGAATGTCTGAGGCATATACAACTAACGTCGGGGCACCCGGTCAAATTGTCACCGGTCTTGTATCAGTAATTATAGTGGTTTTATTCGCATTCGCAATTGAGATTCTATACGCAATCACTATGAATTCACGAAATAGGTTTCAAACACTTCTTGACTATACGGCAACGGCAGAAGACGCCTCTATTGTTATTCATCAAGATGCTCGAAAGTACACTGACGCAAAGCCCATCACTGTTTCCGTAAATGAGCGTACCGGTATAGAATTCGCATATTCCCTCTACATGTTTGTGAATCCTTCTACCTTTGATGGACAAGCCACATTCAAACATGTTTTCCATAAGGGATTTAACAACCCTTGGCCACTTATGGGACCTGGCGTTTTTTTACACGGTGAGAAGAATTCTCTGCGGGTTCTTATGAATACCTATGCCAATCCATATACCTACGCAGATGTAAATAATATTCCGGTGGGCAAGTGGTTTCACCTTGTTCTAAATTGCTACAAGAATGGCCTGGATATTTTTGTAAATGGAAATCTGGCAAATCGTATCCCTTTCAAGAACACAATCCCCTACCAAAATTATCAGGATATCATTCTCTTTTCAAATACAAAGATTAACACACTGCGTGGTTCTCTCATACCCTCCCTTAAGAATGATGATTTTAACATTGATGGCTCTTTTACTGGGCATGTCTCTAATCTAGTATACGCCCGGTATGCCCTTTCAGTGAATGAGATTCAGAATTTGATGGCGGCAGGACCATCCAATCGCACGAAACAAAAGTCTATGGATAAACCGCCATATTTGGGTGATGATTGGTGGCAGAATAGCGCATAACTTTAGGACTTAAGCATAATCTCTTCTATTCCAGTAAGGATTCAGAAGAGACTATGACAGGCGGAGGAATATTAGCTCTTATCGCATACGGCTCGCAAAATGTACTTTTGAGCGGCAACCCACAAATGACATACTTCTATAAGGCATTCAAGCGTTATTCGCACTTTGCCATGGAAAGTATATCGATTCCTCTCGAGGGACCTAATGAGCTGTCCTATGATCAGCCCGTACAACTCCGGGCAAAAATTCCTCGGTATGGCGATTTGTTATCTGATATGATTTTCACTTTCACCATCCCAGATATTTACAGTAAATACATTGTTCCAAATCCAAAGGGGCGTATATCACAATGGGAATTCCAGTGGGTAAGGTATCTGGGTGCGGCAATTATTCAGAATGCTGCCATTTTTGTAGGAGGTCAAAAGATTCAGGAATTTGATGGAGCCTACCTTCTGTCTCGCGCACTTCTCGATGTTGACCAGGACGCCTTTCTGAAATGGAAGTACCTTGTGGGTGATACTCCTGAGCTTACGGATCCCGCGAATGGTGCCTATGCCGGCGGTACGAGTCACATAGGATATCCCAGTGTGACTCCTGATACGAGTCGTGGGGTACAAACGAATCGCCCCTCTATTATTGGTCGTAATATTCACGTGCCTCTTTCATTCTGGTTTACTGAGTCACCCTCCCTAGCCCTTCCTCTCATTGGACTTCAATACCATGAATGTGAGATTCAGCTGACACTCAATCCCATTTCGCAACTTTATACAGTTCTTGATGTTTCTGGATATCGCGTCAGTCCAAATTACATTATGAATGCAACGGCCGCACAGATACAGAATAATATACCGAACTATTCAGCTGCCACCACAACAGGAGCACAGATACGGAACTTTTTTACCGATATTGGTTTTACGCCTCCAGCTCTCAATAGTTGGTTTATAAATCCAATTCTACAAGGGACATTCATCTATCTTCCAAAAGAAGAGCAGCAGATTTTCGCATCGAGGCCACTGAGCTATATGATTCCACAGGTTGTAACATATCCCTTTCCGGGTCAATATACGCGACAAGTTCTAGACTTACAGACGCATAATCCAATAATGCGACTCATATTTATTACTCGACGGTCCGATGCTGTAGCCCGAAATGACTTTGCCAATTTCACAAATTGGTACACCTACCCTGTGGCTCCCTTTTCGCCTACACCGAATGTACCGACGTTCCAAGTACAATCATCTACATCAGGCATCCTCATTCCGAATGCGCAACTTGATATTATTAGAGGTCTCCGTGTCCTGTGCGATGGTAATGAAATACAAGAGCAGAAGCCAATCGACTACTTTTCACGTATATCAACCTATCGATACGCGAGAGGAATCGGCCAGGATTGTCTTCCCCTTTATTCATTTCAATTGGGGCAATCTCCAACGCAAGCATCAGGGTCTATTAACGCCAGTCGTATTCGAAATTTCCAAGTAGACTTGGATGTCTTTCCACTTCCCGTAAATACGACATACACCTACGATGTCACTGTCTATGTAGAGAATATCAATTGGTTCGAGGTGGTTTCAGGAATGGGCGGCTTGAAGTATGCGCTATAATTATTTAGCGTAAAAAACTTTCATTTGTTAGTATGGCGAGTGTTTTAGCCGCTTTAGGAGTTACAAATACTGCTGCCCCAGACCCATCCTCCTATGATGCTGTAAAAGCAGAATCATCGAATCTTGGAGATGCCAAGGCAGGTTTGAATACACTCATCAGCAACATCAGTATGGCGGTTAGCGCTGCCAAACTCGCTAATATTGGCGGCTCTTTTGTTGACACCTTATCATCACTCGGTAAGGAGGCGAAAGATGCTATGAATTCTACAATGACATCGGCACAGATGGCTGCCAAAACACTTGATATAAAAGCGCGTTTAGAGACGGCAAAGCAGCAGCAAGTACAAGCAAAACAGCAGGAACTTGTGGCAGAATTACAGAAAGCACGTGATACCATTTCGGCCAGCGCCTCGTCCATTGGATCGGATATTACTCCAGGACTCAAGGCTAATTATAACAAATTGCTGGAGGCTGCCACAGCTTCACTGACGGCAGCACAGGCTGGTGCCATGACACCTGATTCAAAGGATTTCCAGACACCAGACCAGCTGAATGATACTCTGGATGACCTTAATACCCTAAAAGATGTTGAGGAGAATGCCGCTTTTAATTGGACACGATATATGAAACGCGTGATGCGATATGTTATGTATTTACTGTTTATTATATCAATCGCTGGTGGGGTCCTGCTTGGAGGTGTCATTACTTCAAATATCTTTGCTGATGATTATTTCTGGGGGATTAAATTATTCTATTTTATTTATGGGGCGGCATTATTTCCATTTCCCATTTTATACGCTACCTTTGTTAGCACACCCTTTTGGGTTTCTACGCTTATCCCATTGAAGTCCCTGGTACCACGTACAATTCCTAAAATCGACCCCTCTACTGTGAAGAGTACAAAGCCTGCTCCTGCAAAGTCTTCTCCAATTCCTGGTATAAAAATGCCTGGTATACAAATGCCTGGTACAAAAGCGCCTAGTACAAAAGCGCCTGCTACAAAAACCTCTGGCTTTACAATGCCAAAGTTTTTTGGCGGGGCTTTTGATATGAGTATAGCGGGTATCACAGGAAAGGCTATAGGAACGGCAGCAGGAACGGCCGAGCCTGACCCTGAAGTTGAAGAGGTAGTCGATACGGTAGCGACTGCAGTGGCAACCGTAACAGAAGCCCCCGTAAGCAAGCTTAGTTTGATGGATTCTTTCTTTGGTTACACATTGGTTGATGCCAAGAAGCCAACACCAAATCAAACTGCTTACAGGTCCGAATTACATACAATAAGTATTGTTGAGTTCAGCTTGCTGGCAATAGTAGCACTTTACTACGGCCTCGATAAGACGCTTCTCAAAAACCAGCTTTAAAGCTCGGCTCTATTCTACTGTAGAATGCCGCAGCCACCCGCAACACCTCAAGATGCTATGTACCCCTTCGTATCTGTGATTACTCCTACATATAATCGTAGGAAGTTTATTCCACAGCTTATTGCCATGTACAAGGCTCAACGTTATCCTCTTCATCGTATGGAGTGGATTATTCTTGATGACGGATCCGACCCAGTAGGAGAGCTGTTTCAAAATACAAAAATTCCAAATCTCAAATACATTTATCAGGCGGAAAAACAGACCATAGGTGCCAAGAGGAATCGGCTCAATCGTGAATCATGTGGAGATATTATTGTGGCTATGGACGATGACGATTATTATCCTCCAGAGAGAGTTTCGGCTGTTGTCACAGCATTTCGACGGAATCCCAAGTATGAGCTGGCTGGAAGCTCTGAGGTCTATATGTATTATTCCGATATTGCGGTAATTTATAAACTCGGCCCCTACAATCGCAATCATGCCACAAACGGTACGATGGCCTGGTTGCGGAGCTATGCCGACTCGCACACCTATGATGAGACTGTAACACATGCCGAGGAGCGCTCATTTCTCGATGATTATGTACATCCTATGATACAGCTTGACCCCTTCAAGGTGATGCTTGTGATGAGTCATTCAGAAAATACATTTGATAAGACAAAGATGAGGGATGGCCCAGAGAATCCGTTTGTCAAGAAAACTGCCATGAAATTGCGGGATTTCATAAAAGACGGGCCGATACGTGAATTTTTCAAGAGTGCGTAAGAGCCTTAAGAATCATCCCTACAATAATTCAGAAATGGCATATCACAATTTACATGGCCTGCGAATTTATAATGTTATGGGGGATGTTTACACACATTCTCTGCCAAAGGATTCGCCTGGTGTCGATGTACCAGAGGGTTCTCTGAAAGTGACTCTGCGGTCGCACCAGCAAGCCGCGCTGCATGCCATGGAGCAGAGGGAGCGAGAGCTACTTGGCGGCTACGATTGCTCTGGTGAAATTCTGTATTCGTCCTACGGAATTCTGGGTGATTCCGTGGGTGTAGGAAAGTCGCTGATGGTACTTGGACATGTCGCGCGACTCCCACAGATGCCTCCTTTGAAATCATCTGTGAGTATGGGGCGGAATAGCAGCGATAAACTCTTCAGTTTGAAGCAGAATGTTTATACGGATTTGAGTGAGGCAAATGCTCTGATTATTGTACCGCATACTCTTTTCAGACAGTGGTCGGATTACATTAAAAAGCAGACAAATTTGAAGGGATATATGATTGATAAGAAGAATTGTCTCGCGGATGAGAACTTTCGGGCAAATGTCATGGGGGCTGATGTGGTACTCGTGAGTAATACACTCTATAAATTATTCAGCGTTTGGCAAAGAGATAATGATGTGCGATGGAAGCGGGTATTCATTGATGAGGCCGATACGATTCATATGATTAATGGATATCCAAGACCCGAATCACGTTTCACTTGGTTTGTCACGGCATCATGGTCAAATATTTTATTTCCGAATGAGACACTCTATATGACGAAGACCTCGCTGCTGACGAATGTATTCGAACCTGGTGCGCGATTCTCCTTTTTGAAGCCGCATTTTGATGAGACATTTCGCTCTGCGCGCCCCTATGACTATATGCGGTTCAATATGACATCGTACAATTTCTTCAGGGATTTGTTGAATCCTACGCATACCTTGCGTGGGCGTGTTGTCCTGAGGTGTGATGATGACTTTATTAAGGAGTCGATTTCACTGCCCATTCTCTATAGGTCAAATATACTGTGTAGGATTCCTCTGAATCAGCGGATTGTATCAGAGGCGATTCCCCAGGATGTACAGCAATTGTTACATGGTGGGGATGTGGCTGGGGCCATTCAGGCCTTGGGGGTCAAGGCAGAGGATACCACAAGTCTTATTGATGCTGTTACGAAGAATTTACAGAAGGAGCTTGGGCGGTTGAAGGCAACGTACGAGTTCAAGGCGGGGCTCGAGTATTCTACTCCACAGTCAAAAGAGACGGCACTGTCCTCTTTGAAGACAAAGATAAAGGAGAAGGAGGATGCCATTAAGGGTATTCAGGAGCGGATTGATGGGTTCAAGGAGGAGATGTGTCCTATTTGTTATGATGAGCCTTCAGAGCCAATTATTACCCCTTGTTGCTCTCGTATTTTCTGTGGGAAGTGTATTTTAATGTGTTATACGAGGAATCCCTCTTGTCCTCTGTGTAGGTCAGCTATTCAACTGAATAAGCTGACAAAGGTGGTGACAAATAAGGAGGACACGGCGATTGTAGACCAAGAGGAGGAGTTGGAGAAGAAGCCAGAGACTTTGATGCGACTGTTCAAGGAGAATCCTCAGGGGCGATTTCTCGTTTTCAGTAGGTATGATAATCCCTTTAGTGCTATGGAGAGTACGATTGAGAGTCTGGGTATCAAGGTCAAGCAATTAAAGGGAAATAAAGATGCCATTGCCTCTACTTTGCGTGCCTTTCAGGGTGGGGATTTGAACTGTCTCTTGCTAAATTCGCATTATGCGGGGTCTGGGCTGAATATTACATCGGCGACACATGTGGTTCTTCTCCATGCGATGACACACGAGGAGGAGAAGCAAATTCTGGGGAGAGCATATAGGATGGGTCGTACAGAGCCTTTACATTTCATCCGGCTGTTACATTCTGACGAAATGCCAACTACCAACTAGCGTTGGTAGTTGGATAATACCTTCGCCCTACGGGCTCGGTGAGATGCCATTAACTAAACTCAATCCTAAATAGAAATGCCCAGTAAAAGAAAACTAAAAGGGCATATTGAAAGATTCCTAAGTCCCCCTAGAAAAACGCGGAGGAATCGTAAGCCGCTGAATAACTCTCCTTTGAATCCAGCACGGGAACTACGTAATAGGACCAAAAATCGTAATGGCAAATCAAATATGACACCTGGAGTTCTAAGTAATTTGGAGCTTTACGAATAATCCTTCTGCCACCAATCACCTTTCAAGCTATTAAAATGTACAGCAGAAACTGTACGACCTTTTTCTTGAAATGCCTTATGACTTCGATAAGGAAATCCCTGATGATTAAAAGTTAATGCATAAATCCAAGGACTCTTTGTTCGTTCCTCAAACATTTCAATAATAGTATCTGCTTCATTACCCATCTCTACAAATTCTTTCCAAGAGAAGGATCCCATACACAATATATGTCTTATATTGTTTACGGCATCCGGCCATTTATGTAGGAAATCCCTTTTGTAATATACAAGCTTCCTCTCCTTCTTTTTCCACATAAATGTCAACGTCCATGGTTCCTCTTCTTCACTCAAAATCTCACAAGGGCCTATTTTCGTAACAACACGTTCATCTTCTGGAATAGGCTCTAGCCATACAGAATCATCCCCTTCCATCAAAACAGTCTTTATATATTCCTTTTGCTGCTCCCATGTCCCATAGGCATCGTCGATGAGATTTATGGCAAAGAGTGTAGTGAAATCAGGAACAATATAGAGTGCGCTGGCGATATCATTGCCCATACCCAAGTACAGGGCATTTACGCCTGAGCCCCCTTTCATTCTTCGTGTTTTTCTCATCTTACTATACCCCTATAATTGTTTTATGAAATTGCTCCAGGCTGATTGCCTCATATCGGCGTACTTTATCCGGGCGAAGAGCCCCTCCCTTTATCTCGGCATGGGCATACATGGGCGCCAGTCGTACAGGTGTTCCCCGTGTTTCCGAAATATCGCAGAGCAATTTCCATGCATTGAACATGGCCGATTGTTTTGTAAGAACAGGTGTATAGCGAAAATCATCTGTGGTCAATGGGGCCTTTCCCTCTGGCAGAGGTGCCTCCTGAGCTAGCCGCAAACTAATAATTTTCAACTTGAGCTTTAAAGAAAGTGGTAGAATTGTCCAGCACTGATAAAAGAAGGCCCAGAAATCCCCCTGGTCAGAAAGCTTATAGGCATTAAAGAGGCTCATGTACATTTTCCAGGAATCACACGAATTTCCTTTTGCCGTCTCAATTCTCTCTGGAATGTTCTCGAGACTGATGAGACTTGCCAAATTCCCTTCATTATTCTCAATATCGAATTCGAGAAGAGGGTCCCAATCACCCCAGAGAGTCCACCATGCCACGGGCATCACACCTTCCGGAATATTCACTGTATGATTCCCAACTTCGAGTCCCTTCATCTGTCGCTGTAGAGAGCGTAAATCACCATTATAGGCATCGGGTGGCTCCTTCCCGAGCCACTCACGAAGAATGTCAGTCGCTACAGGGTCAACTTTAAAAGTGAGACAGAGCTTTGCGATTTGCTGTAGAGTCCTTGTATCCATTGAATTACTAATGAGAATCAGTGGACGTCCATCCTTCACCTCTTTTGATTTCAGATAGGTATGGAGCTCATTGAGGCCACCGCGCTCTCCATTACTGAGTCCATCAATTTCGTCCAAGAGCACACCAATTCCCCCTTTTTTCCCGGATTCTATCATTTGTACAATACCGCCCTCACGCAGCAGCGGAAGAATTGTCTTACGAAACGATGTACCAGAGCGCGTATGACTGGCATTGAATTCCACTGTTTTGAGTCCGGCAGTACGAAACACTCTGTGGGCAATGGTGGTTTTCCCGATACCTGGGGCACCGAGGAGAAGGACGGCAGGTTGTTTTCGGGTAATCAGCCATTCATTGAGTTGTCTTTCAATGGATGGATGAAGACATACAGTATTCTGCATCTAAATGTCAGATACGAATCCCTTTAGGGGGTTTTAACTTGTAGGTTTGGGAGGTAGGGGAGGCTCACCACCGATACAGGTAGAGCCATTCCAAACCCCTTCCCATGTAACTTTCTTATTCTTTGCCTCTTCACAGAGCTTTTTCACTCTCTCAGCTCCATACACATTTGTGTGTAAATGGAAAAGATATTGCTCATCGGTCTGTGTTGCGTATTTGTAGACGGACATACCACCGCCCTGTGAGACTCCTATAGTATCAACACAGACCTGTTCATTATTTAAAGTGTTGAGTGTGAGAAAATCAGGGCAATAATTTATAGTAGGATTCCATTTACTGGGTTCAACTACATTGGAACCGGACGATGGGAACCAACGAAAGCCGAAATAGATTGATAGAGCGGTTGCTCCAACGAAGAAGATGCCAGCAGCTATTTGCTGTCTGTTTGAAAAGAAGGCAAATGCCCCACCGGATGTAATAACAAACGCTAGGAACACGTAAAACCAGAATAGATAATTCATCTCTATCGAGAGTACCGATATTCTGAGTAATCAATGATACTCGGAATAGTGGTATGTATTGCGTCGAAGGGTTCTTAACGACCGTTCTCCTGCGTCGAAGGGTCTTAACGACCGATGTCGTTCCTCCAGCGGCCGTTTTAACGACCGAAGTGGGCCACAGGGGCGGGGGTGCCGTTACCCTCGAAGCCCAGCTCAATGTAGCCAGTCAGGTAGTCCTCACCGGTGGTGGCAGCCTGGCCAGCCACACCAAAGGTGGAGCGGGCGACGTTGGTGTTGTGCCTCACCAGCTGCACCTTGCGGAAGGTACGGAGAGAAGACACGACAGTCTTACCCAAGTCCTTCAGGATGGCACCACCACTAGTGGTCAGGGACACACCGCCGGTAGTGGTAGACATCAGAGGGTTACCAGCAGCACCAGCAGGGGAGTTAGGACCGCAAGAAGCCCAGTTGGCACTGGACAGGGACAGGGCACCATTCACAGTGTTCAGATAGTTAATCTGTCCGTACAGGGAACCCACGTTGATGTAGAAGCCGATGTCGTTCACGTTAGACTTGGTAGCACCATTGAACACAGAGGTCATTTGTATATCCCGGAGTTAGAAAAGAATTTGGCCTTGCCGGTATATTCTTCAGGTTTTCATATCCCGTGGTAGAGAAGATGGCAGATACCGGAAAAGCCCCACCAGATTTCATCTTACCTTTGACCGCAAATGCCCCTGCCGGACAAAATGGACGCGTTGCCTTTGCGAGCGATTTCTCTGACCGTAACGTTACGCTTCCCGGTTTTGCTACACAGACTGGCGTGGAGACAGATTTCCAGGCTGATATGCTCCGGGGGAATTGGGAGGTCACGCCGGTAAGTACAGCCTTCTTTTCCGTAGAGAATGTGAAGAGGATTCAGCAATTGGTCCGTAAGGGCGTCTTTGACCGTAGTCAGTCAAAGGGATATGTGATTGATGACCAATCCACTGACGAATTAAAGATTATCATGCGGGCCATTTATTACCAGTATGCCCGGAATATGCCGAAGGATATTATGGCACAGGTGGAGGACTTGAACCGTAAGGTGGTGGATTGGTCGGTTCCTCATATTCTCTCCGCCGTGGACCACTACTTCTTTTATTTGAAGGACATCAGCCAACTGCCGGTCCCCTTGGCACAGCCTCAGCATTTGAGTCGTGCCGGAACAAAGTCGTTGCCTATGAATCCCTTTATGTAGAAGTAAAGGCCTGCCGCGGCGAATCGCCACCAAAGCTGCTCGGTACATCCTATAGGATGTTGTACGGGACTGCACAATTCAATGGTCGGGGGAGGATGCCTCCTTCCACCGAAGACCGTATGTGCTTCAAAAACCTCATGGAACAGTGTGATTTATTCGCAGTGTTTGATGGCCATTCAGGCTCCGGAGTCGCGCGATACACTGTGGAGATTCTCCCGCAGCGTATCCAAGATGCACTCAAGAACAGACCGGATGCTCTGAATGTAGAAACACTGAAAACGATTTTGAAAAAGCTCTTTATCGAACACGACAAGGAGCTCGCCAGGAATATTTCAAAGAATGGCGATTCCGGCTCCACTGCTACCGTAGCGCTGATTACTCCAACCCACGTGGTCGTGGCCTATATTGGAGACTCTCCCTGTTTCATTATGAATCCCGGGACTGGCCTCATTCTTCCGGGTGGGGAAATGGGGAAACACGAGCCCACCTTGGCCGAAGAGTCTGCGCGGATTCAGCGTGCCGGTGGTAGAGTGGAAGTGGATGATATGGGTGTACCTCGTGTGGATGGCCTGATGGTCTCCCGTGCTTTTGGTGATTTTACAATCAAATTCCCCGACTTGCGGAAGCCTCCTTTCGATGCCGATTGGACGCAAATGAAAGTGACAGCCCACCCAGATATCCTAGTCATGGAGCGACCTGAAAATGGTCTCCTGGCGATAATGTCGGATGGGCTCGTGGAGACGGACTCGACGGCGCTGAAGGCATTGCCTTTCGTCGCGGCTGACATCTACAAGGCGCTGAAGGCGACCTCCTATGATTTGCCGGCAGCGGCAAAGGCGGTGGTTGCGGCTCATGTGAGGGCATCAGGGTCCCCGAAAGATTATGATGGGGATGATCTGTCTCTGATTCTTGTGGATGTGGGTACGCAGAGGGGCGGGGCGGCACAGACGGGTGGGGCGGCAAAGGAAGTCATACGGTCAGCGTTGAACACATTGGATAATCGGGCGAGGTCCTTCAGGGCGAAAAAGAAGAAGTTGAAGACAGCGAAAGTGAATCGGTTAATAAAAGTCTTTACTTGTTAGATGAGTGGTCAAGAACAAATGGACATTGAGGATTTTTTAGAATTGATAGTTGACGGTGACATAGAAGGAGTAACACAAGCTTTGGACGCAGGGTTTGATGTGAATACTTCGAGGGATGGTGGATATACTCCTTTAATGTTGGCATGTGAATCGGATAGTTTAGAATTGGTCACTCTATTTCTTGATAGAGGGGCGAATGTTAATGCACAAGGTGACAATGGTTTTACGGCGCTCATATATGCCAGTAACGCTAGTTATACGGATATTGTGAATGAACTGTGCCTACAAGGTGCCGATGTGAATATGTATGATAATAGTGGTAAGGGTGCCCTTTATTATGCCGCTCAACGGGGGAATGTGGAAATTGTACATAAATTGTTTATACGTGGGGTAAATCTAGATGCCAAAGATAATACTGGTATGACTTCTTTAATGGAAGCGGCGAGTAGGGGGTATGATGATGTTGTTCAGGAATTAATTATTGATGGGGCAGATGTAAACGCCCTCACATTACATCGTAACACGGCAGTAATGTTAGCATGTAAATATGGGTACGCAGGGATAGTTAATATTCTTTGTACAAATGGTGCTGACGTAAATAATAAAAATAATGATGGATTAACTTGCCTAGTATATATTTGTAGAGACGGTAATGAGGAAATTGCCAATATACTTTTGGAAAACGGGGCGGATCCTAATTTGGCTGTGAAGGATGTGAATGATGCCAGTGTTAATATGACTCCTATTATGGCAGCTGCCTATTCAAATAGCGATGGTATAATAAAGACATTAATTGCTGCTGGGGCTCGTATGAATGAAACTTCTAGAGAAGTTACAGCATTAATGCTGGCTTCCAAGCTAGGTAAATTAGAAGCTGTTATAGCACTTTGCGAAGGTGGGGCAGATAAGAGCGTCCGTACTGCGAATGGGAAATTGGCTGTGGATTATGCAAAAACAGATGAAATTCGTGAGTATTTGACAAGCGGTAAAATATCAGGAAAACTGTGGAAGGGAATGACACAATCAGATATGACGAAACTCAATACCATTTTTGAAGACAACGCAATAAACTATTCTACATGTCCTGTATGCCTAGAGTATGTAGAGAGGTCAGAAGCGTGTATGTACATGAAACATGATTGTTCAAAGGGGCCCTATTACCATAGTAAGCTTTATACTAAATATAAATCAGAAGGAAAAATCACTTGGTGTACCATATGTGGTCGTATTTGCCATGGGCATCGGCATTATAAACTAACTATTAGTGGAGGACCAAAGCCTGCGTTAGAAGAAGCTGGAGATCCATTCGCAAGTGACTGTAGAGGTCAGGGTGGTGGAGGACTTCCTGAAAAGCTATCTCGTTTCAGAGAGCTGCGTAAAACCGTTTTAGAGCTTGAAGAATTTATCGATAAAAAACCTATGAAAGATATGATGAATTTATTAATAGCAAGGATGTGGAATGCACCCCTATTCAATACGAACACTAATAAGGAAATACTCGGGAAAATAATGAATGAGAAGAAATGGAATGCGAATACAAGAAATGAACTATTCAGGCAGAATGTTGTGGCGAATGCCAATACGAATGCCCCCAACCTTCCTTTTGAGGGAGAGCTGCCCGTTCAAAAAGTGGGGCGAAACAATGTTATGTTCAATGAAGATGTACCTATTTTGAGTTTCAGGCACAGACAAAAGGATGGGAGTATTGAAGAGCATGGAATTGCGCAAGAAACTTTGGAGGAATTTCTTGGGAGAATTGTGAAAGAGTTTGGCACACCCGAGTTTGGACTCTGTTTTATGCATCCTGCGTGTGATGCCAGGCTACATCCTGAAGAAGTGAGGGGTGCTGTTCCTGAAGAGCTTTACAAGGACTACAAGAAGAAGTTCAATAAGAAGTTTCGGGTACAGGCGGGTGGTGGTGGGATTTTCAGGGAGGCGACAGATGCCGTTTGTAGCTTTCCGAACCGGAGAAACGGAACGAAAAAGAATAAGAGAAAGGTAAGGCGGACGAGAAGGATATAAAATCTATTGGAGATTCATAATATTCGTATTTATTAGATGAGTAATGAACAGAAAAATGGATTTTTCAAGGCAGTAAGATTGGGTCGTCTAAAACAAGTAAACGAATTCTGTGATGCAGGAGTTGATGTAAATATGACCAACCCAGACGATGGCCATACAGCTCTTGCTATTGCATGTGAGAATGGCCACTCTGATATAGCCCGGTTACTTATAGACAAGGGGGCTGATGTGAATTTTGTACCGCTTAATGGATTCAGTGCCTTACGTATGGCTATTATAGTTCGCGATGTGGAGATATCTCAGTTACTCATAGACAATGGGGCCGATGTGAATGCAGCCTGGACAAATGGAGGACTTACTCCTTTGATATGGACTAGTCAGAATGGCAGCTTGGAGATAGCTCGGCTGTTGATAGACAATGGTGCGGATGTGAATGCTGTACAGCTTAATGGCGTTACTTCCCTCATATGGGCAAGTCATCTAGGTCGCAGTGAGATAGCCCTCTTACTTATAGAAAAGGGTGCTAATGTGAATGCTGCCAGGACTGATAATGGCGAGACTGCTTTGATGGTGGCTAGTGAGAAAGGCTGTTTTGAGGTAGTTAAAGAGCTATGTAAGAAGGGTGCCAATGTGAATGCAGCCATGACAGATGATAGGATGACTGCCTTAATTTGGGCTAGTGAGAAAGGCCACCTGGAGATAGCCCGGTTGTTGATAGAGAAGGGCGCCAATGTGAATGCAGCCAGGACAGATGATGGGACGACTGCCTTGATGTTGGCTAGCTGGAAGGGCCATTTTGAGGTAGTTAAAGAGTTGTGTGAGAGAGGCGCTGACGTGAATGCTGCCATGACTGATGGCAGCACTGCTACGGATATAGCAAAGACACCCGAAATTCGTGAGTATTTATTAAGCTTGATGCCAAAGTGGAAGGGATTAACGCAATCTGATATAGGAAAACTCGACACGATTTTTGAAGAGAATGCGATCAACTATTCTACCTGCCCTGTATGTCTCGAATACGTGGAGAGATCAGAGGCATGTATGTATATGAAACATAATTGTTCCAAAGGGCCGTATTATCATAAGAAACTGTATGACAAGTATAAATCAGATGGTCTCATATGCTGGTGTACGATATGCAGTCGCATTTCGCATGGTCATCGGCATTATAAACTAACAAATCAAGGAGGGGAAAAGCCCGATTTAGAACAGGCAGGTGATCCCTTCGCAAGGGACTGCGCTAGTCAAGGAGGTGGAGGACTTGAAGAAAAGCTATCTCGTTTCAGACGGTTGCGTGAATATGCTTTGGAGCTTGAAGATGACGTGGATAAGAAAACAAATACTGAGGCAATGGATGAATTAGTAGAAGAAGTATGGAATGCTCCATTGCGCCGTGAAAAGAAGCTTATTGGGAGAATAAGTAACGAGAAGAAGTGGAATATTGGTTCTGAGAAATTTAGGGCAAATAGGGTGAATGGAAATGCGAATGCGCCTAATATTCCTTTTACGGGGGAACTTCCTGAAAAGAAGACTGGGAGAAACAATGTTATGATGAACGATGATGTACCTGTTTTAGTATACAGTCATAAACAACGGAATGGGAGTATAGAGAAACATGGAATCGCAGAAGAAACCTTGGAGGGGTTTCTAAAAGCGGCAGTGAAAGAGTTTGGCTTGCCGAGTTTTGGATACTGTTTCATGCATCCTGGGTGCGATGCTGTCTTACATCCGGAAGAAATCAAGGGAAATGTTCCAGATGATCTTTACAAGGACTATAAGAAGAAATTCAATCGGAAATTCGCGGTACAGGCGGGTGGTGGTGGGATTTTCAGGGAGGCGACAGATGCCGTTTGTAGCTTTCCGAAACGGAGGAACGGAACGAAAAAAGGTGGTAAGAGAAAGGCAAGGAGGACAAGAAGGGTCTAAAGGCGTGTTATCTCTGAAGGATTAGGGGCTAGGGCTCTAGGGGCTCAGGACCGAAGGTCCTTTGCTAGTTTGTTTACTTACCCGCAAGGGTAAGTAAACCAGTAGCTCACCACCGAAGGTGGTATGGTATTAGAGCCCCTAGCCCACGAAGTGGGCCAGGGGCTCTAGTAGCTCAGTTGGTTAGAGCGTCGTGCTTATACTGTAAAGTATGCCAAAGTCACGCGGAAGTCGCGAGTTCAAGCCTCGCCTGGAGCATTTTTATGATTTCCTCTTAGGAATTCATTTTGTGCCTTTCTTAACCTTTTTCTTTCCCTCCAAAGCAGTCTCGCGCTCTACGCGCATCTTCTTCCAAGCAGTCTCAAATTCGCCGAGGTCACTCAGCCACATGGATGCCGCCGTCGTGGCCTCTAGGGCTGCCAGGGCCGCCTTTGCCACAACAACCGCCCGTTGATGCTCCTCCACTGCCGCAGCCTTGACGCGGTCCATGCGCAGACGCAGCAAGTACTCGTAAGAGTCGACACTCGTCTTTCCTCCAGAGAGTGCGGGGAGCTCATGGGCAATCATGGCAGCCACAATGTCCTCATCGGATGCCCGCCTCAAATCAATGGTACCGTCCAGAACAGCTTGTAGGAAGCGCGCCTTGGCATCCGCCTCTACAGCCTCCCTGGCCAGCCGAGCAATCTCAGCCGCTCTTCTGCGCTCATAGGCAGCCAAGCGGGGTGCGTAATACGCCTCGAGGATATCACCCACACATCCGTACTTCACAATCTTCTGGTCCATGTCAAAGGCCACCATGTTACTCGTACGCCATGTACTTGTAAGCTTGAATCGCTTCTCAAACTCTACAGGATTCGCCCTGATGTCGTCGTAGTAGTCAGGGTCCAGCTCCAGGACGAACTTCACGTCGATGTGTGTGTACAAGTCGTCAAAGTTTCTGAGAACAGGCTTTCCATCCTCTGTCTTGGACGCATCCGTCTTTCCATTATCAGAGCCCATCTTTCCTCCTGTAGAGCCGGCAACACACATCTCATCCAAGAAGGCCTTGTAATCGGATGTCCATGTTCCTACAGGAAGCTCCGTTATAGTAATTGCGTGCTTGGTGTCATCAAAGGTATAGAGTCCTTTCGTCTGCCACACGCCATCGCTGACAAGTTGTATGGCTCCCTTGAACCCGAGCCACCAAGGACGCATGGCCACATTCTCCAACGTCTCCCTGCGACCCTCTAGCCTATCGCGTAAGAGTCCCACAACTTCCTCGGGATTGTGAGGGGGAATGTCCGTACTGAAACCGGTACCAATGCCAATACAGCCGTTGATGACCAGGAGAGGCACGACAGGGAAGTACGTCTCAGGCTCCACGAGAAGCCCATCATCATCAATGTGCTTCAGAATGGTGGCATCCTCCTTACGAAGAATAGTGTCGACAATCGACTCGAGGTGTGTGTGGATATACCTCGCGGAGGCAGCATCCTTCCCACCCTGAAGTCTCGATCCGAATTGTCCAATAGGAGCGAGCAAGTTGATATTATTGGCTCCCACGAACTGTTGCGCCATGGAAGTGATGGCGGCTGTGAGAGATGCTTCACCATGGTGATAGGCGGCATGCTCGGAAACATAGCCGGCAAGCTGTGCTACGCGAACCTCTGCTTTCAGCCCACGCTTCAGACAACCGAAGATAATCTTGCGTTGAGAAGGCTTGAGACCATCCATGATAGAGGCGAGGGAGCGGATATTATCAGCATTACTGAAGTGAATGAGCTCATCATGAATGAAACGGGAGTAGTCAACACGACCAGCGGCACCAATCACTAGCATTCTCTGGGGGTCATAATTCGCCAGCCACTTCTTCCTATCATCTGCCCGCTTCTTGGAGAAGGCCATGGACATCGACTCATCCGTGTCGGCATCCCAGGTGTACTTGATTTCATGAAGATTCTCGAACCACTGCTTGGCCTCGTCATCTGTACTCGTACCCAATCCTTTGTAGTACTTCAAGTGCCAGCCTGTAGGATTGTCGACTTTCCAAGCCTCAAACTCGGCGGCTGAGTAGAAGCTCTTGGTCTCGGAGCGGCGCGTCGCCTTGAGAAGTGGAGTGGCGAGGGAGCAAATGAAGCCGCTCTGCATCAGGGCAGGCCACTCGGCATGAAACAGATTCATGAGGAGTCCTTTGATATGTGACCCATCCAAATCCTGGTCCGCCATCACCATCACACGACCATAGCGGAGCGACTTCAAGTCCTTATAGACCTTGGACTGCTCGAGACCCAGAATCTTCTTAATGGCGGTGAGCTCCTCATTCTTGGCAAACTTATCGGCTGACACGTCGCGCACATTGAGCATCTTACCTTTCAGAGGGAAGACACCCCACTTCTCACGCCCTACCACAGAGAGGCCAGTGATTGCCGACGTGGCAGCTGAATCTCCCTCTGTGAGAATGAGCGTACATTCAGTGGATTTCGCTGTACCGGCCCAGAGCGCATCCACAAGCTTGGGCATGCCGCGAAGAACACGCTTCTTCGAGCCATCCGTCTTTTTGGCATCCTTGTTGGCTTTCGCATCGAGAATAGACATGGCCTCATCGAGGAGTCCCAGTTTCACGAGAGCAGCCACCATCTTCTCGGACTTGAAGACAGAGCCGAACTTGGCGGCAGGAGTTGTGAGTGTCTCCTTTGTCTGGGAATCAAAGGCGGGATTCACAATTGTGGCATTCACAAAGAAGATGACAGAATCCTTGAGTTGTCCGGGTTTCACCACGACCTTTTTCTTGGCTGCGTACTCACAGAAGTCACCAATGATGCCTCCTACAACCTTCTCCACATGCTTTCCACCCTTTCGAGTATTGATGCCGTTCACAAAGCTCACATGCTTCTCGTCGGGTACATCATCATCGAAGAGTTGTCGGGCCATGACGGCGGCCACTTCCCAACGCTCCCCACAGCGCTCATAGGCAATGGTCGCCTCATCCTTCACAAAGAGCTTGACGAACTTCTCAAAGGTGTTGGATGGAACGGTAGCGCCATTGTAAGTTGTCTTCACCTCTTTTCCAGCCATGGCAGCGAGCTCAACAACACGGGTGTGAAGTACGATGAGCATATCCTCCAAGTTGAGTCCAGGGAAACGGGCCAGGTCGGGCTCATAGGTGATACGTACAAACCCTTTGGCCTTGTCAGCCTTCACAGATGCCTTGGCGGCCTTGGACATGTTATCCGTCCAAGTCTGCGAATACTTCTGACCGTGCTTGGGACTCCTTGTCTCTACCGTGAAGCGCTTGCTGAAGATATTTGTGAGTTTGGCCCCGTACCCGTTCTTCCCACCCACAATCTTCTCCTCGTCCTTCTTGTAGTTGCCGCTAGTGAGAAGGTGGCCAAAGATGAGCTCGGGTGCCCACACTCCTTCGGTAGGATGCATCTCAACAGGAATGCCATCACCATCATTCTCTACAGTGATTGTGAGGGGAGACTGCGTGATTGTGATGTCAATGTGCTTGATAGGTGTCCGTCCTGCCTCGGCACTTCGTACAAGGGCATCACGGGCATTCACGATGATTTCATCAAATAGCTTGTAGAAGCCAGGATTGAAGGCAACCTCCTTATGAAGCATTTTTCCCTCATTGAAGACCCACCTCTTTTCAGCATGAGTATCCGTGGAGCCGACATAGGTGTCAGGCAACTCGAGGATGTGCTCACGATGAGTGTGCTTCTTGTATGCGGCGGCGTCCATTCTAGTAAGGGTGGGGGTCATGGCCCCTTCCAATTTTACGTTGCGGCGTGGAAATTCGTTATCCCTTTACTAAAACTAATAATTTATCATTATCCCATCCAGGTGACCAGCGCCATTTATGCTCACAAACTACAAAATAGGCATTCGAGCACTTGGGAATAATATCCTGAAGTTTGCTCGTGTAATCATCCTCAGGGGTTTCCCTGAAAATGTCTTCAATGATGAGCATACCCCCTCGTTTGAGTAGGGGAAATGCTTCATGAACGATACGGATTTGGTCGCCATGATTATGACTACTGTCATCGAGAATTACATCATATTCCTTGTCACCGAGAGCCCTACGAATATCACCATCCTTCTCAACATCCATAAGGCCGTACTGGACTCGGGGTCCGGTGAGGGCCCTGGAATTATCCAGCAGGGTCTGGTCACGGTCAAATAAGTGAATGTTTGCGCCCTCGTTTGTAAAGTACTCATCCCATAAAATGGCACTACAGCCCATGGCCACACCGATTTCAGCAAAACAGATTGGCTTCCCTCGTAAGGATGCGAATAACATGGAATAAACACCTGTATAAGGGTGTCGGTGACGTACAGTATTGTAGGGACTCTTATCCGTATTCGTATTCCGTCCAAGAATACAGAGGTCGCTAATCAGCTCGCTTGAATCAATAATAAGACGACCAATCATTCTATAAAATAGTTTCTAACACTCTTTTAAGCAATGGTCAAGCGTCCTACACGCCGGACAAAAGGAGGATTCTATCCAAGTGTCATGGGAGGTGTTATACGGAATGGACCCCTCTTCATAACAGCTGCCGTGGCACAGGCCTCCAGGCTTATCCGGGGCAGTAGCCGGAAGAGGACAAGGCGCCGCACCAAACGCACTCGCCGCTAGAAATACGCAATACACCGGCAGGAATACGCGGGATAGGCATAAAGAGGTTTTCAAAAGATGAATATAGAATGTCCCGCCCTAACGTCAACGCCAACGGCAATCTCTTTGAGATTCGTACGGTACAAGCTGGAGCTGTGAGAACATTAATTGAGGCGCTGAAGGAGATTCTTACGGAGGCGAATCTGGAGTTCGATTCCCAGGGTATCAAGGTTATGGCCGTGGATGAGACCCATACGGTTCTCGTGTATCTTCGTCTACATGCCGACCGATTCGAGACCTACTTCTGTCCCGCGAAGCACGTGCTCGGTGTGAATATGATTTACCTTTTCAAGCTCATCAAGACTATGGGAAATAATGATAACTTGACGCTGTATCTGCCTGCGTCCAATCCCAACAAGCTGGGAATCCGTATGGAGAACTCGGAAAAGTCGACGGTGACGAACTATTTCCTGAAGCTCTTCGACACGGATGTGGAAGATATCCAGATTCCTAACTTGAATTTCACCAGTATTATTCACATGCCCAGTATTGACCTCCAGAAGATTTGTAGGGATATGAATGCACTAGGTGAGAAGCTGGATGTGGAGATTACATCATCCGGGTCTGACCTCATTTTCAAGTGTATTGGGGATTTCGCGGAGCAGGAGACCATCATATCCGAGAAGAACAACTCGAATATGAAGGTACATAAGTTTGGGAATGGGGCCTCGGAGATTGTACAGGGCATTTTCCAGTTGAAGCACTTGGTTCTCTTTACCAAGTGTACGAGTCTCTGTCCCTCTATTGAGCTGTATTTGAAGAATGATATTCCTCTGATTCTCCGTTATACGGTGGCGAACCTGGGTGAGGTCAAGTTGGTTCTGGCGCCTATGAAGAACAAGCAGGCGGCTGTGGTCTAAACTCGACAGCCCTATGCCATACAGATGGATGTCGATTCCATATTTGACCTTATCCGATTCGGGCTTGTATCGAAACCAGAGCCGAGATATTATAAGTGCGCGACAAAAGTAGGGTGGTACAAGACTGTAGTACAGTGTCACCGGATTCTAAAGGTGGATGGGGCGATTGAAGTTCCTGCCGCTGTGGAAAATGATCGTGAATGGCTAGAAAGTGCTTTCAAGATTCCTGTAGAGTTAAAGCTCTCCGAACATAAGTAGTTAATGGACCGTCTCTTTGACCGTATATTATTTGACTTTTTTTCAAAAAAACAGCCAAATTACTATACTCACATTATGCGGCCAAATCCTCCACCCGACAATGTGAAGCGTTAGTATGACATCTTGGATTAAACAGCTTCCCCGTAAGCCAATCGAGAAAACATCCTTCTTATACGAGACGACACAAGCCGGATTCTGCTCGCAGTTCAATAACTATTTCTATTCTGCTATGTACGCTTTGGCAAAGGATACACCTTTGTATGTGAATGATTCTTCCAATGCTGTCTCACTCAGGTATCCTCTTATTAAGAATACCTTTCTCGCTCTAAAGAATGTAACCTTCACTGATACGAACGTGCTGTCTGCCATAAGTCTTGCGAGCAAATCTACGTCACAGAGAAACGCAGGCGATCTAAGAATGTTTTTGGCAAATGTGGAGAAGCCAAAGTTTCGCAAGATGGCACGTGAAATTCTTGTATGGGAGCCGAGCCTTCTAGAAAGTGTTGCTTCAAGGCTGGTTCCTGATGTCGATGTGGGTGTACACATTCGTGCCGGTGATAAGATAATTACACGCGAATCAACCGATATTCCTGTCGACAAGTACATCACTGCCGTAAAGAAATACCAGGAGACGTCCAAGAAGGCAGCTCTTCGTGTGTTAGTCATGACGGATTCTTCCGCAAGGCTCGAGGAGTTCAAAAAGAAGAAGGACCCTTCTTGGACGATTGTGAATATCGCCTATCCTACAAATCTGAATGGACATAACCAGCGTGATTTCAATGAGGCACCAAGGCAGAAACGTATGAATGACTATCTCGACTTTGTAGCCGAGCTGGTTGTCATGCAGAGGGCTTCACACATTGTTTGTACATTTTCAAGTAATGTAGGTCGTTTCCTATACCTCACTGCCGATGATACCACATCTATAGTGAGTGTCGATATGCCTGCCTTTGCCCCTTTATAATCACATCTTCTTGTCAACATGCGGTGTATAAAGAACATCTGCGGGTACGAGCTTTGAATGAAGTAAATGAACACCAGCGGGCGAATTGAACTTCTCCGAATCCTTATTCCACACCTTGATTACATAGAATCCTACGCGCTGAGTTCCATTTGGACCATTCATGATTTTTGGACTAATACTTATTCCAACAATCTGGTCCTTTTCATCAATTGATGCCAAGTTGAGCATGGCACCGACCGTGTAGGCCTTGTAATACTCGGCACCCTCCTCGGGCCCTCCGCGCAACGAATAACTTCCTCCACGAATATTCTGGTAATTCTCCCACAAGGGTGGGATGGGGTCACGCATACAGAAGAACATGCCGCGCTTGAGCTTATCACCGAGCTCATCAAAGACTGCTAGAATTTCCCGTACTGTTCCGACTTTTGCGATAGGTTGAAAGGTTTCTAGTGTCCAACGTTTCTCCTTTGGCGCATGGAAATACAATGTCCACGTGCCAGAAGGTAGTGGCGCATCCAAGTTACTCGACATTTAATGCGAGTTTATACATGGAATATACGCTCAATTTTAAGTCCCTTGCGTTCCTTAATCTACTTTCTTAAGCTCATCATCTTTATCGTCCTCATAAACCTCTTCAGTAGGAGTAAGTGACATATTATTAAATGGGACCTCGAATGTATCAGCGGTGTCTGTCATATACCGCACAGTAAATCCGAGATCAGGATTCAGAACAAGCTCAGATGAAAGAGACCAGGCATTCACGAGGTGTGCGATACTGGGGGTAGAGCCATTACTGTACACGCGAATCAGCTCAATAAAGTCGGTGAGGTCATAGATCACACTTTCGTCAACAATCTCCAGGCTGAGAATGGGAAGACGACGTGTACTACCAGCTGTAGTAGCCCACTCTACAAAAAAGTGGTGCTCAGGGTCATAGAGCCAGGCAGGCTCGGCAGAGCGCACCGAATTAATATTCACCTTATTCTCCAAATATGGCTTGTCAACATTCTTGAAGAAAATGTAATTCTCAGAGACAAAGACACTTCTGGCAGCCTTGTAAATCTTCTTATTGAAATTAATCAAAGACTCAAACGTGTTTGTCAGATAGTTTGACCAGGAAAGTAACCAAAGTGCCACCATTCTACCTATCCTATTTACACCGGCCTTAAACCGTGTAGCCACTCAAACCGCTTGGCAACTACAGGGGTTTGACCGGCACATACATTTATTGTTGATTACAGAGGGGCTTAGATCAAGGGGGCTTAGATCCGGCATACTAATAACAGGATTTGGCTCCGATTGACGTACCATGAGACCCCAGGAAATCACAAGAACTGCAAAGGGAAAGATGAGAAAGACCCAGGCAACAAATGAAGCGCCAGATTGGCAGAGAATTGCCATTAAGAATACGGAAACGACTCCGAAAATAGAGTGTGCTGCTATGTAATTATAATCGTGTCGGAGAAGATCCAAAAAAATGAGGCTCACAAAAAGAGCCGCTGTGGCAATTGTTGGTGTACACAGGGCATTCATTCTATTTAGGCATTAGGTTTAGGCATCAGGCTTTTTCACAATGATACGCGCCTTCACATCACTCCAGACTCCGATTTGCGTGAGGGCACCCTCTTCGTTCAACATGTAAACGTTTTTCTCCGTATCACGGTAGTATGTCGCTCCCTTATATTCGAATTCCTCCACCTCTTGCCCTTCCTCTTCCTCCTCCTCAGCCTCAGCCTCTTCAGCCTCAGCTTCTTCCTCTTCCTCAACCTGAGCCTGCTGTTCCTCTTGTTCCTTCTCTAAGAACAGCTCTTCATCCTTCTCTTCATTATCTTGCTCGTCCTGCTCCTCCTGCTGCTCGTCCTCCTCCTGCTCCTCTTGCTCTTCCTGCTCCAAAGCCTTCCGAGCTGTACTATTCAAGAGAAGACGGTCAGCTTCGTTAATCCGGTCGGGTGCCTCAAGAATCAAATCCTTTTTTAAGGGTTCTTTGGTTATAACCTCTTTGGTTATAACCTCAATGCCAACAAGAGGATTTGAAGGAATCATTGGCTGCCGAAGCTGCTTAATCTCTTCCTCAAGCTTCTCAATACGCGCAAGAAGAACATTATCAGGCATACGCCTTACAATGTACTCGTCCACCATTTGCAGGCGCTCATGTATGGTCTTTTCAAGATCGTGCAAGAGCTGTCTAACGGTATTATCTGCCATGTTATACGTATTATAGCTGGGCGCTTAGGCTCAATTTTTAGCTGGTCCCCTGCCGCCTCCCTCCAATTTTAATATTCATCACACTATCAAGTGTTGACTCTCTCTCTTTCAAAGGCTTACTCCGTTTCAGCCGCAAACCTTCCTCCACAGACCGCTGTGGCACGGAAGGAAGGCCCTGTTTCTGATTCATATCGAAGAAGTCGATTGGCTTTGTATCAATTGAGCCAAGAATGCTCACCATAGGAGGCATGTGTACATCAACACGCACCTTTTTCTCGCGCATCACCGCCCTGAAGCTATCAATCGTCATTGGCCCACCAAATAGCTTCAAGCTCTCACGAGCAGGTGCGGGAAAGATGCGGCCTGAGCCATCCACATCATAAATACGGTGTAGAAGTGCCATCCGCTCCCAACGTACGTGAGGGTCGAGGCCTTCTGTGAGCAGGTAGGCTACCCCGCAGCTAGGTGAACAAAAGTTCCCATAAACCATGTAGACCATATCAACTTCCCGCTCAGGAATAATACATGGTTGATGGTCAAACGTGTGTGCGCACCAAAAACAGGCGATATCCGTCTTCTCAGGTAGGCGCTGATTTTCAGAAGATTCCTTGAATTGAACCATGAGATTCGCCTTCGTGAAACAGGGCATCGCTTTCACAGTCTCCACTACAACAGGTGCTTCTACCTGCTTAGGGGTAGGCGCCTCGAGTGTTTCCTGTCCAGCTGTGAAGAGGTCTCCATCGGCGGCATCATAGGGTGCGGGGTCTACATTCAGTGGCGGATTCGGGTCATATCTAAGAGCCTGGTCGTGAAAGAGTACCTCGCTTGTCTTTATCTGTAGGTGTGCGATAAGAGGGCGACGAGGCTCAGGATTGAAAGAGCCGTCAATCCCATCGGCAGTCACGACGGCAACTACTCTTACAGGTTTCTTGGGTGCCTTTTTCTTTTGTGTAGGGGCAGTATCAACAATCTCAGTCACTTCCTCTGCAGCAGCTTGTGCTTTCTTCTTACCCTTGGTTGGTGGCATTTCCTATACGGAAAGCGTGCTGTCTAGTTTAAGCCGCTTCGCTCAAAGCCGTTTCAAAGCCTGGTCTAAAAAGATAGAAGGTGAAACTAGTAAATGGAAGGACTAGGTCTGCCTCCGCGGATTGAAACGCTCCTTCAAACAATTGTTACAAATCCAGAAACCCTATCACATCTTCTTATGATAGGTCCTCCTGGCTCAGGAAAGACGACATCCGCCCGCTTCTTTGTACAAGCTCTCCACGGGGCGTCAAAGAGTTTCTTCGGTCGTGCGCTCTTTCTGAATTCCAGCGATGAGCGGGGTCTTGAAGCAGTTCGTAGTCGGGTATATCCCTTCATACGCTCTTCCTTTGAAGCACTCTTTACGACTACCGGACCCAAGGTCATTGTGTTTGATGAGGCAGAGACTCTTACAGACCAGGCGCAGATTGCCCTGCGACCTCTCCTGGATATGAGCCCCCAGAAAGTGCTCATTATCTTTCTGTGTAATTCCATTTCTCGTATTCATCCTTCCATCGTACACAAGTTTCTCATGATTCCTTTCGAGGCACCGAACCCCAAGGATTTCCAGTTTCGTATTCAAAAGATTTTGGGTGATGAGCGCGGGGCAAATATGTCTGGAATGGATATTCAGTTTCGCCGTGGAGATGTGCGCTTCTTTCTTCTGAATCCGGGGCGTTACCAAGACTGTGCTAAGCTATGGAATGACCTCTTCAACACTCATATAAAGCAGCTTCGGGTCCTTTTTGAACAGGCATTGCCGAAATGGGTCTTCTTGGACCTCGCCATGTTTTGTCTGTTCTCTGCAAAGCAGGTGGGTCTTCTCACACCAGATGCCCTGAACGAAATGCTCCGAATCACAGATACGGATTTCATTAAGCAGTTCGGGCCAAAATTAAGAAGCCAACTTCTTTCTTCTTGGTTTGAATCACACGTGCGTCTAAAATTGGAGCAGTGGCCGCCTGCCTAAACCGTACAATGTCCGACCTTTCCTTTACGCCCTTGCGAATCTCGACTCTTGTGACCACAGGTCATCTTGGGGCGACCATTGATTTGAAGAAGCTGTTTGAGCAGATTTCGGACCATCTCATTCCTATTGGATATCCGGCGGAAGGATTTCTGAAAATGGAGCACGAGTCGAAAGTGATTGGACATTCGGCGCGTGATATGCTGACAAAGCGGCGTGTAAGTGACAAGACGTTCTTTAATCAAAGTACGTTAGTCATTCGTAAGAGGCGGACTGAAGGTGAAGAGCTCAAGGAGGTGAATATGAAGTTGTTTGCGAATGGAGGATTTCAGATGACGGGTGTTACTTCCGAGGAGTTCTCCCGAGTTGTCTTGGAATTCATGTTGGAGGCGTTCGGCAAGTTCAAGACACCAATTTCTCCCGAGCCACTCTGTATCAAAAAGTTCGCCATCCAATTGCTCAACTCCGACTACAAGGTGAATGCCCAGATAAAGCGTGCCGAGCTA
>Ga0114973_10000607_pt1 | contig 27078 bp, 40 predicted proteins | sample M_140807_MF_Meta_FD_87025 | JGI IMG/M metagenome (GOLD analysis project Ga0114973, IMG submission 87025) | Freshwater microbial communities from Lake Montjoie, Canada to study carbon cycling - M_140807_MF_MetaG | ecosystem: Environmental > Aquatic > Freshwater > Lake | place: Lake Montjoie...
ATGTTTGCACCTGCGACACTAAAACAAGCGTATGGGAAATGATCCACGCACTCAATTTTGATAAATTTAACGAACAGGCTCAAATGGCTTGGTCAGAACGGAACGACAAATGAAATATTTACTACTATTTACCCCTTTTGTACTAGCCGCTTGTAGTTCTTTTGACCCACCCAATGTCAGCCTAGAAACTGATAAACAGGCTTTTCACATGAGCCGCCAGCAGGTCATACTAGGTATTACAGAGTGTGAAGAAGCTGGTACACGCCCCGTAGTCATTACGGCAAAGCGTAGGATTAACGGCATTATGAGTGATGTACCCGTAGAAGTTACCTGTAACCCACGCTACAAAATATTTCACTAGGAGATAAACATGAAAGAGTTTATTCAAGGCGGTTTAGTAGCTATTTTGATCTGTGTCATTGTGTTTGGTACTAACTACTTAATGCACGGGTATGTAATATGAAGCCAGTAGCTTATGCCATGTTTAGGGATGGGGAGTATTACGATGCTATTCACCCTGACGAATATGTTAAAACGGCAGGGGAGTACGATACGCCCCTTTATACCTACACCCAGCCAAAAGATTTAACAGATCAAGAAATAGACGGTTTAATCGCGGATGTTGCTGAAAAGCCTACAGATGAAGATTTGTACGATTTTGCCAAAGCAATATTAAAAAAGGCACAGGGTGAGGGTTGAATTGTCAAAACATGAGTTATTCCTATGCGAGTACTTCGGTACTATGCGTAGGAAAAACGCCATGCAATTTAACTTTGACAGGCAAGTCAGTAAGCAAGACCCATACGAAATGGATATAGACGGGTTTAAGGGTGAGTATTTGGTAGCCAAGTATTTAAACTTAATGCCCGACTTTTCCATCAATCAAAAGAAAAACCCTGCCGATCTTAAAACCGCTGGTGGCAAAACTATAGATGTTAAATCTACCCGTAATAAAGAGGGTGATGTGTATGTCACCGAATACCACCGCAAAAATCCTTGTGATTTTTACATTCTGATAGTTTTAGACGATGATGGTGGCGATATTGTGGGCTGGGTGGATAAGGATGAGTTATTTCAGTTTGCCACGCTACAGGGCGGTTCTCACCCTTCCTACAGGTATGACCGCAAACGACTTAATCCTATAAGCCAGTTTTAAGCTATTTGTTTGCCGCTTTTAAGGTCTGTAAGGGTTAACCCACCCGTGTACTGAAAGTGAGCAAGTTCTTTAAATGTACGCCAGCGACCTGCCCACTCTAATCCTGCTTGTTCACCTAGTTTACCGATTTGATCCCATACAGGGTGTAGACCATCCCAATTAGGTTTGCCGTTGACCATAGGTACGACATCAACAGCACAACGCCAGTTATGCCAAGAATCACCAGCTTTAGCATTGGTAACCACCTTTCCTGCCGTAGTCCTACCTTGTTCGTATAACGCCTGTTGGGATTCATTATCGCGATAAGTTGATGTAACTAGCAGGTCAATACCCTCATCCTTGCACAGACTTAAAAAGAGTTCTACACGCTTTTTTGCTGGGGGAATCAAGTCATCAAGGTTTCGGCTGTTTATCATTTTAATGGGGTGGAATTATGAATCATATGGTCTTTAGCTTGACTGCTGGCAGAACTACCAAAATAAAAGGCAATAATACCTGTCCAAGCAGTTCCTAAAGAACCAAGCATTAACATTAAGGCATCAGAAGTTGCAATTTTGCCCGACATTAAACCACCTAAAATACCAAAAAATCCAATAGTTACAAGAATAGACAATACAGGGGGAATAAAAGATTTAGTTTCTTTTTGTAGTTCACGGGCAGAAGCACGATCTTGCACAGCTAATTGTTCAAAATTTAGACCTAATTCTTGTTCTTGACGCTGAAGTTCAATTTCAGCTTGTTTTAAGCTGGCAATTTGTTCAGCGTTTAATTTACCGCTATCAATAACATCTTGAACTTTATCTTCGTCTATTCCAAGTGCCTTAGATACGGCAGTAACGGCAAGACCAGCTAAAGGGCCACCCAAGCAAGTAGCAATTGTAGGTACTAATTTAGCTAACCAATCCATTGTTTATCCCCTATGCTAAACACATTAAACTGCCCCAATAACTGTAACAAAAAGTTAAATAAGCTACCATTTGTACCCCCATGTGGCATACCAAGCAACAACTGCGGCAACTACAACACACCAAAATTGCAAGCGTTTAACCGCCTTTAAATCGTGCTGGTATTCCTCGTTATCTTTCTTGCGTAAATTTTCAATATCCACTTTAATTTTTAAGACTGCTTCCCATTCTTTTGCACCGTGCTTCTTTACAAAATCAATCTTAAGTTTTGCTTCTTCGTCACTAATTTGCTTATTGTGTTGCCATTGTTTTAAAGCCTTGATTAATGCTTGCTCTTTCTTAAACTCTGCTTCTCGTCTTGCTCTGATTCGTTCGTTGGCTTGGTGCTGTGCGACATCCAATCCATCGTGCTGTATGTTTTCAATAGACTCAGATAAGCCTTTGCTTGCGGTTCTGCTTGCTTCAAGGCTTCCTGTAAGGCTTTTGACACCTTCAGATATTCCGAATGGGTCTGCCACATCATTTACTTGTGAAGTAATGTGCAATAAAGCCAACGATGGAACTAATGCCTGATACCACCATCATGCCGACCCAAAACCCACCCCTGCCTTTATTAGCTAAAGCAAGCAATTCTTCCATGCCTTCTTCTAGCTTATCTACTTTTTGAGTTAATTGGTCAACCTTTTCCCAAAGCTGACCGTATTTAACAGGGTCGATTTCAAAAGACATATTAGCCAATCAAAGCCTTAACTTCATCTTGAGTTAAACCTAATGCGGCTAATTTAGCTAGTGCAGATGTTTTTGCAGATTCTTGTGTTTGTTTGTCTGTTATAGCTTTAGCCTGCAATCTACCTAATTCAGCATCAATTTGTTCATCGGTTACAGGGGCAGTTGTTGGATTAATCCAAAGCACTTCTCCTGTGTCGTTATTAAGGACATATTCAGCACCTTCAACCAAAGAAGATATTGCCGTAGCTTTATCGATAATCATTGTGCAACCTCCATAAGAATAATAGTATCTGTTCCAGACCTCGGTCTAAATTGTGAAGAAGCATTGCTTACAGAACCATAAATTGTATAACTTGTAGCAGAAGTAGTTGCTGGAGAATCATAAAAGCTAGTTGGAATACTAAATCCTACATCACCACCAGCTGTGTCATACATAGCTAAACAAGTACCACCACCCCTTAAATTAGTTGCTCCACGATAAATATATACAGAAGATTGGGCATTGTCTAAACCATCTTGGGTCATACTAAAAGTAGCCATTATATAAATTTTGCTAGTATTAAATTTAGGGGTAATGCTTGCAGTTAAACCTAATGAAACTGCAGAAGTTGAAGTAATAGTTGTATTTGACATAGTGTTATTAGCACCCACTACTTGAATAACAGTTCCTGCTGGGAAAGTACAGTTTGCTAAATTACCTGATGTTGGAGTACCAAGAACAGGAGTTACTAAAGTAGGCGAGGTAGATAAAACAATGTTGCCAGAACCAGTAGTTGTAGTTGGTAATGCTGCTGTAGCTTTAGTAGCAATAGTTTGCACTACTCCGCTTGAGTCTTTGTAAAACAGCTTGCCATCGTTGGTGTTTATTGCTAATTCACCAGCGACTAGATTACCAGCCGTAGGTGCGGCAGAAGCCGTGGTGCTATAGTACAGGCTGATGGGCGTAAAGTTTGTCTGAGCCATAATTTTTCCTTAAAATGAACCACCAAATATACCAGTAACAGCCGTGACTGTTCCAGCATTTTGTATATCGTTGCCACCCATCTGCAAGTTACCAGTAATAGGGGTTTGACCGTCTGCCGCTACTGAACCAGTCATTGCAGTAGCAAGGTCAGTAAGGGTGGTATTAGCCCATGTGCTAGATATAGTTGTGCCAGTTACTACTGGATTGCCAGCAGGTAGGGTATAAGTACCCGTTCCGTTTCTACTCATTTTGATTCCTCTGTAATTTCAGGTTTTTGTGCAGTGTAACCACCTAGCAAAGAATTTACTATAGCTTGGTTTTTAAGTGATTTAGGCCCAGTTCTTGCCAATTGTTCTAATTTGTTTACAGAATCAGGGTCAACTAGCATTTCTGCTAATTTTTTAGAATTGTTGCCCATTTGATATTCTTCAAAGAACTTTGCAACACGGGAAGGTTGCAGTGGGGTGGCCGCTTTACTGAGGATGCCGCCACCCATTTCTTGACGAGCCATTTCATTAAAGGTGGTTGCACTATTAGCAGGTAAACGCTGGCCTTGTGCTTCCATTGTGTCCATGAACTTTTCAAAACCTTGCCAAGCCTGCATACCGCTTGATTCTGTAATAAGGGTACGCAAATTGTCACGCTGTTGTTTATTACCAGCAATATTAGCTACAAACTTAGGGCCACCCATTTGATTAGGGCCACCTTGCAAATTTTGAGTTGCTTCATTAAAGTTAGCTTCAAGTTGTTGGCGTACAAAACTAGGTACAGCTTCAGGGTCTTTTCTACGCAATAGTTCTACGGTGCGTTTAATGTCAGCAGGGTACAAAGAAACAGGTTTTTGTGGCATTAACACTTGTGCCGCATCTGCACCTTCAGCAATTTGACCTACTGGGCCTTCACGCAATGGCCCTAATTGTGTTTTTTGGGCAATTTCAAATTTACGGCTTCCTTGTGCATAATCAGGTGAAACTCTGTTAAGAAAATCATCTAATTGGCGGTTTGCTGACCAAGTTACACGGGAAGCGTTTTTTTCTGCACCCGTCATAGGGTTCATTTGCTTGGCGTATTCATCATCCAAAAATTGTTTTGCGGCAATTAATGTTTTAACTGAATTAGCAGGTTCATTTTTTAAGCCATATTTACCGCTAGAACGCACTGCTTGCACTGCATCAGCAATTTTTGGGTTCTGCATCATGCCTTCAATATCAATATTAGGCACTGCTTGCTTACCAGCTTGCTTAAAATAAGGATCAACATTAGCTGTAACTGAAGTTTCAGCCCCTTTTATTAGTTTGCCAGCAGTTTTTTCTAAGTTAAGCGGTGTTGCATAGCTAGGTATTTGACCAATATTTAAGACAGATGATTCAAACGCTTGGCGTTGCCCAGCAGGGCGGTTAACCATAAAGTCATTCATTGTTGGCATACTGCTTTGTGCATTTTCCACAAAACGCTGTGTACCAAGTAATGCTTTATTGCCAGTTATTTGTGCAATTGCTTCAGCACCAGTAATAGGCGAACCCATACGGGCTGATTCTTTCATTAGCAAGTCAGCCATTCTTAACTGGTCAGGGCTTACATTACGCAAGCCTTTATTTGCAATATCTGCGGCTGTGCTACGCATAGCGTAAGGTGCACCAGCTAATGCTGTAGTACTACCTGTGACGGCAAATTGGGCTAATGGGTTGTCAATACCAGCACTTTTTAAAGTTTCTGAAGTTGTACCACCTACAATTCCTTGTGTACCTGTCATAGCAAGTTGTTTGGCAATGTCTTTGCTTGCATCAGGTAAAGACTGTGTCAAAAGGCTTTTGCCAGTTCTTGCAGGGTTAAAACCGCCACCAGTGTACATTTGGGTAGTAAAGTCAGCTACACGCCCAATAGGGGTGTTAAATTCAGCTTCAGGCTTAAATACGCCTTTTTCGGTTAAATAGGTTTGCAATGGTGCAGAAGCACGGGGTACTGGCATATCAGGTGTAGTTGCGTACTGGTACAGGCGTTTGACATTTTCAGGTGCACCGACTAGCAAATCAAAAGCACTAGTTATACCTTTACCAGCACTTTGAGCTAATTTACGGCCTACCCCTACTTGTGGGCGATCATACAATACGCTTTGCCCTGCACCTTCTTGTTGGCCAGCACTTAAAGATTCCTCTGCTTTGGCTTCACGATAAGCATCAGCAACGGTATTGAATTTGTCAGTACCTTTTAATGCTTCGTTTTTAACTAGCCAATTTGCGTAATCTTCTGCACTTGCCATTATTTTGTATCTCCAATAATTGCATCTGCTTTAGTCCTATTTGGGCTACTACCCCCTACTGGCCCAAAAATATTTGGGTTTACTTCAATTTGGTAATACGGTAAAGAATTTGGACTATCTTTAGCTAGAGCGTTCATCATAGATTGATGTTGGTCATAAGTAAATTTAGCTGATCTCTTAGCCGCATTTGCCAATTGTTTTATTTCTGCCGCAGTTAAAGATACATCACCTGACATTGCTCTTTGAGCCAATGAGCCTTCAGATTCAGTAATTGCACCTTCGCCACGCATTTGTTTACGGCCTTGCAATGTGAGTTGTGCTAAACCTTGAATTGCTTGGCGTGTATTGGCAATTTTTTGTTCAGCAGTATCACCAGTTGCACCAAGCATTGAACCAATTTGTGCCAATTGAAGTTTTTGGTTAGCACCAGCACCAGTAAATATTTTATCGGTATCAACGGCTTGAATAATTCGATTTGCCGCATCTGCCTGTTGAATTGCACCACCAGTTGCAGTTTTGGAAGCAATTAACATTGGCTGAATATCACTGACGCTCTTACCAAGCATATTGCTAAAGTCATATTTATTAGCACCAGCACTAGCTTTAGATTCAACCAATGTTTTTGCGTAAGCCGCTTGTTGTGCGTTCCATTTAGTAGGATCAGATGGAAGTTGACCAACAGCAATAGCATATTTAATAACATCAGGTTGTTTTCCAGCACCCTGATACATAGGTTGCATTGTGAATGGATCAAGCAATACATCATCAACGCCAACCTTCATTGGGCCTTCGTTTAATTTAGTAAATGCCATGTTTTGCAGTCTAGGTGTTGCTCTTGGGTCTACTGACAGATTTAAATAAGCCAATTTTGGATTTGGCGGTACAGCGGCTTTAGATTCTTGTAATGGAATATTGCCACCTGTAGGCATTGGCCCAGCTTGTGCAGGGAACATTTCAGCAGGCTTACCTTCTTTAATTTGAAAATAATCCGCCATAGCCGCAGTTTCATCTGCTCTTAATCGTTTTGCTAAATCAATTTGTGCTTGTTCTGCTTTTTCAATGCCACGCTGACCAACATAAGTATTGGCTAAACCAGCTAAATTTTGGAATATGCTAGGGGCAACATAATGACCACTAATCATCTGACCTTGTGGTTGTTGCATACCTTGTTGCATCAACATTTCAGCCATTTTTTGCTGGCGTAATATCTGTTGCTGTTGCAACATCTGTTCAGGGTTTAGTGTTCCAATATCAGCCATGATTAGTACCCTGCTTGCATATACGCTGGGTCTGCATACTGTGGCGTATCAGGCATCATCTGACTTTTATCAGTTACATTTGCAGGAGTTGCACGATCTTTCTTACGCAACATTGCCGCCATAGCCATAGGATTCATGCCACTACTTTGCGATTGTCCAGCTTGGTTTACCAACTGATTTTGTTGTGCAAGTGCCGCCTGTTGATTAGCTTGTTGCTGACCTATGTTTTGAAAAACGGGTTGCAATCCACTAACATCTTGTATTGGTTGTGGCATTAACAGATAGGGATTCATAATTGTCCGTAATCTACGGCTTTATAGCCGTTCTCAAGGGTTGTTACAGCATTAGGATACATAACCTCAACTTCTTGTGCCATCACGCCTGTGTGCGTTCCGTGACCCGCTAATGGGTGATCTTTAAACTCAGGCTTGTATTCAAATTGATAGAACGGCAAGCCGTTAGGCAACATTCCAATTGCCACAATGTTTTCTTTAGTGCGAATATCTGACATTAAAGCCGCACCGCCAAGACTAAATAAACCACTTGTCATTGCGTTATTTGCCGCATTTTGAGCATTTGCCGCACCCATTTGAGCGTTATAACCCATCTGTGTAGCACCTAAAATATCAGCACCAGCCGTGTTTGCTTGCATCGCAGGGTTAACAAAATTAGGGCCTTGCACCTGTGATCCAGTTCTTACAGCGTTTAGCGTGTTTAACGGCTCATTACGCAGGTAGGCTTGTTCTTGCAGTCCTTGTTGACGGGCTTGTTGACCAACGCCAAAACCTTGCGTAGTAGCTGTTGCTAACAAATCATTTTCACGCTGGGATTGAGTTAGCATTGCCCGTTTATAGGCTTCAGAACCAACGGGGATACCTTGATTAGCTAGTTTTACATCTAGTGCTTCACGCCCTTGTTCAATTTGGGGTTGAAGTCTTTGCATATAAGCATCTTGGTACGACTGACTAGGATTAAACCCTGTAGTCGGTAGTTTGCTTGTATCAAACGGGGTTTCTAGCATATTGCTGACATAACCCAAGCCTTTACCAGTTAATTCACCAAGACCTAAACTAGCTTGATTTTGATAGTCTAAAAGTTGTTGTTGGGCAGGGGCAAGACCTTGCGTAGCTTTCCACATTGGATTGCCGAACTTGTCCTCACCTGAAACTTCATATTCAAGCGATCCATAAGGCGTGTATTGATTTACACGGTTTGCCGCGATATTGGCACGGGCGGCATCTAAATTGCCTGACGCTGTTTCTTTTGCCGCACCAACATAATCGGGTGGTGGGGGAGCACTAGCTGACTTTCCCATATCTTTCTCCTAAAAATCTACATTTGTCTTTTGACATCACAAAAAACAACAAATCCGCTGTAGGAAAAACATCAAGTAATCGTGCTTGTTCCTCAAACCCCAATTTCTTGACAAACTCTACCGACTTGTCGTTACTACTAATTACGGGGCAAACAATCTTATCTACCCCCAATTGTACAAAAGGATAATCAAAAATGGTATGTAAATATTGCCTATTTAACCCTTTTTCTAGATAAATATGGCAAGTTACCGATTTTTTATTAAAGTCCTCATACCAAACTACTGCTTCTATTTCATCTGTTACCCAACCAATTGTGCTTGAATTTTCAGGTGTCCATACCATGTTTAACTTTTGGGCGATAAATGGCCCTAATAAGTCTTTATCAAAACATAGCACTACAGCACTCCACCTTTTTCCATTACATAATCGGTTGATGCCCAATGAAACTCAATACCTTGCGATGCCACATTCAAGTTAATAGAACCAGCAAAACCTGTTCCCGTAACGCCTTGCCAAAATTTAGTAACCACAAGGTTACCACCCCAATTGGCGGCATCCCACTTGCCTGTGTCCCAAACACCCACATTTAAAGTAGATGGGTTAAAAGCTATTTGGTTTACTAATGGCTGGGTATCAAAATCGGTGCTAATACCGCATAGAACGGTCGGTAAGCCGTTATCTGTTTGTAGGATAGGGCGTACTAAGGTAAAGCGTTTTTGCTGTCCACGGCTGTCAAAATAGCTGTAGGCTTGCTGTGCAGTTGCAACAATATTAGCCCCTGCATCTGAAGTTTGAGCGTAAAAATTACCTACAAATCCGCTAGAACCAAAATAAATCTTATTGTCTGCTGACACTTCCCAGCAAATAGCGTTAATTCCTGTAAATTTAGCCCATGATTTAGTAATCGTGTGCATTACATACTGATCGTACCCTGTGCCATTTGGTATGTTTAAAATCAACATATTTTCACTAGCAAAATAGTTAATTTGCCAGCCAAAAAGGGCGTAGTAACTGGTTGCCGCTTGACTTACAGCGTAATAAATCTTGTCGGTTAAATTAATACGGGGATCTAAACGGGATGATTGCAAGGCGGCAGACATTGGTACAAGACCGTCTTGTGTCAGCAAAAGCAAATCACCACCAAATTTGAAGAAGCACCTACGGCTAAAGGTTTGACCCATTTGCCATACTCCAACTTCACTCCAAGCATTAGAATCGCTAGGGTTTGTACCCTTGTAAACAATGACTTCACCCATGCTGGTTACAAAAGCACTTAGATCGTCAACGCCATAACCTGCGTCTAAAGTCCATGTACCCATTGCTTGCAAAAAGCCACCTGAACGGGCAATTGATCCCAATGGAAAGTCTAATGCCGCACCACCAATAGATTCCACGGGTAGATACCAAAATGTCATGCTGTCTTTTTGCACAAAGAACAGCCTGTTTTGACACATATTGACATTAACAAATACGCTACTGCTTACGCCTGTAATGCCTAAAACGGTATAAGTTCCGACTACAGTAGCATTTGCCGCAGGTGCGGTAGCCATTGTGTAAGTAAAAGTTGAAGCACCCGTTACCGTAACAGAATAAGTACCGTTGTAATTAGATTCTGTAGCACCACTAATAACAACCCGATTACCTGTTGCAAGACCATGCGGTGCGGCAGTTGTTAAGGTAGCTGTTAAGTTACCTATTCCACCCCTTGTAATAGATAATATGGTTTGTGCTGTGGTCGTGGTAGCCATCTTATACCAGCGTGTACCGTCATAAATAATGGCTGGGTCTGCACCGTTTACAGCTATTAAAAAGTTACCACCATCGGTACTGATCATGCAATGTTGGAACTTGCTGTTAGTTAGACCAGTAAATACAGAAGTTGCGGTAGAAGTTGATGCGTTATAAATTACCCCGTTGGCAATGGCAAAAAGCGTGTTTGTGCCGTCATACCCTGCGTAATTCATCAGGGTTTCTACATTACCCGTGATTCCAGTTGACGCTTTGGAATACCCTTTTCTGAGGGTTACATCCGTAGGGGTAGGAAAGAAGTTGACCAATTGAACCGCATCAAGCGGTTGCATTTCAGCTAATGAATCCCTAGCATTCCAGCCCCCGATTGGGGAAGCTAGTGAAGTAGTGGTAGCTGTAAACTTCTTAGGTACAGCCATGATTAACTACCGTAGCCAGTATCAGGAATGTTTGCCCAGCCAATAAGCACAGCACTTGGAGCAGGTGCAAAGGATAGGGTTGCAGAACCTTTATCGTTAGCTTTAGCAATGCTCAAGTAACGGGTGTAATCTTGTTGCAATGCGGTAGTGTCAAATGACTTGATTTGGAAATATTTAAGTTTAGTTAGCAATACGATGATTGCGTCATCTAGTACAGATGTGTCGGTGTCAGTTGTAAAGCTATTCTTAACAGCGTTAGCCGCACTTCTTACCCAGCCCTTAGATCGGTACTCAAATCCTAAATATTCTAAGGTGCTGTATGGTGGCCATATCTCAAATTGGTTACCCAAGATTCTCCAACGCACCCGTGGGCCTGTTGAAATATATCCTGATTTAAGCCATTGCCATTGTTGTGCAGAAACAGGGCCTAACATTTGCCAATGTTTTGTCTTATCCCAATGGGTATTGTCTGTAATGGTTTCATAATCAGGCGGCAAGGGGTAAATAGTCTTGCTAAAAGTAACTGTACCGCCTACAGATGTTGCAGAAGCTAATTGGGTAGTATTTAAGCTAGTTGAATTAATGACTGTATCAACATAGGTATCTTGCGGAATACTTGTGCCAACAATAGAATAAGTATTGTCCAAACCTGCGGTACTTGGAATGTTATTTAATAAATAACTATTATTCGTTGTATCGCAGGTCGTGGTTATTGCAGTTGTGTAAAAGCGATATTCCAACTCCAATGCTTGCCAATCGTGTTCCTTAATTAAGTCATACCCAGCACGGTTCATTAACGCAAGAATTTGTTGCACATCTTGGCTAGTGTTTCCTGCTACATAAGTAGGTACGGCTAAGTTAAGTTCAGCGGTGGTTTGCTGGACTAATTCAAGCATTGTTGATGACATATCAGGCTTCCTCTGTGGCTACCGCTTTTTTACGGGGTTTCTTTTCACCAACAGCGACAAGTATAGCGGCCATTTGATCTTGCATTTTAGCCAGCTTTGCATCTGTTTCTGCCTTTATTTTAGCAGTTTCTAGATCCTTTTTGGCAAGTTCTTCTTTTAAAGCGTTAATTTCGCTTTCACGCTTGTCTGTTTCGGCTGAAGTTGTTGCTAGGTTTAAAAATGCCTTTGCCTTGTCACGGAACGCAAAAGGTGACATTCCTGCCGCCATACCCATACGCTGTAACTGCTGATCTGACGCACCTGCAATAGATTCTACGGTAAAGAACTTTATAGCTCGTAGTTCTTCAGCTTGGCTTTTTGATACTAAAGGCCATTCTGCGACAGGTGTTCCAACCACTTCTTCGTCATTTGCCCCTACACGATTCATGTAGTTTGCCCATTGGATAGGGAAACGCTGTCTGTGCTGTTGAAGTGCGTAAGTGTCTATTTCAGTAAGAGTATCGCCAGCAACGCAAATATGTACAAAATCAAACTCTTTGTATATTGGTCTGCCAGCATCTATTGATTCTTGCTCTTGCTGTATGGGTTTTTTGTAAAAGCGTACTTGTAAGCGTGCATCTGCTCCGTGCTCATCTGAGGGAAGTGCCATTTTTAAATCTCCTAAGTAGTTAGGTAAAGTTAAAGAAAAAAGGGGTCAGCCTTGTGAGCCAACCCCCTGTTTTTACTACATTTTAGCGTTTTAAGCTAATCAAACAGAAGCCTTGCTAAACCAACCATAATCGCCTGAAGCCATTGCGACTGCTGGGGCTAAGTAAGTACCAGCAGAACCAGTTGCAACAAAGGTTGAAGCGTTTACTGAACAAGTAGCTGTTGAAGCTGTAATAGCCGCACCTGCTACTGCCCATACATAACGCAAACCATCATTACCAAAAGTCTGAGCACCTAAAGGGCCAAAACTAGCAGGAGTGCCTTGTGCCGCTAATTCTGTTGCGGTTTGTGTATCTACAAGATCTACACCTGCGATGGGTAGGGTTGAATATGCCATGATAATTCCTTTTCTATAAGTTAAGTAGATTTAATAGATACGATTAAGTACCTGTCAAAATACCTTGCAATGAGCAGTTAGAAGTTGTCAAATTGCCAGCCCAACCATATAACTTCACGATTGCATCTTGGTTAATGGACTGACGCTCACCACCGATAGGAACGAAATTACGCTCTTTGTGTGGGCGGAAGAAGATGTAATTAGTATTCAAAAGATACATATACAATGCGTTCTCTTGAGCACCAATACCACCACCTAATACCACATCAGCGGACATACCACCACCGTAGAACTTCAATGATGCAAAGCCAGCCGCACCTTCTTCAACACCTGCAATACGCTGGATAGCTTGCAAAGAAGCCACATAGCGTTGATACAGAGTGTTACCAGCGATGATTAAATCAGTCTTATCAGTTCCACGAACAGACTTGATAGCGGCTGTAGTCATTGCGGCTTGGATCAAAGCGGATGAATCAGCACCAGTTGTTGCTTGGTTACGCCAAAAAGTAAAATTGGCACGGTTAATACCACCGTATGTACCTGTCGTTGGAGAGGTGCTAACAGCGGCCGCCAAACCTGTAATGTTTTTACCGCCATTACCTGTACCGTCACCATAGATGTCAGTAGAAATACGGTTTAACAAACGGGCTTCAGAAACTTGCATACGACCATCTAATAGGTCAATGATTGCTTCTTTGGAACTGTTTTGCAACATTTCTAGACCACTCATTGTCACAGAATCAGCATACTGAGTAATGCTGTACTGAGCCGCAGAGATAGGGCTATCAGGGGTGATGTTCAATACTTCGTAGCCACTATAAGAGTTAGCGTTGTTAGTATTTGGATCGTTGTACATGATTTCTTCCAAAATAACATTACCGCCTGAAAACGGGCGTACATTACCTTTAGAGTTCAATCGCTGTAAAACTGCGTTGTTTTCTGTTAAGTTGTCTGCCAATACTCCGCTACGACTTTGAATGGTGGTAGCGATAATATCGGTGATTGCTGAGTTAGCAAATGCCATGATATTTCCTTTATTTAGTTAAGTTAAACCCGACCACCCTCTGCATCGGCTAAATTAGCCATCAGCAAGGATCGTCTATCCTTTGCATCTCCCTTAGACACTTGACCGCTAGGAGTAACGGATCGTGGACTAACAGCAGTTGCTTTAGCTTTTGCTACTTGCTGTGCCTTAGACGCTTGTGAGCCTGTTGATCTCAGGAGTTTATCCTGCTCCAACTTGAACGCTTCGTCATTCATACGCACCGCTTTGGCATAAGCCGTTTCTAGGTCTTGGGCTAAACCTCGCTCAAGTAATTGAGCCATATCTTCCCGTACCATTTCAAAGTGCGGAAAAGCCACCTTGTTGCTACTTACCCGACTGATTTCATTACTCAATCGAGCATTTTCCTCTTGCTCCCGAATCGCTGACAATTGTTGCACCTGCTGTTGTGTTGCCTGTAGCTGTTGCATTAACTGTTGCTGATACGGGTCTACATACGCCTGTTCAGGCATCTGAAGTGCATCTTGGTTTAATTGTATTCCATAATCTTGTGCAAGTCTATGTAGCATATGCACTTTTTGTTCAGGATTGCCATTAGCTAAAGTATAGTGTGCTCTACCCAAATTATTGATCCAAGCAGACGGTGAAATACCATGCTTTTGAAGTTCAGGCATAAAAGGGCCAATCGCATTGGTAAGTTCCCTTGCATTATCAGCTTCCTTCTTGTAGACAGATACGCCATTTTTGTACTCAGATTCACGCTGGTTAGCGTATTCAGCAAACTTAGCAAATTCAGCCTTATCTAGCGGCTTGCCATCTGCCATCTTGTCCCATACTTCGCGATACTCTTTTTTCCAAGTAGTAGGCTGTTTTATTTCTTCTTCATTAGCATCACTAGCTTCATTAACCAATTCAGATTCTTGATTGGAATTGTCTTGGCTATTGGTTTCTTCGGCATTGCTTTTGAAACGACCCTTTTCGTCACGGTTGTTTTCTTGGCTACTTTCGTTGCTTTCTTGGCTACTGGTTTGGATTGGATCGTCATTTACTTCTATTTCCTTTTCAATTGGTGCTTCTAAAGTACCTTCTTCGGCTTGATCTAATGCGGCTTCTAGCATTTCTCTGCGGTCATCTGACATGGTTTACCCTATCTGTAGTTAAGTTTGGAATAAGTAATATCCGCAATTTGTTGCTTGCGTTCTTGCTGTTCTTTTCTTGAAAATTCATGCACTTTTTGCTGGGTTGGTACATCGTTACCCAGTTCAATACAGCCGTTACGCTTTAGGTTTTCACGGTGTTTAGATCGGGAAGATACCCATGTACCATCTGCCATGCTTATGTGACCCTCAATATCTGAAATAACTGTAGGGGCTACTCTAGACTTCATAGCTACTTTATCAAGCCATGACGCTTTGGCGGCTTCTTCACCAATAGTGGGTGTCCACCACTCAAGAAAGAACTCCTCGTCAGTCTTTTGGGTTTCAATGTGATTTCCTTCGGAATATCCGCAATTAGGGCAAACCATTACATTCTCCTTATGATTTCAGGTATTTTGTCCATTTCATTTTCTTCAACTGTCACTACTGAGTTGTACCAAGTACCGTGTTTCCAACGCCAACACTTAAACTCTTTTCTAGGCATGATTACAATGGTTCTAACACCCAAAGCACCAGCAAGGTGGGCTATCCCCGTGTCTACTGTGACTAAGCCTTTAAGGGCTTTTAGGTGGCTTGCGGTTTTAGACCAATCTTGCTTCCAACCATCGTCAGGTAGGGGTGTCCAAAACTTATCTTCTTCCAAATTTAGAGAATAAGCATCATCACCGACAGCTTGCAACATAATTTCGGGGTTTAGGGTGCGTATATAATGCAAAATACCCTTAGATGTAGCCCAATTAACGCCTATTTTCTTGGGAATGTTGCTAGGAATGGCATCTAAGTACCCTTCAGAACCTACAATTTTCTTTAAAGATATTGGAAACAAGGCTTTTGCGTAGGCAGGGGCTAGGCTGATGTAATAAGGTAGCGAAATAATGCCCAACCAATAGTCAGATTCAACGGCAACGCCTTCTTCAGTCATGTTTGTAAAAGCATCAATGCAATCCATCTGACCAAATAGCAAATGAAGTGATCCGTTTTGCAATAAAACGACTTTTTTAGCACCCATCACCTTTAAAAATGGCAAAAACCGTGCGTACTGGATAATATCGCCAAAGCCTTGCTCTGCAATGATGGTTATTGACTTACCAATCAGGCTTTCACCTCTCCATACAGGCATTTTTAGGGGTTTAGCGTAACCTTCAAGATGATTAGCCATCACTTCAGGATGCCAACGGTACTCAAACAACCTAAAACCTGCATCTAAACGACCAGCGTGTAGGTGTTCGTAAGCTTTCTTGTATTCCGTGTGCGGATTTAATGTAGAAGTATTAATACGGATTCCTCATCGTCTAGTTCCTCTAGGCGTTTGGCTTCCATATATATCAGTTGATCTCGTATGAGATTTTGCTGTTTTCTGTAAGCTACTGCCGCAAGGATGTTATCCCGTTGTGCTTCAAGGTAGCTTATAGACCGCTGTAATTCTTGTGTATCAGCTAACGGTATATCAGCTTTAACCTCTTGTTTTGATTGTACTTTAGATTGCTTAACTTTTGCAACAGGATCAATTTGATCTTTAAACGCTTGTTTGCGTGATGCGTTAGCATCCTTGGTTGCTTGCTCTAGCTTACGCTGTCTTTCAGCAATCTTTGCAGATAATTTTCGTAATCTCTTTAAATCATCGGATGTCCAAGAAGCATCATCACCACCCCTTAAATCACTGGCTGGCGGTGTTCCTGCTATTTGAAAGGCATTGTTTTGAAACGCATTAGCTTGAAAAGCCGTAGAAAACATTAGAATGTGCCGCCAGCAATACCGCCTGTAACTCCTGTCCCTACAGTCAATACGCTAGTGCTAGAGTTAAATGAAAGGTTAGCACTAGACCCTAAAGCACTTGTACCAGCACCATAGGGTACATAACCAGCAGTAAGGGTTGTTAATCCTGTTCCACCAAAAGGAACACTAAGAACACCAGTAGAACTTGCACCATCTGCTAAAAACGATAAATTGCGTGGAATTGTCATATAGTTACCCAAGTTTTAGTTGTTTCATCCCAGTTGTATTTATTTTCATCTGTAGGATAAGGTGTTGGGGGTATCCAAGTCCATGTAGGAGTTTCTATAGTCCAACTAGGATATGGTTGTGGGGGATAAAATACATCATTTGTTTTATCGTATATATAGCCTATTCCTGCATAGTTACCACGCAAAGCTATACCATTATCAGGTTGGCCATCTTGACCATAATGAATTCCACCCCTTGTATTGTAAGAAGTTTGAATCCACTCGCCAGCACTTGTATCTACAAAATGTGTAAAAAAGTCTGCTTCGGCAGAAATCACTTGAGTAACCGTTCCATTACAAACTTTAGCGTAATAACTCATGCTGTGTATGTCCCTGAAGATGTATATTTAAGGATAGTATTTGAACCTGAAGTTGTAACGGTAGGTGAACCTGTTGTTGTCCCTGAATAGTATGCAGTTGGAATAGATAAAATAACAACTCCTGAGCCACCTGCACCACCTGTTCCTGCTAAAAGTGCAGTACAACCGCTACCACCACCACCTGAACCCGTATTAACTGTTCCTGCACTACCAGTAGCGTTAGCTACCCCGCCTGCACCGCCTACTCCTGATGAACCACCAGCACCAGCAGTACCACCAAGATAAGTACCGCCACCACCACCTGCGGCATAAATAACAGCAGAACCAGTTATTGAATTTGATGTTCCTGCCCCACCAGCACCACCAACTGTGCCTGAAGGTGCAGTAACTCCAGCAGTACCTGAGCCACCACCACCACCACCAGGATAATTTGTGGCAGAATTTAATCCATTACCGCCAGCATTTCCTTGCCCTGAAGTTCCACTACCACCAACACTTCTATAAGCTCCACCACCACCTGAACCGCCTGAAGCACCAGCTATAGATGTTGTAGTAGTGTTGTTGTAACCGCCAGCACCGCCAGCTACTGCCTCTATTAATCCTGTAATAGATGAATTTGTTGCGGCAGTTGGAGATGCACTACCAATACCGCCTGCACCGCCTGCACCAACAGTAATAGTGTAAACAGTACCACTACTTGCAATTAATATATTTGAAATTAATCCACCAGCACCACCGCCAGCCGCACCACCGCCAGCCGCAATCGAACCGCCACCACCGCCACCGCCTGCAGCCATTAAATAATTTACTGGATAACCTAAAAATACTGTTCCTGTAGACGCTGGAAATGTAATGGTATTAGTACCAGCAACCGCAGGTACAGCTAAAGTAATACTTCCTGAAGTTGCACCTGCTATTGCAGGGGTTGTTAAAGAAGGACTTGTAGATAAAACAACATTACCTGTGCCTGTTTTTGTAGTTACTCCAGTACCACCGTTTGCTACGGCAAGAGTACCGCCCAAAGTTACATTTCCTGTAGTTCCTGTGCTTGGGGTTAACCCTGTAGTTCCTGCACTAAATGAACTAACTGTGCTTGCTACGCTAAATGAAGTAAAAGCCAATACTTCAACAATTTCTCCAGCGTTACAAGCTACTGTTAAAACTACGCTAGTGCCGTTTGTAGCTGTGTAATCATCACCACTTAACAATACGCCATTAACATAAACTTGAACTAATCCAACGGTATAGGCTACTGTAAATGTTGTTTGTGAAGCTGTGGCTGTAAAACTAGTACGAGAATAAGCATTACCTAAACTTGCCCATGATGTATCTGTTCCATTAGTAGTTAAATATTTACCACTATTGCTTGTTTGACTTGGGGCTAAAGCGTTAAATGCTGTATTTGCAGTTGTTTGCCCAGTTCCACCATTTAGTATTGGTAAAGCTGTGCCGCTATAAGATAAAGCCAATGTGCCACTTGATGTAATTGGGCTACCTGTAACACTTAAAAAACTAGGTACAGTTGCCGCTACAGAAGTAACCGTTCCGCTACCTTTATTGTTAAATGTTGTCCAATCGGTTGATGTTAAATAACCATTTACAGAAGTAGTAGCGGCTGGCATGGATATAGCTGGGGTATTACCACCGCTAGAAACTACAGGACTTGTACCAGTTACGCTAGTTACAGTACCGCCTGAAGATGGGCTTGTATTGGTAATGGTGAAATTAGGGTATGTACCGCTGGTAGATATTCCTGTTCCAGCAGTCAAGACTACTGTTTGGTCAGGGGCAGTATTGGTAACAGTTAAAGTGCCGCTACCAGTAATAGGGCTTCCACTTACAGAAATACCTGTTCCAGCCGTTGCCGCTACGCTTGTAACCGTTCCAACGCTTACAGAACCACCTAACGCAGTTGAATTGCCATTAATAGTAATAGCAGAGTTTACAAGGGCTGAATTAGGAATTGATGTAAGACTTGCACCTGAACCGCTAAATGTTGTGGCCGTAATCGTTGTGCCTGTAATGGCTTTTGGCGTTGTTGCACCAATGGTAATGTTATCCATTGTTCCTACATTAGTAGGCTTAATTTCAACCGAGCCTGTGCCCGTAGGATTTATATGAACATGACCAGTACCAGTAGGACTAATGTCTATTTGTGCGTTTGCACCATTAATATTTGTAGCTACATTAATTGACACATTGTCACCACCACCGCCACCCATACTAATTTGGGTTGTTCCAGCAGAGTTTTTAAGGGATAAACCGCTTGAGTTGGTAGCTTGAACGATTGGTGTAGTTACGCTAGTAGAAGCTGTAGCAGTAGTAAATGCACCTGTTGATGCGGTGGTAGCACCAATGGTAGTACCATTAATTGTGCCACCAGTAATAGCCACAGCATTGGCATTTTGGGTAGACATCGTGCCTAGCCCAGTAATGTCCGTACTTGGTACGGTTGCACTAGCTGTCATGTTAGCTGTGCCGTTACCCTTTACATAACCAGTTAGGGTTGCCGCACCTGTACCGCCATTAGCTACAGGGACAGTTCCCGTTAGCGTATGGTCAGCGTTCCAATCTGACGGTTGAACTAGGGTTGTATCCCCAGCATCAGGGATTGCTGAAGTCTTACTATGCTTGACTGTTATAGCCATTATTGAACCCCGATGATTTTACCGTCTTGTCCCCGTACCACTTGTTTAGGTCTATTGTGGTTTTCGTTAATAGTATTCACCAAATCGCTAAGTGCAAGGGTCATCTGTTGATTACTCTGTCCAATAGCATCGGCAATAGGTTGCATCGGGTGTTGCATGGATTGAGCCATTGCTTCTTCAGATAGATAAGCCTGTTCACCAGTTGATTCATCAGCACCAATACGGGCAACTTCAATCTTAGCCCCGTTGTTAATGTGTGCTAACAACACCTGAGTATTACGCTCGGTGTTCATCTTCATCTGAGCAACCTTAATCTCCATCTCACGATCCATCATGTTTCGCTGTTCTTCTAGTTGGAATTTAAGCTGGTTCTCTTGGGCTTGGTACTCTTGTTTAGCCTTTTCTAAATCCATCTGCATTTGCATTTTTTGTTGTTCCATCTGCATCTGCATCTGCATCTCAGCCTGTCTAGCTTGTACTTGGGCTTGCATCTTAGCCTGATCCATCTGCTGTTCCATCTGCAATTTCTGCATTTCAGGGCTAGGTGGCTTGGGTTGACCTTCCATTTGTGCGGCTTGTTGACGGAACTTATCCGCTGTTTCGTCAATCAAACCTTCTAATCCTTTACCAGCTTTAAACGCTGTTACGCCAAACTTGAGCATTTCAATCAACATTGGGGTAAGTTCAGGGCTTGCATTTGCCGCTGGTAGTGCTTGACTTAAGAATCCACCCATAGCTTGCAAGAATTCCATGCGGTCTTGCTTTTCTTGTTGCTCATCCTGATAGATCATGGAATCAGTAGTTACTTCAATACGGAAGTTTTTAGCTGGTTCGTTCTTTAGGAGTGCAAGGGCTTGCGGTATAAGTTGTTGATCTTGCTGGGATAATTGCATTGCACCGCTGATCTTAACAATCGTGTCATCGGTAAAGTGTTGGCAAATAATTTGTGCTTTGATCTGTAACAGGGCAGTAGCAAAGTTCACTACATCGTGTTGCATCGTCTTTAAACGCCCTGAAGCGTTGTTTGACTTGATAATCTGAGCACCAAGTGTTTCGTTAGGATCAGTCTGTCCACGCTGAATATCAGCAATACCCATGATCTCGTAGATCTGACCCTTAACCTGCTCCATAGCCTGATAAGCCATGTTCAAACCTTCGGCAATCGGCTTGATGTCTACAAGGTTGATAGCCCCTACAAGTCCACCCTTTTCGCTAAATGCACCGTAGTTCTTAACTGGTAACAGGGAGTTATTCTCACCCTCTGTAAACAGACGGGCAAGGGATGGCTCAGAAGCGTCATATACGCCCCGAACCTTCAATGCTTGGATGAATCCATCAATACGGTCTGCCAGCGTGTCTAGCTGTCTTGCTTGGTCTTGGTATAGTACAAAGTCAGGTACAGGAATCAAGCTATCAGTTGTAAGGGTTGAGAACATAGGTTTAGGGCAAGGCCAAAAGTTCTCAAGCTGTAGCGGATCGGCACGGGTATCGAGAATTTTACCTAATGACTTGTTTAGCCAAATCACTTCACCGCTTGTTTTGTCCCAAATCTCATAAACAACGGCTTCAGACGAACCTTCGCCCATCTTTTCGTTAAAGGTTCTAGATGTTTCAGGCTTGGTATCTAACGGAATCTTACCGCCAAGTTCTTCACCAAAGCGTTCAACTAGGGCAGGTCTACCCATGTAAACCTTACGCCATACTGCGGTAACTTCTTCCCATGTTCGGGCAACGGTTAAACCAAAGTCACGCCAATGAACATAATCTACTGGAGCACACTCGTACTCAATGCGTTCTTGGTTCTCACGGTGAATACCGCCTTCGGTTTCAGCTTCGTCAATATCTTCAGTTACCTGAAAGCCATCATCGGGAGCACCGTCAGCTTCACCGCCTTCTTCGCCAACAATATGTGGTTCATAGCGTACCCAAGCTGTTCCACGACCACCTAATAAACGGTCTTGAACCGACTGCTTCATGGCACTAGCGTAGTCACCATAATGCTCAATTTCGTACTCTAATGCTCGCTCTAACATCATTGACGCTACACGACCTATTGGGTCATTGTCCCTAAATCTGCGGCTTACATCAGGTCTTGGCAACCTTGCGAATACCGCTGGGGTAATGGTTTGTACATTAGACCAAAGGATATTAAACTTGGCATTAGGATTGTTTCTACTGCGTTGGTCATCGCGGTAACGCTTAACGATCTTGTCTGCTCGCCCTTCCCATTCCTTGAATGTACGCTCGTACTGGGCGATGCAGTTGTACCAATCCGTGTATGTATGTTCCATCTTTATATCCTGCGGTGTGTTTGTTTGGGCGTTTCTTTCCACATTTCGTTCAGCGTTACATCAGTCTGTCCGACATGAAGTCCTTTAATGCGGTTATCTTTAAGGATAGGGCTGTCCTCATCCTTCCATACAATGCTGAGATAGCGGAACGCATCGGCAGAGTGGCTTGTCCAATCATGTTTTGGGCGATCCCTAAATACTTTCTTATCATCATCCCACTCTCGTTGATATTGTCGTAAACACTCAATGCCTTCTTCACATCTATTATCAAACCAAGTGCGAGTTAATGCAAGCCGTGTTGCTTGTATTCCATCCTGTAATGACAAGTTTGGAACAATTTTTAGATGTTTTATGTCAATTTTTGCAGAAATTTGTTCGATTATGCTCTTACCACCGCTTGCTAATGTTTTTGCCCGTGCGTCATGTGGCAGGTAATGGTAACCATATTTGTACCCAAACTCATCTTCTTTTTGTTGCAATAATCCCGTGTAATACGGTATTGCTTGACCGTTAGATGAGTGGTGATCTAGCACCCGTATCTCACCGTATACCACCTGAAACCACCATATAGCCGTGCTGTCATTGAATCCCAAGTCCCAAGCCGTATGGCAGGGAAACATAGGATCATAGTCAACCGTTGTAATGCGGTCAAGATCGGTGATCCTACGCATTTCCTGACCGTAGAATGCCCCAAGAATAGCCGCTTCAAAAGAGCATAAGAACTCTTGTTCGTACTGGTTGTCAGACATTGACTTTTGAGCATCTAGCAGTTCAGCTTCAGGGATCAAGCCTGATTGGTCTGCTCTTAAGGTCTTGACATACCAATTGTCATTTTTCTTGGCATTGTTGTAGATGTCATAAAAGCTGTTGTGACCACGGGGAGTGCCTATAAAAACGGCATATCCCATTCTGTCTGAAAGTAACGGACGGACAATTTCACCCCAAATACGGGGTTTCATATCTGCATATTCGTCCAACACGATACCGTCACAGTAGTTTCCACGGAGCGAATCAGGGGAATCTGCTCCAAATAGGCGAATCTTAGCCCCATTGTGTAGTTGTACCCATAACTCTGATTGATTGGCTTTAGCTAATGCAGGTTCAGAAAACTTTAAAAGGTAATCCCAAGCCACGCTTTTAGCCTGTGAATAGAACGGACACATATAAAAATATCTGCCATCAGGCTTGCGTTCTTTAATTGCCCGTTTAATTAGGTCATTAATGCTTGCTACGGTCTTGCCAGCCCTTCGGTGACATACCAGTACCGCCCAGCGTTCTTTACGCTTGTGAAAGTCTTTAAACGCATCTCTGACCTTGTATTCAAACTCATGAACAACCTCAGTCATTGGTCTTTTTTTCAGGCATAGGAATCAAATAAATGGTTTCATAATTTGGAAACCTTTTTGTTGCCCGTTCCAAATCTTTGGCTTTTGCTTCTGCAAGCAATTTTTCGTAGATTTCTTGGTCAGTCATCTTGCCATTTGTAGATGTGAGTTATAGGTGCGGTGGCATCACCAGCGTGTTCTGTTCTAGCCAACTTAGGTACATGGTATTCAGCGACTTGCATAAAGCAATCAAAGGCTACCTTTGGCCCTAGCTTTTCGTTGTTAGCGATCTCCTCAAGCCATTCTTGTAGCTTGTGGCTGTTACCATCCACGAACTTAGCGATCGCTTCTCTAGCGAGGGCTGTGGACTTATTAGGGCTACCTTTAGGTCTACCCTTTGGATTATTAGTTTGTTGTTTAATAGTCATATCTTTATCAAGTAGTTGTTAAGATAGGTTAATACTTGGTACAATTATAGTACATAACAAGGAGTTTAGTATGCCTACCATCAAATTAACCCGTAATGCCAATGGTTCAATCAATTGTGAATTAAGCAATGAAGCTATTGATTTAGATAATGATAGCTATGTAGCTTTATTACAAGATGCTGTAGCCATGCTTCAATCGGAATTGCTTACGGCAGAATTACAAGCCTGAATTCTTTAGCTGTTCCATGTATTTGTAGTAATTGTCTATAACTTGTTGGTCTACTAATTCTGAAATAGAATCTTTTTTCTTTTCTAAGCCACCTATAGCCATATTTCTTAAATCACCCTTTTGGTTTGCGTATGCTTGCTCAAGCTGGGGAAATACTTTAGGAAATAGTGTTTCTACGGGAATGTTGTTACCTAGCGTTCCCATGTACTGACCCGTAAAGTCGGTTGAGTATGTGGGGTTTTGACTTGGTCGCAGGTGCATACCTTCAGGGCCAACATTGATTAATGTATTACCCACATAACCCTTTGGTACGCCTTCAAGTGCTGGATCACGCAATGCGGCCGCTAAATCTTCAGCATTAAATCCCAAATATTCTTGTCTGCCCTTTAAACCAGCGGTTCTGTTAATAAAGACTTTACGCAGATCACCAGCTGTACCTTTAACGCCTTCGCCTGAATACAGTTGCATACGACCTTCTTCAGTACCTACGCCAGCAAAGTCTGAAAATGGGTTTGTTCCCCGTTGTGGGTCTTTGTATTGCCTAATGCTGTTATCAAGTTCTTTTATAAACTTTTTGCTGGGTTCTCTAGCGTCAATAATTCCTAACATTGTTTGCGTGGGCATGACGCTAAAGTTTTCCGCACCCTCGCCCATAGTTATAGGCAAATGGATAATATTTCCAGTACCACCTGCCGCCAAGTTTTCTGCCCTAGCTTGGGCATCTCTTTTTTGAATTCTGCTGGCAATACCAAGATTTGATGCTCCAGCAATATTTTGATTTATGTGTGCTAAGTCACGGGCGTAGTCTTGGCCACCGTGTGTCATTACAGTATTTGGCAATGTTTCGCCTGATATAGATTTAATGGCGTAATTGCGGCTGGTTGAATCCCACGGCATAACCATCAGGCTAGAACCTTTTAAATCTTCAATCTTTTGCGGTATTTTTTCGGCTAAACCACCCATGTATTCACGAACAAATCGAGTTCCAACTTCAGGGTTTGGCTTAAGCGGTGTTGATGGTAAATAAGAACCCATCATATTAGGTACATAGTTGGCAAACTCTGAAAAGGTTGGCCCTGTATCAAACTTACCTGTTTGTGGGTTATACGGCATGGCGTTTTGCACCATGTAATTCATGTCAATAGCGTTTTGAGCAGTTTTTGCTGGTAACTGTTTAAAGTAATCACCTGCCATTGTTGACAGATTAGGTTGTGTAGAAGCAGGTGCTTGTAACTGACCGTCTTTAGCGTAACCAGTTTGCCGTAACATTTCTGCCAGCGTAGCCATTACTTAACTTCTTTATCCAAGTCTTTAAGTTTATTAGCTAATGCGGCTCTACGCTCTAATCTTAAACGCTGTTGTTTCTCTAGCGTTGATTCAACATGAGGGCGTAGCATTGCATCTTCTTTTTTGTACTTGCGGCTCATTGGTGTTGGTGGAATCATCTTAACCATTACATATCCTTCATCTTGTATTCAATTGTTTCTCTACGGCTAGGCTTGGCAGTCTTAGCGGCATCTTTAAAGTCTTGTGCTGATGGGCGGCCTTCAGAAGCCTTTGTAGCCATCTTTTCGCCTGAACCAGCGGCTATCCTAGCCCTTTTTTTATGAATATTGGAATACAAACCGTCACCCATTATGCTTTTTCCTCAATGTATTTTGCGTAAGCATCTTCTAATTTGGCTTTACGATCACCTTTGGCGTATTCACGCTCAGTATTGAGAGCAATAGCTACTGCCTGTTTTTTAGGCTTGCCAGCCTTAACTTCAGCTTTGATGTTTTTGCCGACAGATTCGGCTGATCCTGATTTGTCTAATGGCATGATTAATCCTTATTTATGTATTCTTGAAGTTTATTGACAAATTTTAGCTGGTCAATGGTTGGCGTACCTGCCGATGGATCATTACTTAATAATCTTGCCGCTATGGTTGCCATTCTGTCTTGTTCAGGGGCATCTTTGTAAGTGTTGCTATCTAAAAACTTAACTTGATCTTCAGACAATACAAAATTAGGGGCAAATTGTGGGTTTGTACGCATTACGATGCGACCATATTCATTTAATGCCACCGCATCTTGCTCTTTTTTTGACAATTTTGAATAAGGATTAAGAATAATTTTGTCATCTTCAGCCGCCATGCCTGAAACAGTAGGATTGGATTTAAAGTATTCCAATTCACTTTCTTCAGGAGTGCGTATAAATTTGGCAAAATTAGGCACAATTAAGCCTTAAATTTGAGTAAGTAGATGGTTGTGTCAATTTCTTGGGCAATATTGTCAATTAGCTGGCAAATTTCAGGGTCTTGTGGCAAATCTTGACGGGCATCTTTAACAAACGCTTTAAGTGATTGCAGGTAAGCTAGTGGCTCTTTTGGTTGGTGATAGGTAGCTGGGAACTCAGTAATCTGACCGTAGCAACCAAAATAACACTCTGCTAAAGCATCGGTATGCTCAATAATGGCTTCGTAAAAATGACCGAGTGCTTTGTGTTTTGCGTAAGACTTGGTAGCCCAATGGAAAAAATGGGTATTAGTCCCCGAATGTAGCAATGTTGCTAGGAATAATGCCATCGACTTTTCCATAAAACGCTCCTTTTGGTGTATTTTATAACACTTTTCTAGTAATACCTAGTGCTCTGATCGCGGCATCAACGCTATCTACACGGCTAATTGCACCGCCTTTCCACTTACCTAAAAACTCTAGCTGATCAGGTGTGAACTTAGCTTTGGGCATTTTCACTTCCATTAATACGGTTTCACCAGCATAGCCAACAAGAAGGTCAGGGCAACCGTGCTTCATTTCGGCAAGTGACACCACAGTAGCACCAGCTTGTCTTAATGCGGCCACTATCTCTTTGTGGTTTGTATCTATTCGTGCGTATGTCATTGATTTTCAATTAAAATAGATTAGTATTAGCTAACTTTACCATTATAAAGGTGTGGTATGACCAAGCCAGCGTGTAGTGAGC
>Ga0114973_10000610_pt1 | contig 27061 bp, 23 predicted proteins | sample M_140807_MF_Meta_FD_87025 | JGI IMG/M metagenome (GOLD analysis project Ga0114973, IMG submission 87025) | Freshwater microbial communities from Lake Montjoie, Canada to study carbon cycling - M_140807_MF_MetaG | ecosystem: Environmental > Aquatic > Freshwater > Lake | place: Lake Montjoie...
CTGAAGAGCGCCGACGAGGCGATCGACTGGGCGCCGCAAATCTCCCCGACTGGCCGGCGGCTGGCACGGCGTTGCTGGCCGGGCCCGGTGTCGATGCTGGTGCCGGACAACCATCCCGAGAGCCTCGTGCACCGTCTGCCCGAGGCTTCGCGGGCCTGCGTGGTGGGCGACGGGCGGCTGCGACTCAGAGTTCCCGGGCACCCGCTGCTGGCCGACTGCATGCGGATGCTGCCGGGCCCTGTGATGCTGGCAGAGCCTGAGTCCAACGGCAGCCTTGCCGTCACCGCAGCCGACATCGTGTCGCGCGCCGGGAGCGTGGTCACCCTCATCATCGATGACGGCCGCACGCAATACGCCCAACCCCCGTCGACGATTGAACTCGGTGACCGTGGCTTTCGCGTGGTGCGGCCCGGCGTTGTCGGCGAGGATGCACTTCGCCGCCTCTCGAGCCTGATGGTGCTCTTCGTGTGCACGGGCAATACCTGCCGGAGCCCGATGGCCGAGGCTCTCTTCCGCGTTATGGCTGCCGAACGTCTTGGCTGCGAACCGGACGAGATCGACCGGCACGGGGTGGTGGTCGCCAGTGCTGGACTCGCCGCCTGGGGGGGAGGGCCCGCGAGCACGAACGCGGTCGAGGCGATGCGGGAAATGGGGGGCAACCTCGGCCGCCACGAGAGCCAGCCACTCACCGAGTCACTCGTGGCCCAGGCAGACGTCATCCTGACGATGACCGCCTCCCACCGGGCCGCAATCCTTGCGCAGTTTCCCGAGGCTGGTGGCCGGCTGATGATGCTCTCCCCCGACCGCCGCGATGTGATCGACCCAGTCGGCGGGTCGCTCGACACCTACCGCAGCTGCGCCCGCCAGATCCACGGGCATTTGACGGCCAGAATGGATACACTCGGAATCGAGCCGCCGGACGCGTGACCGCCCGGGGCGGTGACCGGCTGGCAGAGGGAGCGAGGAGTTCGGGAATCCATGCGGATAGCAATCGGCAGTGACCATCGGGGTGTGGCGTCACGGAAACGGCTCATCGGGCTCCTCGAAAGGATGGGCCACGAGGTCATTGACTGCGGATCGGACGGCGATCAGGCCGTCGACTACCCCGACATCGCTGCCGATGTCGCCCGCCGCGTGAGCAGTGGGACGGTCGACCGCGGCATCCTGCTGTGCTGCACCGGCGTGGGCATGGCGATCGCGGCAAACAAGTTGCCCGGCGTCAGGGCGGCGACCTGCCACGACGAGGTGACTGCCGAGATGAGCCGGCGGCACAACGATCTCAACGTCCTCAGCTTGTCGGCGGAGCTGATCGGTCCGGAGGTGCAAGACAAGATCATCCGCACCTGGCTGTCCACCCCGTTCGAGGGTGGCCGGCATGCCCGTCGGGTCGCCAAGATCGCGGCCCTGGAATCTGCCTGCAAGAACGCCTCCGCGAGCGGCTGAACGCAAAGCCGCCGCCTGCCTCCCATAGTCGCAGGTTGGCACCCTGCGGGTAACCATGTGCGCCAGCCGCACCTGCAGACAGCCTTCCCGTAGCCGCAGGTTGGCTACCTGCGGTTCCAACGCCAGCTGCCTGCCCACCGTGCGGCCATGACGCCAAGTGGACTGTCCAACGTGGCAAATGGGGCCGCGTTGGCAGACCGCGGAAAGTCGTCGTGTCGTAGCGGTCATGCCGGCGGCAGGGCCAAAAAACGGCGAATACGCCGGCTGAAAATCGTTGAAGCGGCTCTCAGCGTTGGTATCGTCGGTGTCATCCCGCTGCTGTCGGACACGTCGTCCGCGGCCGGAAACTCCCCGAGGAATCTTGCTGGCATGCCCCTCGCCCGCCATCCTGACCCCGAAGAAGTCGATTGCCTGCTGCGGAACGGCGAACTCCGAACGGCCATCGAGCCCTATCTTGACGAGTCGATCTGGGAGGTCGATTTCCGCAGCATGCCGACACCGGTGGAGAACCGATTCCTGGAGTCGATGCTGGCCTGGGAACTTGCGCCGCTGACGCCGGTCGCTCGCTGGTTCGAGCCGCAGTTGGCGATGCAGCCCGTCTGCACCCTTGACGACGAGCAGGTCCACGAGCGGCTCTGGCAGACGATCGATGCGCTCTACGAGAAGCGGGTCGTCCTCGACTTCACCGACCATCTCTCCGACCGCGAGTTCTACTCGCTGATTCGCCGCGACATCCTGCCTGCAAAGATCAAACAGATTGACGTGCCCGACAACTACGTGCACTGGGACTGCAGCGCCACGACCGAAGGCGACGAGAGCGTCTGGCTGGTCTACTACGCCAGCGATGAGGAACGTGAGGAGTGGAGGCTCGAAGAGGGCCGCGACCCGCCGCCGAAGCTGGTGCCGCCCTATCCGCGGGCCCTGCCGGTTGCCCCCTGACGCTCACGCGGCGGGCAGATGGCCGACGGTCTTCGATCGGCCGAGGAAAACTTCCCCGTCTGACACGGCCTGGCAGGTTCACTGCGGCGTGCCGGGGGCATATGCTCCGTGCTGAGTTTCGCCCGCCCCTGGAGCCCTCCCATGCGACCCGCCGCTTCGCGTCTGCTCACCCGCGCTGGCCTGGCGGCGGTGCTGCTGCCTGCCTGCATCGCCCACGCCGCGACACCCGACGCGATCCGCGCCGCGATCACCAAAGGCACAGCTTTCTTGGTCGAGAAGGAGCAGGCGGCGGACGGGAGCTTCTCCGCCGAAGTGGGCCCGGCGGTCACGGCGCTCGCCGTGACGGCGCTCGTGCGGTCGGGCACACCTGCCGACGCACCCGCGGTGAAGAAGGGCCTCGCCTATCTGCTCTCGTTCAAGCAACCCGACGGCGGCATCTACGCGCCGGGTTCACCGACCGCGAACTACGAGACCTCGATCGGGCTCTTGGCGCTCGCCGCCTGCAACACCGACGGCTCGCTCGACGACACGATCAAGGCTGCGGCCGACTATGTGAAGCACCTTCAGTGGGACGACGGCGAGGGCAAGGGGCCGGCCGACCCGGCCTACGGAGGTGCCGGCTACGGCAAGAAATCGCGGCCCGACCTCTCGAACACGCAGTTCATGGTGGAGGCGCTCCGGACCATCGGCACCAGCGAGAACGACCCGGCCATCCAGCGGGCGTTGGCATTCGTCTCGCGAACGCAAAACCTGCCGGGCCCTCACAACACCACGCCCTTCCCGGTGAAGAACCCCGACGGCGGCTTCTACTACACCCCCGCCGCCGGCGGCGAGAGCCAGGCGGGCACGACGCCGGACGGGGGCCTGCGGAGCTACGGCTCGATGACCTACGCCGGACTCAAGAGCATGATCTATGCCGGTGTCACCAAGGACGACCCGCGGGTGAAGGCCGCGCTGGCCTGGCTGGCGAAGCACTACACCTTCGAGGAAAATCCCGGCATGGGCGACGCGGGGCTCTTCTACTACTTCCACACCGCCGCCAAGTCGCTCGACGTGCTCGCCGTGGAGACCTTCGCCGACGCTGCGGGCACGTCACACACCTGGCGGGACGAACTCTCCACGGCGATCGTCGCCCGCCAGCGCGAGGACGGCGCCTGGAAGAATGGCAACGACCGCTGGATGGAGGGCGAGACCGACCTCGCCACCGCCTACGCGCTCCTGGCGCTGTCGTACTGCCTGCCGAAGTAACCGCCGCGCCGCAGCAACCGGCCGGTGACATGCTCCAAGCCGGCGGCATTTGCGAGTTCAGTGCCCCAACGGAACATCGTCGCCCGGCGTTCGCAAATGTCACCGGACTTCTGCGCGTGCCCCCGATCCGGCTGCTGCTCCCGTTGGTTTCGTAGAGAGGGTAGCAGTCGGCCGGGGGCACGCGCATGAGCCGGTGCGATTTGTGCCTCGTGGAGGCCGCTCCGTACCGTTTGGGCAGCGAAATCACAAATCCCGCCGGCGAAGAGCATGCCTCCGGCCGGCTGCGGCGCGGCTCGATCACCGCCTAGGTGCGGCGCGTCCGAAAGATGCAGCCCGCTACGCGGCCTTGGCGGCGGTCTTGTAGAGGTACGGATTCATCGTCGGGTCGTTGTACATCTTCATCTGGCGGAAGAGGCGGAGAGGCCGCTGGGCGGAGTAGATCTCGGTGAGCAGCCGGTCGGTCGCCTGAATGAGGTGGGCCCGCTGCTCGTCGAGCACCACCATGCGGGCGGCCGCCTTCTCGCGGTGCTCCTGGGTGGCGTCCTTCCGCTCGATCTGCTCCCGCATGTGATAGCGACGGAGTTCGAGAATCGAGAGCCGGTCGATCGCGGCGCCGGGGGTCTCCGTGGCGGCCGGGGCCACCGGAGCGGCGGCGATGCCGCGGGCGGCGAGGTCGGCCACCAGCCAATCGTCGACCTTCTCGATGCAGTCGTTGCGGAGTTGGTTGTAGCGGTCGATCGCCCGCTTCACCTGGGCGATCCGGCCATCGGTGACGGAAGGAGAGCGGGCGATGTCCTCCTCGTGCCAGAGGAGGAAGTTGTAGCGGTGCAGGTCGCAGATCCGGCCGCTGAGCCCTTCCTCCGTGTGCTCCGGTTCGAAGCGGTGCCAGTGGTCGACGAGGTGTGCCAGCAGGGCATCGATCGTGGCCATCTCGACGGGACGGGGGGCGGGCTGCGTCATGCTGGAGGTCTCCTGGTCGATGGTCGTGGTCGGTGTGCCGTGTCGGGTCAGGCGGCGCGGAGGACGAGGCAGAGGTTCGAGCCGCCGAAGCCGAAGGAGTTGCTCGCGGTCACGCGGATCCGCCGCGGGCGGAAGACGTGAGGCACGTGGTCGAGCCGGCACTGCGGATCGGGGCGGTCGAGGTTGACCGTCGGCGGTGCAGCCTGCCGATCGATCGCCGCAAGGCAGGCCAGCGCCTCGAAGGCGGCGGCACCGCTGATCATGTGACCCGACATGCTCTTGGTGGAACTGACGGGGATGCCGTCGGTGGCGTCACCGAGGGCCATGCGGATCGCGCCCGCCTCGGCCACGTCGCCAACCGGGGTGCCGGCCGCGTGGGCGTTGACGTAGTCGATCTCATCCGGGCTGACCGCCGCGTCGGCGAGCGCTGCCGCAATGGCCCGGGAGGCATGAACGGGATCACTGCTCGGGATCACCATGTGGGCTCCGTCGCTGGACATGCCGACCCCGGCGAGTTCGCCACGGACGGTGGCGCCGCGGGAAAGCGCGTCGCACTGCCGCTCCAGCACGAAGAACGCGCCACCTTCACCCATCACAAAGCCATCGCGGTCGCCGTCGAACGGCCGCGACGCCTTGGCGGGATCGTCGCTGCGGCGGGAGAGCGCGCGGAGGTTGTAGAAGGCGGCGATCGACGTGGGGCTGAGGATGTCGCAGCCGCCGACCACGCAGGCGTCGACCCAGCCGGCGTCGATCCAGGTGCGGCCCATCGCCATCGCATAGCCGCTCGAGGCACAGGCGGCCGCCACGGTGACGGCGGGCCCGCGGAGGCCGAGCCGGCGGGAGAGACGGTGGACCACGGTGCGGTCGCGGCCGTCGCCGAACACCGTCGTGCCACCGGCCAGAAAATCGAGTTCCCAGGCCTTGAGGTGCTCGGCACCGAGCCCCAGCACGAGGCCGATTCGCGGACCGCCCCTCCGGTCGATGCCCGCGTCCACCAGCGCCGAGGCCGCCGGGGCGAGACAGAGCCGCTCCAGACGGCCGAGCCGTTCGAACTCGTCGGACGATAGCCCGCAGGCATCGGGCAGTGGCACCGGGATGTGGGTGACCGGCGCCGCAAACTGCACCGGCTCCCGGGCATACTCGCCCGGGTCGATCACCTGCACACCCGAACGGCCTGCCAAGAGGTTCTCGGCGATTTCCGTGAAGCTGCAGCCGAGCGGAGACACTGCCCCGATGCCGGTGATCACCACGGGTTCGACGGTCGAACGATCGACTGGACTCATGCGGCCTCCCGAAGGCGGGGGCCGACAATCCGCGCCGACGGCGGTCGCACGGCCAACCGGACCTCCGCGCCCCACGGACAGGAGACTCCCCAGGCAGTGAGTGCCGACCCCGCAGCACACATTTCGAGCGCCCGGCAGAAGTCGGCCAATGACGTGCATTCCACGTCGTCAGGCAGGGTGTCCGGGACGTGGAGCGTGAGTGTCAGGCGGTCGTGCGGTTCCCCCGCCTCGGGCACGAGCAACATCGCGACCGCTCGGCAGACCGGATCGTCGGTCGGCTCCCCGGAGGCATCGAGCACCGGTTCCTTCTCCCACTCGCTGCCGAGCAGCCAGACGGCATCGCAGTGTGCCGCGGTACCGCCATGAAACAGCGTCATCGCCGTGAACAACCCTTCCGCTAAGGCGTCGGGGCCACCACCAATCCCGAGGTGCGGACCGTGCATGCCCAGGGCGACGCTCACCGCACCGGCAAGCGAATGCAACGAGCACTGAGGCACGATATGCGGCGACACGGTCACGGCACCCCCAACGCGGAGCTGTGCGAGCGACCGCGCGGTCGAGATCCTGCCGGCCTGACACGGGGCGGCCACCACGCCACAGCGGTCGAGCGGCAGCGGCTCGGGCAGCCGCGCGATCGCTTCCTGGACCGCCCGGACGGCCACCACCGTCTGTTCGTCGCAGTGCCGGAGGAATCGCGGCGGCAGCGGCGGGCCGCCGGTGGGTGGCGGCGCGTCGCGAAGCGCCGCCACCGCGGAGAGCGACGTCTCCACGGTGGCGTGGGTGCGAATCCCACAGTCCGGGGTCTCGCGACGATGGCGGAACGGTAGTTGCGTCATGGGAGCGACATCCGTGTCGCGTGGTGGTCCATCCGGCATCCCTTGTGGCAGGTCAGGCGGCGTGGCGGCCCGACTTGGCGGCCAACTTCTGCTCCAGCACGTTGAGCATGTCGCCGACCGTGGCGATGCCCTCGAGGAGTTCGGTCTCGATCTGGATTCCGAAGCGGCTCTCTATGTGGAGCACGAGACCAGCCATGTCGAGCGAGTCGAGATTCAGACCCTCACGGAGGGACGTCGACTCCTGCAGGCCCGGGTACGTCTCGCCGGTCTCCTTCTCGAGCAGTTCGTGAACGACGGTTGACAGTTCCTGGCGGGTCATCGCTGGCCTCCAACGGTTGAGCGGATGGGAAGGCGGGGAAGATAGCGGACGAGTCGCGAGCGGCGAAGAGCAAAAAACGGTGTATTCTTGGGCTTTTTCAGGCCCTACCGGTCAGTCATCGTGTTCTGCAGAGAGTCTCCCCAGCCGCCCATGACGCCCCCACCCAAGCCGTTTGTTCGACCGTGGATGGCCCGCCTCTTGGCGGTGGCCACGGTGGCCTACTCGGGCCTGCTGATATTCACGACCCACTATCCCAGGCCGGGGGAACTACTCGAGGGACTTCTCGGCCGGAACCCACCGTCCGACAAGACGCTCCATTTCGTCGCCTACGCAGTGCTTGCTGCATTTTCAGCCGCAACGTGGCTGGCCGCGCGACGCACGGCCAGCCGTAGCATCGCCCCGCTGGCGATCGCCCTCGCCAGCTTTGGAGCCATCGACGAGATCACCCAGCCCTTCTTCCGCCGGCATGCAGATCCACTCGACTGGGTCTACGACTGCATCGGGATCGCCATCGGCATCGCCGCTGTCGTGTCGGTCGTGGCACTGGCCCGCCACTTCACCCGGGCTCAGTAGTTGGGCGTGGGAGCGCGGTAGTCGGAGATCCGTACCGCGCGAAACCAGTCGACGGTTTTCGCCAGCCCCTCGTGAAGCGGCACCGCCGGCTCCCAGCCGAGATGCCGCTTGGCCAGCGTGATGTCGGGCCGGCGGCGCTCCGGATCGTCCACCGGCAGCGGCTTCTCCACGAGCTTCGACTTCGAGCCGGTGAGTTCGAGCGTCAACTCCGCAAGCTGGCGAATCGTGAACTCGCCGGGATTGCCAATGTTGACAGGGCCAACAAAGTCGTCGGGGCCATTCATCATCCGGATGATCCCCTCCACGAGGTCGTCGCGGTAGCAGAAGCTACGGGTCTGGTTGCCGGAACCGAAGATCGTGATCGGCTCGCCGGCGAGCGCCTGGCGGATGAAGTTGGAGACCACGCGGCCGTCGAAAGGATGCATCCGAGGGCCATAGGTATTGAAGATCCTCACGATGCGAACATTCACCCCGTTGCTGCGGTGATAGTCCATGAACAGCGTCTCGGCGGCCCGCTTGCCCTCGTCGTAGCAGGCGCGGGGGCCGATCGGATTCACGGAGCCGCGGTAGGTCTCCGGCTGCGGATGCACCTCCGGATCGCCGTAGACCTCGCTCGTCGAGGCCTGCAGCACCTTCGCCCGGCACCGCTTCGCCATGCCGAGCACGTTGATCGCCCCCATCACGCTCGTCTTCATCGTCTTGATGGGGTTGTACTGATAGTGCCCCGGCGCGGCAGGACAGGCGAAGTTGTAGATCTCGTCCACCTCCAGCCAGAGCGGGTGAACGATGTCGTGCCGCAGCAGTTCGAAATTGCCGCAGCCGAGGAGATGGGCCACGTTCGTCTTCTGGCTGGTGAAAAAGTTGTCGACGCAGATCACGTCGTGACCGGCATCGACGAGCCGCTCGCAGATGTGGCTGCCGAGGAAGCCGGCGCCGCCGGTGACGAGAATTCTCTTGAGCGAGGCCATGCCTGAGTCCTGAGGAGGTAAGGGCCGTCGCTTCCGGCGACCCTCGGAGAATGGTAGTGTACCGCCGTCGTTTTACCCGTGCAGTCGAAGGAGCACCCGCCATGCCGCTTAAGGGAAACATCAACCACTCGATCGTCTTCTGGTGCTTCAACGTCGCCGGGGACAAGTGGGACATGGACCGTACCTGCGAGGTCGCCAAGCAGCTCGGCGTGAAATCGATCGAGCTCTCCGACCCCGACACCTGGCCGACGATCCGGAAGCACGGCCTGACCTCGGCGATCGCCATGAACGGCATGCCCGGCGCGCCCTTCATGAAGGGGCTCAACAACCTCGCCTACCACGAACAGGTGATCGGTTGCACCACGAAGACGATCGACGCCTGCGCCGACTTCGGCATCCCCTCGGTGATCGCCTTCACCGGCTACAAGTGGCGCGACGCCGAGAATCCGGCGAGCGGCGAGATCTCGGCGAAGGAGGGAGCCGACAACTGCGTGGAGGGGCTGAAGCGGCTCGCGGACCATGCGGAAAAGAAGGGCGTGACGATCTGCCTCGAGCACCTCAACACCCGCGACGACACGCACCCGATGAAGGGCCATCCGGGATACCAGGGCGATGACATTGACTACGTGGCGAACATCGTTCGCCGCGTCGGATCGCCCCGCGTCAAGCTGCTCTTCGACCTCTACCACGTGCAGGCCATGAACGGCGACCTGATCCGTCGCATCGAGCAGTGCAAGGACGTGATCGGCCACGTGCACACCGCCGGCAATCCCGGCCGCGGCGAGCTCGACGACGATCAGGAGATCAACTTTCCGGCCTGCCTGCGGAAGCTTCTCGAAATCGGCTACACGGGCTGGGTGGGCCACGAGTTCATCCCGACCCGCGACGCATTCGCCGGCCTGAAGCAGGCCGTCGAGGTCTGCGACGTCTGATCGCCTGGTGGCGTCCTCACCCGACCCAGGGCGTGGGGCTGCCCGTGCCCCGTCGCCGGACGTTCGCTACGGGCATCCTGCCCTCCGCTCTCTCGATGCTGACTGCGCTCCGCCATCCATGGCTGCGCTGGTCAGCAACGCCGGCTCTCAGGGCACGGGCAGCCCCACGCCGCATCGCTCTCACGTAGCACAGGTTGCCAACCTGTGCCGAACCACCGCCGATGGTGATTCGTGTGCAGGTTGCCAACCTGCACCTACGGGGACGGCAAGAACCCACCGACTCATGGAGCCTCTGTCACGGCCTCGCGAGAATCATCCGCACGTCGGCGACGTTCGTGCCCGTCGGGCCCGTGCGGACGAGTCCGTCGGCTGACGCGAGCGCGGGATAGGCGTCGCACCTCGCCACCGCGCGAGCGAGGTCAATGCCCGTGCCCGCAAGCCGCCGCACAACGTCGTCATCCGCAATGCCTCCCGCAGCGTCGGTCGGCCCGTCCTCGCCATCGGTGCCGATGCTCGTGATCACGAGCCCCGTAGGCCACGGATCACCCACGCACCGCCAGGCCTCGACCACCGCCAGCACCGTCTGCTGGTTACGGCCTCCAGTGCCATGATCGCGCGGCACGCTCACGACCGCCTCGCCTCCCTCGACGACCGCGCGGGGCCGGCCGTCGCGGGCTGCAGCCGCGCGAAGTTCGGCGGCCTCGGTGGCGAGTCGCCGGCCGACCGATTCGGCGGCCTCGCTCGCGGGCACGGCATGCCGGGTCGTCACGTCGTAGCCGAGGTCGCGTGCCATCCTCGCCGCCGCGTCGATGGCGGTGGCGTTGTTGCCGAGGAGCACGTGGCTGACGCGACACCCCGACGGGGTCGTCCACTCGCCACCGGCCTCACGCGCCACCGGTGGCAACCCTTCCGCCGCGGCTCGCTCGAGGTACCGCGTGACGTCCGATGCGATGTCCATGGCGGCGTGTCGCCGGAGGATCGCCAGGGCAGCGGCGGGGTCGGGCTGTGCCGGCATGCAGGGCCCCGAGGCGATCAGGTCGAGTGGATCACCGATCACATCGGAGAGCACGAGGGCCACCAACCGGCCCGCACCACAGGCTCGCGCCAGTCCGCCTGCCTTCACGCGACTGAGGGCCTGGCGGACGAGGTTGAGTTCGCGGATGTCGGCTCCAGCCGCCGACAGGAATCGGCTGACGGCAATCAGATCATCGAGAGTCACGTCGGTCGATGGATCTTCCAAGAGTGCCGAACCCCCTCCGGTGACGATCACGATCGCAAGGTCGTTGGGCCCGAGCGCCGCGACCGCGTTTCGCATGTCGCTTGTCGCGGCGACGGCCGCGACCGTCGGCAGGTTGACGCCCGCAGGCCGCGTCTCGCGAACCTCCACGTGGTTCAGCCGCCTCCCGCAGCCCGCCGGCACGCTTACGAGCCCGCGCACGTCATGGCCGGCGGCGATCGCCGGTGCGAGCATCGCCTCCACCGCAGCCGCCATGCCGGCCGCCGCCTTGCCGCCGCCGACGACCACGATCCTCCCGCCGAGCCCAGCCGCTACGGGGAACGGCTGCCCGTCGAGCAGGAGTTCTTCGCCCGCCGCGGCGAGTCGATGCGGCACGAGCGCCTCCGGCCTGACGGCGGCGATCGCGGCTTCGACGAGGTGCGCCATGTCGGCGCGAATGGCGGCGGTCATTCGTCGCGGGCAAGCGGGAAGTTCTTGGGGTCGAACCGAGCGAGGTCGATCCCACCCCGTGACTCCTCCTCCAGGAGCTTCACCCGCATCTCCAACCGCTCCAGCCGGCGGGCCAGAAGGGCCGGCGACTCGGATGACGGCGCCAGCGGATTGACCCGCGGCACTGAGGGATAGCCGAGTTGCCGCTGGAGCGCCGCGAAGAAGAAAAGCGGATCCTTGCCGCGGTTGGCTCGAGCGATCCGCCCCTCCTTGTCGCCAAACAGGATCGCGCGATCAGGCTCAGGCGCAGCACGGCCCGCCACGATCGCGTCGCGCTTCTCCACGCGCCAGTACTCGGGGCTGCGGACATAGACGAGGTCGGCAAGATCGATCAGTCCCACCTGCCGGGAGACGATCTCGATCCAGGCCTTCCAGGCCGCATCGAAGATGTCGTCGGCCGCGATCGACGCCAGGCCCCGCGCGTAGTCAAGACGGTTTCGCGACAGGCATTCGAAGCGGTAGAGGAACAGGCCCTGCGGCGTCGCACCCTCGGCCCGATAGTTCGCCTCCCGTTCCAGCATCGCCAGGGCCGTCCGCATGTCGAACCGACCGCCTTCTTCCTCGGCGGTCGCGATGACGAACGTCTGGAACGGAGTGAAGTAGTGCCGCAGTCGGGCCATCGCGGTCGAGAGCGTGCCGACGAGTTTGAGTTCACCCGCCAAATAACCGACCGCCATCGGGAGTTTTGACGTGGCCAGCACCTCCTGGCCGATGGCCACGAGCGCCTCCTGAGCCGCAATGCCGGCGACGATCCGCTCCCCGAACGACCGGAATAAGTAGGCCTGCTCGATGTATTCCTCACGGTCGAGCATCGCGGTGATCTGCTTCCTTCCGGGGAGTTGGTGGTGCAGCCCGCCGGCAGCCGCCGGTTGCATCCTATAATGCAGTGCCTCCCCTCACACCCGCCATCGGTTCAGCCGCATGCCCAGTTGCTTCTCCTCCGTCGAGGCCGCCATCGCCGCGATCGCCCGTGGCGAAACCGTGATCGTCGCCGACGACGAAGACCGCGAGAACGAGGGCGACTTCGTCTGTGCCGCCGACGCTTCGACGCCCGAGGTGATCAACTTCATGATCCGGGAGGGCCGCGGTCAGGTCTGCATGTCGATCCTGCCCGACGTGGCCAAGCGGCTCGACCTGCCGATGATGGTGGCCACGAACTCCGCCCCGCTCGGCACCGCCTTCACGGTTCCCGTAGACCACCGCTCTGCGAAAACGGGCATCACTGCCGGCGAGCGGGCCAAGGCGGTCGCGGCGATCCTCGATCCTGCCAGCGTGCCGGGCGATTTCGTGCGACCGGGCCATCTCTTTCCGCTCGTCGCCAAGGAGGGCGGAGTCCTCCGCCGCGCCGGCCACACGGAGGCGGCAGTCGATCTCGCTCGGCTCGCGGGTCGGTCGCCTGCCGGGGTGATCTGCGAGATCCTCGACGACTCGGGCAACCGGGCCAACCGCGACGGGCTCTTCGCCCTCGCCGCACAGCACGGTCTCGAGATCATCTCGATCGAACAACTGATCCGTCATCGCCGCACCCGCGAAAAACTGGTGGAGCGGATCGCCGAGGCCGACCTGCCGACGACCTGGGGCCGCTTCCGGATCGTGGCCTACGGCGTGAAGTTCGAGGCGCAGCAGCCGATCGTCTTGACGCTGGGTGACGTGGCGGCGGCACATGCGCCGCTCGTACGTCTGCATTCGTCGTGCTTCACCGGTGATCTGCTCGACAGCCTCCGGTGCGACTGCGGCGATCAGCTCCGCATGGCTCTCGAAATGATTGGCCGGGAGGGGTGCGGCGTGCTCGTCTACCTTCCGCAGGAGGGGCGTGGGATCGGACTCGTCGAGAAGATCAGGGCCTACCAACTTCAGGATCAGGGGCTCGACACCGTCGAGGCCAACCTCGCGCTCGGCTACAAGGCCGACTCCCGGGAGTATGGTGTCGGCATCCAAATCCTCAAGGACCTGGGCCTCGGTCAAGTTCGCCTCCTCACCAATAACCCGAAGAAGACCGACGCATTCATCTACGGCGGCTTCGACCTGGAAGTGGTCGACCAAGTGCCGATCCTCCCGCCGGTCCACGAGTTCAACGAGCGGTACCTTGCCACCAAGCGCGAGAAGCTGGGACATAAGTTTCCAGAGTGAACCGCGCCGGCGAAAGTTGACCCGGCCCCGCGCGGGCCCGTAGCATCGGGTCTTTTCCGCAACCCGGAGTCACCCATGCCCGTCTTCTTCAGCCAGACGACGGTCCGTGCGCCGGCCCCGTGGACGTGGGCAGCGGTGGCCTGCGTGGCCGCAGTGGCGGCCGCCGGGTGTAGCCGCTCCGAGAAGGGCCGGCTCGTGGCGGAGCCGGAGGCGCCCGCCGCGCAGGCGACAACCGCCGAGGCACGCCAGTCGGCCCAGCCCGAGGCGGCATTCGAGCCGCCGCCGCTCGAGGCGCTTGATCGCGACGCCAAGTGGATCGACCGTCCCGTGAAGGATGCGCTCGCCGTCCTCCGCGAGCAGCAGTCCAAGGAGCCGGTCCTCGGCACGGTGGCCGAGGCACTAACCCTGAAAAACGACTCGGCCCAGGCCAACGCCACGATCCTCTCGGCCCTCGGCCGCCTTCCCGAGAAGGGTGAGGCCGATCTCGAGGCCCGCATCGATCGCCACGTGGCTGGTGACCTCGGCAGCACCAATCCGATCCTGATCAGTTCCAGCGCCGAGTTCGACATCCTTGGGCTCACCGGTTTCGGGCTCTTCTCCTACGACCGTACGCTCGAGCCCTTTGCCAACGCCGAGACGGCGGTCAGCTGGCAAACGAGCGCCGACGGGCTCTACGACAAGGTGGTGATGCGGGACGACGTCGTGTGGAGCGACGGAAAGCCGATCACCGCCCATGACATCGCCTTCACCTACCGGGTGATCATGGACCCGCGCGTGCCCGTGCCCGCGGTTCGCACCGGCACCGACCAGATGAAGGGCGTCCACGCCTACGACGACCGCACCGTGGTCTTCTTTCACAAGGAGCCGCTGGCCACCAACGTCTGGAACATCAACTTCCCGGTGCTGCCGCGGCACGTCTATGAAGGAACCTGGGAAAAAGACCCGACCCTCAAGGACAGTCCAGAGCACGTGGCCCTCGAGGAGAAACCTGTCTCGGGCGGGCCTTACGAGATCCTTTCACGGAAGCGCGGCCAAGAGATCGTGCTCAGGCGGCGTGAGAGCTGGAGCCAGGTGAACAGCCGCACGGTGCGTGAGCAGCCCTATTTCAAGGACATTCGCTTCCGGATCATCGAGGATCCCAACACCGCGCTGTTGGCCCTCAAGTCTGGTGAGATCGACGAGATGATCCTCCAGCCCGAACAGTGGACCACGCAGACCGTCGACGACGACTACTACCAGCTCAACACCAAGGCCACGGCCCCCGAGTGGGTCAGCTTCCACTTCGCCTGGAACATTGGCACGCCATTCTTCGCCGACCGCCGGGTGCGGCGGGCGATGAGCTACGCCTTCGACCACGACCGGATGCTTGAAAAGATCTGCCTCGGACTCTACGAGCCATGCGGCGGCAACTTCGCACCCGGGTCGTGGATGGCCGGTCCGAAGAGGCTCGAGCCCTACAAGCAGGACCTCGACAAAGCCGAGGCCCTGCTCGACGAGGCCGGCTGGACCGACCACGACAACGACGGGATCCGCGACAAGGAGATCGATGGCCGGATCGTGCCTTTCGAGTTCGCGCTGCTCGTCAACCAACAGCCGTTTCGGATCGCGATCTGCACGCTGCTCAAGGAGAACCTCGAACAGATCGGGGTGATCGCCAATGTCCGGCCGGTGGAGGTGACGGCGATGCAGGAGATGATGCAGAAGAAGAACTTCCAAGCCTGCTTCTCAGGCTGGGGCTCAGGCACCGACCCCGACACCTCCGAAAACATCTGGAAGACCGGCGAGATGCGAAACTACTGCGGCTACTCGAACCCCGAGGTCGACCGACTCTTTGCGGAAGGACGCCGCGAACTCGACCGCAGTCGACGCGCGGAGAAGTACGCCCGTATCCAGGAGATCCTCTACGACGACCAGCCCTACACCTGGCTCTTCTGGCGAAACAGCTTTTACGGCTTCTCGAAGCGTCTGCGGGGCTACGCCTTCAGCCCACGGGGTCCCTACCACTATTCCCCCGGCTCCGGCAGCCTGTGGAAGCCGCGAGCCGAGTGACGCATGGTCACCTATCTGGTGCGGCGGTTGATGCTGGGATGCGTCACGCTCGTGGCGATCACGATCGTGGTGTATGCCCTGGCCCGCGCCATGCCGGGCAACCCGCTCACCGCCCAGCTCGGCGAGGACCCGAGCCGCAAGGTGAGCGCCGCCGACTACGAGCGAATGCAGCGGGCCTACGGCCTCGACAAGTCGTGGCCCGAGGGGTATCTGCAGTGGGCCGGCAACCTCCTTCGCGGCGACCTCGGCCGGTCGATCACCCGCAAGCAGCCGGTCACGACGCTGATCGGTGAGCGACTCGGCCCCACGCTGCTCGTGTCGGGGACGGCCTTCCTGCTGATCTGGACACTCGCCATCCCCCTGGGTCTCTACGCATCGGCCCGCTCCGGCACGGCCGATGAACGGGGCGTGAGCCTCGTGCTCTACGCCCTCTATTCGTTCCCCACGTTCGTGGCCGCGCTCTTTCTGCAGATCATGTTCTCCGTGTGGAGCAAGGGTGCGGCCTGGGAACTGCCGCTCTTCGGGATGGCTGACCTGCCGCCCGACGCCCCGCTTGGCTCGCGGATCATCGACGTGGCGCGGCACATGATCCTTCCAGTCGTCTGCCAGACGTACGTAAGCCTGGCCTACGACACGCGGTTTATCCGGGCGACCATGGCGGAGGCGGTTCGCCAGGACTACATCCGCACCGCTCGGGCCAAGGGGGCGGGACCGTGGAGGGTGCTCTTTCGGCATGCCTTCCGCAACACGCTGATCCCGCTTGTCACGCTCCTTGGCCTCTCGCTGCCGTCGCTCGTCGGCGGTTCGATCATCATCGAGCAGATCTTCACCTGGCCGGGCATGGGAAGACTCTTTTTCGAGAGCATCCGCGAACGCGACTATCCGACGATCATGGGGCTGACGCTGATGTTTAGCGTGCTCACCCTCCTCGGGCAGCTCCTTGCCGACCTGCTGTACTGCGCCGTCGATCCCCGGGTGAGCGTAGAGTGATGGCCGCACACGGATTCTGGATCGAAGCGTGGCGGCGCTACCGGCGACGGCCGCTGGCCATGGCTGCGCTCGGCTTCGTCGGTTTCCTCATGGCCGTCGCCACGTTTGCCCCGGCGATCGCCGGCACCAAGCCGGTGCTCTGCCGCTACAAGGGCCGGATCTACGCGCCGTGCCTCGCCTACTTCGACCGCCGATTCGAGCCCGCGATTTTCGCCAAGGACAAGTTCCGCGGCACCTACCCGAAGAATCTCGCCGAAAAGGATCCCGAGAGCTGGGCGATCTGGCCGCTCTTCTTCCAGGATCCCTACCGGGCGGTCCGGGCCGACGAGTGGCCCGGCCGACCCGAGAATCCCTCCATGGACAAGGGAGTGCCGAGCCGCATGCATCCATTTGGCACCGATCAGGCGGGAGTCGATGTGCTCGCGAAGATGGTCCACGGCACCACCGTGGCGCTGCTCGTCGGCTTCGTCTCGATGGGCATCGCGGGCACGATCGGGATTCTCGTCGGCGCCCTTGGCGGCTACTTCGGCGGCTGGATCGACGCCGTGACCAGCAGGGTCACGGAGATCGTGATGTGCATCCCCACGCTCGTGTTGATCCTGGCGATCGTGGCCATCATCGAGAAGCCAACGATCTGGCACACGATGGCGATCATCGGCTTCACAGGCTGGACCGGTATTGCCCGGCTCACCCGCGGCGAGTTCCTCCGGCTCAAGGGCGCCGAATACGTGACGGCCGCGCGGGCCGCCGGCGCCGGGCCGCTGCGGATCATGCTCCGCCACATCCTGCCCAACGCCCTGGCTCCGATTCTCGTGCCGATCACCTTCGGCATCGCCGCCGCGATCCTCGTCGAAAGTGGCCTCTCGTTCCTTGGCTTCGGCGCGCCGCCCCCATCGGCGAGCTGGGGCTCGATCTTGAACGGCGCCCGCTCGAACCTCGCCATGTGGTGGCTGGTGGTGTTTCCCGGCGTCGCCATCTTCCTGACGGTGCTCGCCTACAACCTCGTCGGCGAGGGCCTCCAGGAAGCGACTGATCCTCGACTCCGCGAGGCTCGGAAATGAGCTCGAATGTCCTCTCGGCGCTCATCTCCAACTCGCCAAACCCGGCGGCGGGACGGGACGAGTTGCCTCGCCAACGGCAGGATAGCCGACGCTCGTCATCCTCGCCCCGATCCCGCCGCCTGCTCGATCCGTGTTTTGAATGTGGTGACTCACGAACCAACGATGCCGCTGCTTGACATCCGCAATCTCGTGACGGCGTTCCACACGCCCGCAGGCCGCGTGCCGGCGGTCGATGGCGTGTCGCTGTCGATCGAGCGGGGCCGCACGCTCGGGCTCGTCGGCGAAAGCGGCTGCGGAAAGAGCGTGACGGCGATGTCGATCCTCCGGCTGGTGGCGGCACCGGGTGTGATCGAGTCGGGATCGATCACACTCGACTCGCCCGCTGGTCCAGTCGACCTCGTCACGCTGGCCGAGCCAAAACTTCGGCAGGTCCGGGGCGGACGGATCGGGATGATCTTCCAGGAGCCGATGACGAGCCTCAATCCAGTGTTCACGGTGGGTGACCAGATCGCCGAGGCGGTGCTGCTCCACAGGGCCTGCGGCCGCGAGGAGGCCCGAACACGGGCGCTCGAGATGCTCCGGCTCGTGCGGCTCGCCGATCCCGAGCGACGGATCGATGAATACCCCCATCAACTCTCCGGCGGCATGCGGCAGCGGGTGATGATCGCGATGGCGCTCGCCTGCGAGCCCGACCTCGTGATCGCCGACGAGCCGACCACGGCCCTCGACGTCACCATCCAAGCCCAGATCCTCGACCTGCTCGCCGACCTGCGGATGCGGCTCGGCACGGCGATCCTGCTGATCACCCATGATCTCGGCGTCGTGGCGGAGACCTGCGACGACGTGGCGGTGATGTATGCCGGACGGATCGTGGAACGGGCCCGCGCCGACGTGCTCTTCGCGCGGCCACTGCACCCTTACACGATCGGCCTGCTCGCGGCCCGGCCCGATCTCGACACCGCACGCGGTGACCGCCGGACGCCGCTGCGGACGATTCCCGGAATGGTGCCGCCACCGCAGGCGTTTCCGTCCGGCTGCCGTTTTCACCCGCGGTGTGCGTACGCACGAACGAAGCCGATCGATGGGCCAGCCTGTGGGATGGCCGTGCCGGAACTCCAGGAGGTGGAACCGGGCCACTTCGTCCGCTGCCACTACGCAACCCGGCTCGGCGAGCCGCACACGGCCGATGTGGAGGCCGCCCCCGCATGACATTGCCTCCCGAACCACTCGTGCGCGTCGACGATCTGCGGACCCACTTCCCGATTCGCCGTGGGCTCCTCCGCCGGCAGGTCGGCGCCGTGCGGGCCGTCGATGGCGTGAGTTTTTCCATCCCGCGCGGCCGCACGCTCGGGCTCGTCGGCGAGAGCGGCTGCGGGAAAACGACCGTCGGCCGAAGTATCCTTCGGCTCGTGGAGCCGACCGATGGCCGCATCGTCATCGGTGGTCACGATGTCCGCAGACTCGGCGGCGCCGCACTCCGCTCGCTTCGGCGGCGGATGCAGATCGTGTTCCAGGATCCGTACGGCTCGCTGAATCCCCGAATGACGGTGCGCCGAATCCTCGAGGAGGGCCTCGTCGTGCATCGCATGGGCGACGCGGCCGACCGCCTCCGCCGCATCCAACAGGCCCTCGACCGCACGGGCATGCCCGCAGCAGCGCTCGAACGCTATCCCCACGAGTTCTCCGGCGGCCAGCGGCAGCGGATCGCGATCGCGCGGGCGCTCGTCCTCGAACCAGAGTTCGTCGTCCTCGACGAGCCGATCTCCGCGCTCGACGTCTCGATCCAGGCACAGGTGCTCAATCTGCTCGTCGACCTCCGCGAACGGCTCGGTCTGACATACCTCTTCGTCTCACACGACCTCGCCGCGGTGGAATACGTCTCCGACGAGGTCGCGGTGATGTATCTCGGCAGGATCGTGGAACTGGCGGCCGCCGCCGACCTGCGACGGGTCGCCTTGCATCCCTACACGATCGCGCTGTTTTCGGCGGTGCCCTCGGTGGACGTGCACCGCCGACGTCGACGAATCGTGCTGCCCGGGGACGTGCCCAGCCCAGCCCGACCGCCAGCCGGCTGCCGGTTCCACCCACGGTGTCCGCTCGCCGAGGCGGTCTGCCGCACGGTCGATCCGCTGGCAACGGCGGTTGGCAGCCACGTCGTGCACTGCCACGTTGCGGCCCGCGAACTCGAAACGTCGGGCGGCGATGCGGCTGCCGCGGCCGAACGGATGGCCGCCGCGCTGGCGACACTCCCCGCCGCCGCGATAGGATGAGTCGATTGCGCCGTCACCTGGCCGGAGGGTTTTCATGTCCGCACCGTTCTCTATCGGCCCTGTCCGCGTCGCGGCGCTGCTCCTCGTCTCCGCCTGTGCCGCCACCGTCGTCGCCGTGCGTCCGTCGGCGGCGCAGTCGACCGAGGAGCCCGATCCGACGGGCGGCCTGCGAAGCCGCGGCATGGTGCCGGGAGTCAAGGGCTCGGGTTCGGGTTCGTCCCGCGACGAACTCGTCCGCCAGTGGGATCTCGACGGCAATGGCACGATCGACGAATCCGAGGCGTCTGTCGCGCGAGCGCGGATGCGACGTAGCCGCATGCAGCTTGAGCTCGATAGCGGCCTCGATCCTGTGACCGGTAAGCCCCGGGTCGTCGCGGACAGCGAACCCACCGACGTGGATCGTCCAGCCGACCCCGACACCCAACTCGACATCCCGCCCGAACCTCGAAAGCGTTCGTCCGACAGACCCGCCCTGCCCGGCACCAGGGTGCCAGACTCGAGGCCAGCCGCCTCCGGCACCTCTGGCCCCACCGTGCCGAGAGTGCCATCGTCGACGGCGGGCGATCCCGAACGGCCATCAAAGAACCAAGCGCCTTCGTGGGGATCGTCGCGATCCGGATCGGTCACTGGCGGCGTCCGCGCCGGCGCTCCTGCGGCACGGCCGGGCTATGGATCGATGGCGCCGAAGCCCAATCTCAATGCCGGCATTCCGCTGCCCGACACCAGCCGGCCGGCGGGAACCCGCCTCGGCGCTCCGCGGGGCGGACTGCTGCCCTCCTCGCGGCTGCCGCTGGCCCCGCGGCCCACAACGCCCGCGGCCCCGACGCCGCGACCTCCGCGGGTGACTGCCGATGAGATCGGCGGCTTCTGACCACCACCCGATGCACGACACCCCGGGGCTGCCGCTGGTCTTCTGTTCGCCACTGCGATACGTGCAGGGCCCTGGAGTCTCGCGACGGCTGGCGGCTGAAATGCAGGCCGTCGGCCTCGAGGGGCCGGTGCTGATGGCGGCGGGCAACGCGGCGATCGCGAGCCTCGCACCGGCGTGGGCCAAATCGTTCGCCGAGGCGGGCTGGATGCATCGCGTGCTTGCCTTCGGGGGCGAGTCGAGCCGTCGCGAGATCGCGGCGATCGCGGCCGAGGCCTCCGCGTCTGGAGCGCGCACGATCGTGGGGGCCGGCGGCGGCAAGACGCTCGACGCGGCGCGAGCTGCGGCGGCGGCATGCAGGCTCCCCTTTGTCTCCTGCCCCACGGTCTGTTCCACCGACGCCCCCACCAGCGCGCTGTCGGTGATCTACGCCGACGAGGGACCGGGCCGTGGGTCGGTCGAGGGCTACGAGATCCACCGCCGCTCACCCGACCTTGTGCTTGTCGACACCCGCGTGATCGCCGAGAGCCCACCCAGATTCCTGGCGGCTGGCATCGGCGACGCACTGAGCACGTACTACGAGGCACGGGCCGCGGCAGCCGCCGGCGCGGCGAACATGCGCGGCGGCCGCTCCACCCTTGCGGCGCTCGAGCTGGCGCGGCTTTGCCGAGACGTTGTGTTCGAGCACGGTGCAGCGGCCCTCGCAGCCTGCCGCCATCGCGTCGTCGACGATCCGTTCGAGAGGGTGGTCGAGGCAGCGACGCTGCTCTCGGGACTCGGTTTCGAGTCGGCGGGGCTCGCCGCGGCCCACGCGGTGCACAATGGCCTCACTGCCATCCCTACGACCCACGGCCTGCTGCACGGCGAGAAGGTGGCGTTCGGGACGCTCGTGCACCTCATGCTCGAGGCGCAGCAGTCGACCGGCAAGGCGGCGCGGGCCGACGCCGAGGCGGAAGCCCAACGAGTCGCCGAGTTTCTGGTCGGAGTCGGCCTGCCCGTGACGCTCGGGGAACTCGGTATCGATGCCGCAGACGCTCATGCGATCGCGGCGGTCGCCGAGCGTGCCACCGCCCCGGACGAGACGATCCACGCGATGCCGTTTCCGGTCGATGCTGCTGGGGTCGTCACCGCGATTGTGGCTGCCGACGCCATGGGCCGCGCCACCCGCGGGAACCAGCCTTCCTAAGGCAGGAACCCGACCGTGGATTCCAGCCCACGGCCGCGGATAAACTCCACACTCCATTCCCGCGTCATTTCGGAGCCGCCATGCCGACCATCCCGCACATTCTTCGTCACCTGCTCTGCCTCGTCGCGATCGCCCTGGCCGCCGGCGCCCGTGCAGATGAGTCTTCGATCCCTGAGGCGCCGGATCGCAACGACCCGCCGCGGGTGTTCGTCAGCGGCGTGAAAGACGATTTTGCGGAAACCCGCGCCGCGATCGCCGCGGCCAAGCAGCGGACCGGCCGCGATTACCGGGTGGTGGTGGTCGACTCCGCGTCGAGTGCGGAGGACGCCGCGGCGCTTCTCGAGAAAGTTGTGGCCCGCTGGCGGGAGGAGTCGGCCCGCAGCGAGGGTGGGTTCAATCCCGCCGGTGACGTCACGATCGTGCTCGACATCGGCGACCGGCAGATCGCCATGGACGTGCCGTGGTCACTCGAGGCCTCTGCGGGCCTCGATCGCGCGACCCTGGAACGGGAACTGATCGCAAACACGTTCGTGCCCCGGGCCAAGGATGGCCTGTTCGACGCAGGCATTGCTGAACTCGTGAATGCGACCGAACGGTGGGTTCAGGACACCGCCGAAGAGAAGCGGCGGAAGGCCGAGGCGTCGCGAATCTTCGCGACGCGGACGCTGCCGCTCGGGCTCGCCGGACTCGGCGCCGCGGGTCTGCTCGGCGGGCTGGCTGTCCAGTGGGCGCGGCACGGCAGCCGGCTGCGGGCGGCCCGCGAGAAACTTGCCGCCTTCAAGGAAGAGGTCGTCTCCCTCTCCGACCTCCTCGACGGCCAGCAGGAGCGGCACCGGTTGCTACCCCACTCGGACCCCGACTTTGTGACCCCCATGCAGGGCATGACCAGGTCCACGTATGACAACGTGCAGGGTGCCATCCGCCGCTATCGCGAGCGGTGGCTCGGCCTGATGGACGTCTGGGAAAAGGCGCAGGAGAAGATCGACTCGGAGTGGTTTCTCGGCACGACAGCCGCTGACGAGGCGATGAGCCTGCTCGACTCGGCCGAGGCGCGGCCACCGCTCGCCGACGTGGCCGCCGAATGCAAGGCACCGCTCGACGCACTCGAGACCGCCCACGAAAAGGCCCGGGAGTCGGCCTCAACGCTCGATGCCGAGATGGCCGAGGCGTCCGGGCGGCTCGAGGCCGTCGCCCGCCGCGGCCGCTCGGCGGCCGTCTTCCAGGCGGTGCTCGCCGAGGTGACCCGCGGCAGAACGCAGGCCGGCGAGCACGTGGAGAGTGACCCAGTCGCCGCCCGCGGTGGCCTGGAGGAGTCCCGCGCTTCACTGGAGTCGATGCTCGGCCGGCTCGACGCGCTCGAGGCCGCGGATGACCGACGGCAGCGGGCGGTCGCGCAAACGGCTGAACTGCGAAAAAAGGTGGCCGACCGCCGTGCCGAGGGCTGGCTGCTGACGGAGCCGGGCGCAAACCCAGACGATCGCCTTGATGCCGCAGCCAAACAGGCCGAACTCGCCATTCAGTTGCTCGACGCAGGCGAGACCGAGTCGGCGCTCATCCACGTCGAACGCGCGGAGCGGTCGAACGCCGAGGCTGCGGCGCTCATCGAAAGCATCGTTTCCGCCCGCGCGAAATCTGAGGAACTCTTGCCGGCCTGCGCCGCTCGAGTTGAGGCGCTCGTGGCCCGGAGACAGGCGGCGATCGCGGCGGCTGAACGACTCGCCGCGTCGTATGCTGAGAGTTCGTGGTCCGATGTCGCCGAAAACATTGCCCGGGCCGATGATGGCCTCGGCCGCGTGCAGAAGCTGCTCGAGGAGGCCCGCGCGTCGGCGGCCCCCAGCGTCCAACACTATTTCCGCGCCGTGGCGCTGCTGGAGGAGACGGTCCGCCAGGAAGACTGGGTCGAGGGCTGCCTCGCGGCCGTCACCGACCGGCTCGCCGAACTCGAAGAACTCAAGAGTGTGCTGCCCGGCAAGCGTGACAAAGCGGCTCAGCGTGTGGCGACGCTCGACCAGCAGCTCCGCCGGCAGCGAACCGACCGCGTGAGTGCCAACGAGCGGTGCCGCGAGGCGGCACGGATCATCGAGGTGGCCGACGGCACGATGCGAGCCTCCCGACCCGACCTCCGGCACTCAGCCCAACTGATCGAAGCGGCCGACACCGCGGCAGCACGCGGCGAGGCACTGGCGGCCGAGGACGACCGGCTCGCACGGCAGGCGGCCAACGACATCGACGAAACCGATGCCCTCGTCCGACGGGTCGCGGCCTGGTACGCCGAGGGCGTGCAGGCAGACGTCCGCGCAGCGGCGTCGGCGGTCGATACCGCCCGCTCGCTGCTGGAGCGGCAGCGATACGAAGACGCGATCCACACCGTCACCGAGGCATCGCAGCAGGCGAGGCTCGCCTACGCGACGGCAACGGCGGAAGCTGAACGGCGTCGCATCCGCCGCCAGCAGGAGATCCAGCGGCGGCAGCTCGAGGAATCGTTTGCGCGGATGTCGCGGGGTGCCGGGCCGTGGGTGGTCCGCCTGCCCGGCGGCACGTTCACCGGCCCGGATCCATGGCAGACCATGACGGCCCAGCCGCGATCCTCGACCTCCGCCGGCGGAAGTTGGTCTCGCGACATCGCCCAGGTGGGCTGGTAGCAGCCGCGGTCAGCGGAGTTCGATCGGGGTGACGTCGAGCCGGCCGATTTCGGCCGTTGGCTTGACCGCATCGGTCGTCGTGCGGGGCTGCCGCCCCTCGAACATCCGCTCCATGTCGATCACCCGATCGCGCACTGAAACAGGCATCCGGCTACGGCCCTCGGGAGTGTCGATTGTGTCGTTGAAGACGACGCGGCCCTGGGGGTCGGAGACGACGAGCCGCGTTTCGTTGCCGCTCGTCAGCCGAATCTGGAAGTCGGAATCCTGACGCACGAGCGTTTCATCCGCGAGCCGGCGGAGGCGCGTCGTATCGATCGGCCCGTGCTTGGGCATGGATTGCTGGACGATCGCGAGGCTCGAGGCGGTGGGGCGGAGGCCGCCGTTGGCCGCAGTGCTCCGCTGAGGCCGAGCGGAGACCGGCATGCCGTTGGCGATGGGGATCACCACCTCATGGCCACCCCGCAGCACCGTGCAACCGAGTGGCGCGTCGGGCTCGGCCGACTCCAGGAGCGCATCGAGTTGCTCGGGCAGGAGCAGCAGCTGATCGTCGAGCTTCACGAGCACGTCATGCTGCGCGAATCCAGCGCGGGCGGCTCGGGACCCGAGCGCGACGGACTCAACCACGAGCCCCGCCCCACGTTTGATGGCGAGCTGTTGCCGTAGCACGGCCGAGGCCCGCGTCAGCGTCAGTCCCAGGCTGGCGAATGTCGGCGGGCCATTGGCCACGCCTCCCGCCGGCTCGAGGTGCGATCGGGGCGGCTCAGCAGCTGTCGCGCCGCAGAACGGCACGGCGGCCAAGGCGATGCAGAGACCGAGATGTGGCCACGACGTCGGGACGACTGGTCTGCTCATGGTTGCACGACACGCACTGGATCATGGACCGGCGTCGGGGCATCTTCCTGCCCGCGGCTGGGACGGGATATGTGACGTTTTTGGACGCCCCACGCCAGACGACTCTCGCCGCCGCCACCGGAGACAGCCCTCAATTCCGGAAGCTGGGAAAGCGGGGCGACGGGGGCAGGACGCGAGCGTGTCGACCGGTGGCATGACCGGTGGCTGATCAACCGGCGCATCTGGACCCGATACGAGGTGCACGGTCGCGGTCTCGCGGTCGTGCCCCAGGAGCCTCGCCACCATGTCGCGCTTGTTGCCTTCGGCCGTCTGCTGCACGGCCGCCATCGTCCTTGTGGCCGCAGGGCTGGCGCGTGCCGCCGACACGGCGCCCCGCACGACCACGTCCACGACCAAGGCGAAACCCGACGTCGCGGCCAGTCCCGCTGCCACCAAGCCCCCGGTCCCGAAGAAACCCGTCCTCCTGCCGGGCACTGGGTCGCTCGTCAAGAACGTCGTCGACGACTTCGAGGATGAGAAGTGGACGTGGCGTTACAACCACCCCAAGAGTTCCGAGGAGCAGGACAAGCGGATGCGCGGGCCGCTCGGCAAGAGCACGAACAACCGGTGGTTTGAAGGGCCGAAGCGTGGCACCCCCGACGTGGTCAAGCGGGTCGAGGTGCCAGCGCCGGGCCTCGAAGGGAGCGAGCACGGCCTCCTCGTGGCCACGCTCCACGGCGGCATCCCGGGCCGCGTCACCTACACGATGCAGCAGGACGACCTGATCTACAACCTCTCGAAGTTCACCGGCCGGAGCATGTCGGTGGCCGACAGCCCGAGCATCACGGTTCGCGTCTACATGCCGCCGTTCGAGCAGTGGGAGAATCGCACCGGCCCGAGCTTCGGCTTCCGTGCCGGCTGCTTCACTCACGCGACCATCACCGGTGACGACCATCCCGATGAGGGACGGTTCGGCCTCGAGGAATACTGGCCGGGCATGTTCATCTGCTTCGAGAGCAGTCATTCCGGCAAGTTCAAGGAGGATGGCGCCTACATCCGCGTCCGCAGCGGTCGCAATGGCGGCGAGATCCGCGGTCCGCGGGTCGAGCAGCTCGGCTGGTGGACGCTCGGCATGTCGTTCACGCCCGACGGCATGGTGCACTACTTCGCCAGCCCCGGCGTCGAAGAACTCACGATGGACGATCACATCACGTCGCAGTATCCCTACGGCTACCGCACGGAGATGGTGAAGACGTTCTTCTTCAACGTCTGCACGCAGGACGACGGCCGGACCTGGAGCACGCCCTGGGTGATCGACGACCCGAAGGTCTACTTCGTGAAGCGTCCGCAGATGGCGACCTCCAAGGCCACCCGCCGCTGAGCCTGCATAGGCAGGCGTGAGCCTGGCGCCGGTCGAGTCACATGATCCGCGCGTCGTGGCGTGCCCCGCAGCCGGCCGGAGACATGCTCGGCGCCGGCGGCACTTGTGATAGGATTCACACTTGATCCTCGCGCTTGAGTGCACGGCACGTGCAAGCCGACCGGCCGTGAGGCCGCGGGCAAACCGCGCTGGATGCCGCATCTTGTGATGGTTCGCCCCACGCCTCACGGCGTTGGGCTTAGACGGCAGCTGCTCCCCCGCCCGGAATCATATTCGCGGGATGATGCGAACCGAGAACACACACAGGTTGCCAACCTGTGCTACGAGAGGCAGCGAGGGGCTGCCCGTGCCCGGGAGCCGGCGTTGCTTTCTCCGCGAAGCCAGGATGGCGAAGCGGAGAAAGCATCGAGCGAGCGGAGGGCAGGA
>Ga0114973_10000611_pt1 | contig 27047 bp, 18 predicted proteins | sample M_140807_MF_Meta_FD_87025 | JGI IMG/M metagenome (GOLD analysis project Ga0114973, IMG submission 87025) | Freshwater microbial communities from Lake Montjoie, Canada to study carbon cycling - M_140807_MF_MetaG | ecosystem: Environmental > Aquatic > Freshwater > Lake | place: Lake Montjoie...
CGGTCGCCACGGATTCCGCGAGGAGCCCGCCTGCGAAGATGCCCGGACGCCGTACGCGTTCTCGAAGTGGGCCTTCGACCAGCATGTTCACTCCGCGCAGCGCGTTCCCACCGTGCCGGTCGTCGGGCTGCGCTATTTCAACGTCTACGGCCCCGGCGAGGGGCACAAAGGACGGATGGCGAGCGTGGCCTGGCACTGCTTCCAGGCGGTGAAGCGCGGGGAGGCGCCGCGGCTGTTCGCGGGGAGCGACGGCTTCCTCCGCGACTTCATCGCCGTGTCCGACGTGGCCGACGTCAACCTCTTCTTCCTCGACGCGGGCCTCGCCGGCCGCGTCCAGCGCACGGTCGTAAACGTCGGCACCGGCGCGCCCCGATCGTTCGCCGACATGGGGCGGATCGTGTCTGCAGTGACCGGCAGCCCCCCGCCGGTCACGATCCCCTTCCCGGACGACCTCCGCGGCCAGTATCAGGCCTACACCTGCGCCGACACCACCCGGCTGCGGGGCGCCGGCTGGACGAAGCCGATGGTGACGCTCGAGGAGGGGATCGCCGCCTACTGGAAGACGCTCTCCGCCTAGCCGCGGGGGCGAAACACGCCCGGCGGCCAGGGCGTCATTCCACCCTGGCAAGGCGGTCGCGGCGTTCGGCGAGCACCCGCCGGGCCGTGGCCTCGACCCGGTCGACGGTGATCGCCTGCATGCAGAGATTGTTGCGGCAGGCGGAGAGACGGTTGTTCGCCGCGTTCACGCAGGGGGAGCAGGGGAGCCCGGCGTGGAGGATGTGGCTCAAGGGGCCACGGACCCCGAACACCGCCGGCGTCTCGGGGCCGAAGAGGGTGATCACGTCGATCCCGGTGAGCGAGGCGAAGTGGGCCGGCCCGCTGTCGTTGGTGACGAGCAGATCAGCGAGGGTGTAGAGGACGATCAACTGCCGCATCGTCGTCTCCCCGGCGAGCGAGAAGCAGCGCGGATCGGCGACTTTTCTCACCAGCGCCTTGGCGGCCGCCGCTTCCGATGGCGCGCCGGTGAAAGCGATCCGCAGGTCGGGATTCGTGGGGAGGAGCCGGCGGGCCAGATCGACGTAGCGGTTGCTGTCCCACTTGCGCAGCGGCAACAGATCGCTCGCGTTGGCGTTGAGGAGGATCAGCGGCCCCCCCGGGAAATCCCCAGAAGCCTTGGCGATGATGGCGCGGACCTCGCCGGCCTCCGTGGCCGATGGCACGAACCGCTTCAGCTCGGTGTCGAGGCTGGGGAGGTCGACGTCGAGCGCAGGGAGATCGTGCGGATCCCGCCCTACCGCCTCGACCATCAGCGACATCACCGTCTGCATGTGGAGATGGGGATTGCAGACGAGGCGGTGGGTGAGGAGGTCGCCGCGCCACGGGCCATCGCCGTGGTAGCTGTGGTAGCCGATCCGCCGCTGGGCGCCGCTGAGGTAAGCGAGCACGGCCGAGGCCCGCGAGAAGAGCTCGTAGTCGATGACCGCATCGATCCGGGCCGCGCGGATCTTTTCCATCGCCCCGAGCATGCCGCGGAGCGTCGGCACGAGCCCGCCGGTGGGCACGACGATGACGTTCTCCGCAGGGATGACGTCGAGGAGATCGAGGATCGGCCGGTTCTCGGCCAGCACCATGAAGAAGACGTTCTCCCGGCCGACCTTTTCGACGGCCGCCCGGAGGGCTGGGTAGGCGAGGACGGTGGCCCCCTGCTCGACGAGTTTCAGGAACAGGATCCGCTTCACCGGCCCGGTCGGCTGACGCCAGTCGAAGAGCCGGCGGAAGAGCGTCAGCACCGCGCAGGCGGGGAGCCCGAGCCAGCGGTCGGCAAGGCGGATGGAGTTGGCATTCATGGAGCGGAGGCGCCGGGAAGAGAAAAGAAGGTTATCGACGCCGCGGCCGACGGAATCCATCCGCACCCCGTCTCCTGCGGCTGCGGGGCCCCCGCCGGCGCGTCCTTACCCCTGCGGCGATCAGCGCGCCGGCAGATCCCCGCCGACGCCCCCCGCGAAATGGCTATCCGCGCACGACTTCTGCAGGCTCTGCGACGCAGCCTGAAGCGCCGGTTGATCACGATCGGTGATCGCCCGCCGCAGGTGCCCCACAGCGTCGACGTAGCCCCCGGACGACTCCCGGATCCGCGCGTCGTTGGCGGCGAGCAGGGCCCGGCACATCTCGTCGAGCGGGGGAAGGATGAGCTCGAGCTTCGACCACTCCGGAGCGGCGGCAGGGGTCTGGGCCGTGAGCCGGGCAAACGGCGAGGCGGGGCCATCGTGGACTTCCCCCATCAATTCCTCGACGGCCCAGTCGTGGCGGGCAACGAACACCCCCGCCGCGACGATCGCCGCCGAGACGAGGATCGCGGCAGTGATCAGCAAGCCCCGCTTCATTCGATGGATCCCTCTGCCACGTTCGAGTCGCGGGCATTCTTCCATGGCCGGCGGGCAGCATCCAGTGGACCAGCGCCGACCCCCACATCGGGCGGTCGCGAGGGGTCAACACTGGTGAAAACCGGCGGGTTTCCAAGGGGACCGGTTCTCCCTGCTGCCCCGCAGCCGGTTCGGTCAGGGATCTCTTTTTCCAGGGGAAGCTAGAATGAGGGCGCTCCTGTGAGCTCACTGGTCCCGGGGATCCCTGCCATCATGCCGTTGTTACGGATCGCCGTCTTCCTCGCGCTGGCCCTGCTCGGGCTGCAGGCCACGGCGGCCGAGCGGCCGCCGGAGGGGGGCGAGCACGACTTCGAGGATGCGATCGTTGTCTTCACGCTCGAGTACGAGGACGACCTCCTTCCCGCCCCCCCCTGGGCCCTCGCCGGGGCGCGGATCCGTCGTCTTGGCAACGTCTTTTTCCTCACCGGCACCCTCCCGGAAGGCGTTGCCGATCCTGCCGGTGCCCCTGCGGCCCCTGCCCGCCGGTACTGGATCCCGTTGGCCGACATTGTGAGGATGGCGGAATACGACGATGTGGAGTCGGCCCTCGAGGCGCTCGAGCTGGGCACGGAGGGGGACGATGTCGGTCGTCCGGTGTTCCGGGGGGTTTCCGACAGCCCCCGCCAAGCGGTCTCGAAACGACGGAGGAAGTGATGCGACGGGGATTCATGGCACCGCCGTCAACCAACTCGAGATGTTCCAGGCCGGGTCGTTCGATCCGTTCCGTCAGGACCAAGTCGACTTTATCCGCGACGTGACCGGAAAGCGGTGAACGCTCCCCACCGTGGTGGCCGTTTGTGTCCATCCCTCCCCATGAGCACCGCGCATGTCCCAGATCTCATTCCTTCGGCACTGTCTGAAACTGCCGACGGCGATGGTCGGCGTCGTGCTCATGGTGTGGTCCGCGCTAGGAATGGCGCTGATCAACAGCGCGCTAGGAATGGCGCTGATCAACAGCGCGCTAGGAATGGCGCTGATCAACAGCGCGCTAGGAATGGCGCTGATCAACAGCGCACTGGGAATGGCGCCGATCGCCAGCGCCGCCGAGCCCAGCGCAACCGAGCCCAGCGCCGATGAGCGTGGCCTCGAGCTCTTCATGGGCCTCCGCGACGTTCTCGTCCACCGCTGCGCCGGATGCCATGGCGCCGGCAGCACGAGCCACGAAGGCGGCCTCGATCTCTCCACGCGCGACACGCTCCTCGCCGGCGGCGGGCGCGGTCCGGCGGTCGTTCCGGGGAGGGCCGCGGAGAGCCTCCTCTACCGACTCGCCGCGAAGCTCGAAGAGCCGCACATGCCGGAGGAGGGGGATCCGCTCCCGGCCGACGTCTTGGCCCGGCTGGCGGAATGGATCGATCGGGGTGCCCCCTACGACCGCCCGCTGATCGAGGCGGGCGACCGCGGCCCCTGGACCGAGCGGATGATCGATCCGCGCGCCCGCCGTTCTTGGCCGTTCACGCCGCTTGCCGCCGTCGCCGTGCCGACCGCCGCCGATCCCGATGGCTGGTGCCGCACGCCGATCGACCGCTTCATCCTCGCCCGGCTCCGGGAGGCCGGCCTCGCGCCGGCGCCGATGGCCGACCGCCGCACGCTCAGGCGCCGACTCGCCGCCGATCTGACGGGCTTGCCGGCGACGCCGGCAGAGATCCGGGCCTTCATCGACGACCAGCGGGAGGACGCCGTCGCGGAGGTGGTCGACGATCTTCTCTCCCGGCCAACGTTTGGCGAGCGCCAGGCCCAGCACTGGCTCGACATCGCCCGGTATGCCGAGAGCTTCGGCTACGAGCAGGACTACGACCGCCCCCACGCCCATGCCTACCGCGACTTCGTCGTCTCCGCCTTCCATGATGACCTCCCTTTCGACACCTTCCTCCGCTGGCAGATCGCCGGCGACGAGCTCGCCCCCGACATCCCCGCGGCGCGGATCGCCACCGGATTCCTCGCGGCCGGCGCGTTCCCGACCCAGCTGACCGAGAAGGAGTTCGAGAGCGCGCGGAGCGGCGAGCTCGACGACATCGTGTCGACGATCGGCACCGCGATGCTCGGGTTGACCGTGGGATGCGCCCGCTGCCACGACCACAAGTTCGATCCGCTGCCGCAGGCCGACTACTACCGTCTGGCCGCCACCTTCACGGCCACCGTCCGGTCGAACGCCGAGATCGCCATCGCCCCCGAGCGCCATGCGCTGGCCGTCGCCGCCTGGCAGGCAGAGCTCGACCGAGCCGTTGCCGCCCGCCGGCGGATCGAGGAGGAGGAGCTCCCGGCCCGCTTCGACGCCTGGATCGCGGCCTGGCAGCCGGCCGAGGCGGGCTCCGCCCCCGACTGGCGCCCCGGCCGAATCGTCGCAGTGACCAGTCGGGCCGGCACACCGCTGACGGCGCTGGCCGACGGATCGTTCCTCGCCGCGGGGGCGCCGGCCAACGACGACACCTACACCTTCACACTCGACTTCCCCTCCGAGCCCCTCGTCAGCCTGCGCATCGACGCCCTGGCCGATCCGTCGCTGCCGCGCGGGGGCCCGGGGCGCGTCGCCCATGGCAACTTCGCCCTCTCCAACCTCACCGTCGCCGCCGCGCCGATTCCCGCCGCCGGGGCCGAGCCGGTCTTCAGCCCGGTGAAGCTCGGCGCCCCACGGGCCGATTTCTCACAGCCGGGCCTCGACGTCAGCCACGCCATCGACGATAGCCCGACCAGTGGGTGGGCAATCGATCCCCACGTCGGACAATCGCACGTGGCCATCTTCGATTTCGCCGAGCCGGTCGGGTACCCCGGCGGCTGCCGGCTGATGGTGACCCTCGACTTCCGCACCAGCCCCCACCATGCGATCGGGCGGCCGAGAATCGCTGCCGCCACCGTCGCCGGGTTCGCCCCGATTCCGGTCACGCCAGAAGCTGATCCGGTCGATCGGGCCCGGAGCGATGCCTGGCTGATCAGTCACTTGGTGGCGAGGTCGGACCGAACAGCCGCTGAATCTGCCGAGCTCCGCCGACTCCAGGCCGGCTCCGACGAGGGCTGGCGGGCCGCCGATGCTTTCGTCCGCACATCCGAGGGGGCGCGGCCGAAGCCGGAGACCGTCACGGCGCTCGTTGCCGGCGACCATCTCACGCCCATTCCCCATCATGCCGATGGCCGCGGCTATCCGCACGCCTATCCCGAGACCTGGTTTCTCCGCCGCGGCGACGTCCGCCAGCGCGAAGGGGTCGCCACGGCGGGGTTTCTCCAGGTCCTCTCCCGAGCGCCTGAGGAAACGTGGCGTCAGGGTGCGGGGCAGGAGAGTGCCGGCGCTGGGCGCCGCGCGGCCCTGGCCCGCTGGATCACCGATCCCGAAGCCGGAGCGGGAAGCCTCGCGGCCCGCGTCATCGTCAACCGGATCTGGCAGCAGTATTTCGGCACCGGCTTGGTGGCGACCCCGAGTGACTTCGGCGCCCAGTCCGATCCCCCCTCCCACCCGGAGCTCCTCGAGTGGCTCGCCGGTGAGCTTGTCCGTGGCGGCTGGCGTCTCCAGCCGATCCATCGGCTGATCGTCACCAGTGCCACCTACCGCCAATCGTCGACGGCCGCGCCGCGCGCCCTCCTCGAGGATCCGCGCAACCGTCTCCTCTCCCACTTCAGGCGCCGGCGCCTCGACGCCGAGGGGGTCCGTGATGCCCTCCTGGCGATCTCCGGGGCCCTCGATCCGTCGCTCGGGGGGCGCGCGGGCCCCGACGACGCGTCGCCACGGCGGAGCCTCTACCTCGACGTCAAGCGGAGCCGGCCGTCCCCCTTCCTGCGGGCTTTCGACGCCCCCGACCGGGTGACGGGGATGGGGAAGCGGGCCGTCACGACCACCGCGCCGCAGGTCCTCCTCCTCATGAATGGCCCGGCGGTCCGCCGCTGGGCCGAGGCGTTCGCCGCGCGGGTCGTCGCCGAGCCGCACCGCTTCCGCGACGAGGTGAGCGACGAAACCGCGCCGATCGACACCGCCTATGCCTTGGCGCTCGGCCGGGCCCCGACCGACGATGAGCTGGCCGCAGCGGTCGCCTTCCTCGCCGGCCAAACCGCAGCGTACGCCGCCGCGGGACAGGCCGATCCCACCGCCACGAGCTTGGCCGACTTCTGCCAGGTGCTCCTCGGGCTCAACGAAACCCTCCACGTCGAGTGAACCCCCATGCCGCCACCGCTTCATCCCCGGCCTCCGCTGTCTCTCCCCCGGCGGACGCTGCTGGCGCGTTGCGGCGCGGGATTCGGCCTTCTCGCCCTCGATCGCCTCCTGGCCGAGGAAGGGACCGGCGCACAGACAAGCACTGGCGGATCGCCCCATTTCGCCCCGAAGGCGAAGCGCGTGATCTGGCTGTTCATCAACGGCGGCCCGAGCCAGGTCGACACCTTCGACTACAAGCCGGAGCTGGCGAAGCGCGACGGCGAGCCCCTCGCCGGCTTCGATGCCAACACCGGGTTTTTCGCCGGATCGGTCGGTGGGCTGATGAAGAGCCCGTTCACCTTTCGCCAGCACGGGGAGAGCGGCGCCTGGGTGTCGGAGATCTTTCCCCGACTCGCCGGCCATGTCGACCGGATGGCGTTCGTAAACAGTTGCTGGACCGATTCAAATAACCATGCCCCCGCGCTCCTCCGTCTGAATACCGGCAATACGCGCGTCGGCTCCCCCTGCACTGGCAGCTGGGTGACCTACGGCCTGGGGAGTGAGAACCGCGATCTTCCCGGCTTTGTCGTCATGGTCGACACGAAGGGGAGGGGGCTCCCCAAGGGCTATGCGCAGAACTGGTCGGCTGGCTTTCTCCCGGGCGCGTTCCAGGGAACAGGCCTCGACACTGCCGGCCCGCCGATCGCCAACCTCGCCCGCCGCGCGGCGATGACCGACCACGAGCAGCGGGCCCAGTTCGACCTCGCCGCGCGGCTCAATGCCCGCCACCGCGATCGGACCGGCACCGATGGCGAGCTCGAGGCCCGGATCGAGAGCTACGAGCTCGCCTACCGGATGCAGATGACCGCCCCGGAGGCCCTCGATCTCGCCACCGAAACGCGCGAGACGCTCGATCTCTACGGCCTCGACGACCCCACCTGCGGCCATTTCGCCCGGCAGTGCCTGACCGCCCGGCGCCTCGTGGAGCGCGGCGTGAGATTCGTGCAGATCTATTCCGGTGGTGAGGAGAACCAGCAGAGCTGGGACGGCCATGCCGACATCCGCGGCAACCATGCCGGCTTCGCCGCCGAGACCGACCGCCCGATCGCGGCGCTCCTGGAGGATCTCGACCGGCGCGGGCTCCTCGACGAGACGCTCGCTGTCTGGGGAGGGGAGTTCGGCCGCCTCCCGATCGCGCAGAAGGGGGATCAGCCCGGCCGCGACCACAACCCGCACGCCTTTACAATGTGGTTGGCGGGAGGAGGCGTGAAGGGGGGCGTGACGCATGGTGCGAGCGACGAATTCGGCTTCAAAGCAGTCGAGAATCGGGTCAGCGTCAACGACCTCCACGCCACGATTCTCCACCTCCTCGGCCTCGACCATACGCGCCTGACACACCGCTTCAACGGGCGCGACTTCCGGCTCACCGACGTCTCCGGCGCTGTCATCCGCGGGATCGTGGCCTGAGTGGCTCCTGATGGCCACGATCGTCTGCCGGCTCACTGACGGACGAGGTGGCGGGGGAGATCGGCGACCCGGTCGCAGCCGACCTGCTCCATCACCTGGAGGAGCTGCCGGGAAAGGATCTCCGCGGCGTGATCCCCGCCCCGGTCGCCGAGGGCCGCTGCGGCATACATGAACGCCCGGCCGAGAAACGTGAACCGGGCACCGCTGGCCAGGGCCCGGGCGATGTCGGGCCCGGAGCGGATCCCACTGTCGATCATCACGGTCGTCCGTCGCCCCACCGCCTCGACGATCGGCCCCAGCGCCCGGATCGCGGACAGTCCGGCGTCGAGCTGCCGGCCGCCATGATTGGAGACGATGATCCCGTCGAGCCCGCGTGCCACCGCGATCTCGGCATCCTCCACCGTCGCCACCCCCTTGAGCACCATCTTCCCCTTCCAGCGGTCGCGGAGCCGGGCGAGGTCGTCGCCGGTGAGCCGGCCAGTGAATGTCCGATCCATGAAGTCGGCAAGCTGGCGGAGATCCATGTTCGCCGGCATGTAGGGGGTGAGGGATGCGAGCGTCGGCTTGCCGCGCCAGAGCATCGTCATTCCCCACACCGGGCGGAGGATCATCTGGAGGATCGTCCGCGGCGTCAGCCGTGGCGGCACGGCGAACTGGTTGCGGATGTCGTGGGGGCGGTAGCCGAAGGTGGGAACATCGGCGAGCACGACGAGCACCTCGCACCCCGCCCGCTCCGCCCGGGCGAGGAGATCCTCCCGGGTGGCCGGGTCGACCGGATTGTAGAGCTGAAACCAAAACGCCCCCGCCGTGATCCGGCCGATCGTCTCCAGGCTCGCCGTCGTGCAGGTGCTGAGGATGAAGGGGAGCCGCCGGGCCGTTGCCGCCCGGGCGAGGGCCTCGCAGGCCCCGGGCCAGATCAGCCCCTGGAGCCCCACCGGACAGATGCCCAGCGGCGCTGCCCACGACCGCCCGAAGAGCTCGGTCTCGAGCGACACGGGTCCATGATCGGCGAGATAAAAAGGATGGAGCTTGACGTCGCGGAGATCGGCGGTGTTGCTCGCCAGGTTGACGTTGTCGTGGCAGCCGCCGTCGAGGAAGTCGAACACGAATCCGGGGATCCGAGCCCGGGCCGCCTGTCGCAGGTCGTCGACGGCGGGATAACGGTGATCGAACGGGAGGGCCATGCGCTCGGGGAATCTCGCCGGGGCAGGATCAGGGCTGGGTGACGGTGACGAGCACGGGGGCACTGGCGAAGGTGTGCTTCATGACGAAATTGATCGTTGCATGGACGGTGACGGGGACGAGCTGCCGCTCCACCGGCGGGGCATCGGCCGCCGCCGTGAGTGTGATGTGCCCGACCGATTCACCCGCCGTCAGCAGGGTCTTGCTCCTGGCGCCGTCGACCTTCACCCCCTTGGGGAGCGGATTGCCGTAGGGGGTTTCGAGGTGCTGGAGCATCATGTCGAGCGTGATGTTGCCTTTGTAGTCCGGGGCCCGCTCGACGGTGATGTCGAGCCGCTGCGAGTCTCCGGGCTTGAGCACGACCGCGGTGCTGCTGACCGTGATCCCGCGAACGTCCATCGGCTTGGCCACCGAGACGGTATGGAGATCGACCGGGTAATGCCCGCGCCCGCCGCCGGGCATGTAGATCTCCTGGAGCGGATCGGCGCGGCCCCGGATCACACTGGTCGATCCGTCCGCTGCCGTCACCGTCGACTGCCCCGTGATCGTGACATTGCCCCATCCGGCAGGGGCATCGGGGGCGGCCTGGAGCCAGAGGCAGCCGTCGTTGCCGGTGGCCAGGATCCGGCCGGTGACGGCCGTCACCCCAGCGGGGAGGCCATCGATCGTCAAGTCGATGTCGCCGGTGAACCCGCCGCGCCGCAGGGCACGGACGTAGATCGGGGCGGCGAGACCGGGGGCGAGAAGGGTCTTGTCGGTGTCGACTTCGAGGACGAAGGTGGGAGAGGAGGGCCCGATCCGCAGGGCGTAGGGGAACCCCGCGCCGCCGCGGCCATGGAGGTCGCGGATCTCGACGAGGTAGGTGCCGTCGGCCGGGGCGGCAAAGCGTTCGACGTACGGGTCGGCGGAGAGGACACGCTGGTAGGTGGCATCGTCGGCCTCGGCGAGGAGCCCGCCGTCGGCCTTCAGCACCCGCAGCTTGGCATCGAGATTCGAGCCGAGCCGGCGGGCGTGAAACTCGAAGGAAAACGCCTCCCCCGCCTTGGCCGTGAAGGCGAAGCGATCGGCCTGCCCGGGGCTGTCGATGTCGCCGCAGATGACCGCCGGGCCGACAATCGCCGTCGCTCCGGCCGCAGCGTCGGTTCCGTCGGCAGCCTGTGGCCGCGGCAACGCCGCCACCGGCTCGACGGTGATCGGATCGGTGGTGACGAGGATCCCGACCCCCCCGAGAGGCCGCCCCTCAAACACCGGCGCGACCCGCCGGACGCCGGCCGGCGCGTCGGCGGGTATGGCGATGGGCACCGGGCCGGAGAGCGGCGGGCCGGCCGTGAACAGCCGCGCGGCGACCGTCGCCCCGGGCGCCATCGCGAGCGGATGGACCGCCGTCACGAACGGCCGCCCCGAAGCCTCGATTGCATAGGTCCAATCGGCATTCCCCTGGTAGCGGACATCGCGGACCTCGAGGAGATACTCCCCCCGCTGAAGCGCCGCAACGGCGAGAAGCGGGTCGCCGGCGAGGGCGTTGTCGCTGGCGGCAATCGTCTGGCCGGCGAGGCTCCGCAGTGTGAGGAGCGGGTCGACCCGGCTCTGCATGTCGTGGAGCCGATTTTGCAGTCGCTGCGACACGAGGTGGAAAACCCACGGCCCGGCGGCCTCGATGCGGATCCTCCAGAAATCGACATCCTCTCCCTTCTCGAGGGCCCCGCAGAGCGTCGCTGGAAGGGTGACGGCCTGTGCCTTCTCGGCGGTGTCGTTGTCCGGCTGCTCCGCCGTCACCCCTTCGCAGACGACGACGAGTTGGCCGACGGTGCTCGCCCCGTGGGGGGTGATGACGCGGACGTCGCGGATCCCGGGGACGGCGTTGGCGTCGCAGCGGATCCGCAACCGGGTCGTCGACGCGGCGACATCATTCTTCTCCCGATCCTCCGGCTTCTCCGCTTCCGGCGGCACGACCTCGGCGAAAACCCCATCCCCCGTCACGATCACGGCGGAGGCCCCGGCGAGGTTGTAGCGGGCCGAAAGCTCGTGGTCGGTGGTGGCACCGACCACGGCCGCCGTGGGACGGAGGCTCATGAGCATCGGATAGCTGTTGCTCGTCTGACCGAGGGCCGTCCCGGAGGTGACAGCCAGCCCGAGGAGGAGCGCCCAGCGGCAACGGGACATGATCACCTCACGAACAAAAAGTGCTTGGAGTTGATCAAGGCCCAGAGGAGGTCCTGGAGCCCCTCGGCAGGCGACGGGGAGGCGGCGACGATCTCCGCCGCGTCGGCCGCCTCAAGGGGCGACGGCGGCCGGGAGAGGGTCGCGAGGTAGAGCTCCTCAACGCAGGCCGGGACGGGCGTGCCGGCCGCGAGGAGCTTCGCCACCCGGCCCGCGCCGTCGGCGACCTTCGTGGCGACGATGTCGCCGTTGAGCGTGTGGAGGGCCTGAGCGAGATTCTCGTCCGGGGTTCGCTCGCACTCGCAGACACTCGCCCGCTTCGGCTTCCCGAACGTGACGAGGAATGGGTTGGTGTTCGCGGCGGCCGCGTCGGGGAGCTCGATCGCCCGGGTGCCGAGGGGGAGGTTGGGGTATTTCGTCCGCACGCCGGTGGCCTCGTCGATGGCGTCGAGGAGCGCCTCAGCGCCGAGGCGTTTGACCCGGTAGTGGCTGGAGAAGCGCTCATCGGCGGCGTTGCCGGCGGTCGGCTGCGAATCGAGCTGGTAGAGCCGCGAGGTCATGATGAACCGCATCAGCCGACGGACGTCGAAACCGCTGCCGCGGAGCTCGGCCACGAGCAGATCCATCAGCGCCGGATTCGACGGTGGATTGGTCGAGCGGAGATCGTCGACCGGCTCCACGAGCCCACGGCCGAGGAGGAAAGCGACGTAGCGGTTGACGATGTTCCGGGCGAAGGAGGCGTTGTCGGCAGCGGTCAGCCAGCTGGCCAGGGCGATCCGCCGGTCGTCGGCGTGCTCCACCGACTCGCCCCCCAGTGGCGTCGGCTTCATGATCGCCCCGGAGCGCGGATGCGACACCTCCCCCGACGGATTGACGACAACGACCGTCTCGCCGCCGAAGATCCCGAACTCGGCGCTGTTCTTCGAGGCGACGCGGGCGAAGTAGGCGGCGAAGCCGTAGTAATCAGATTGCGAGAGCCGTTCGTAGGGATGGTGGTGGCACTTGGCGCATTGCAGCCGGACCCCGAGAAAGAGCTGCGCGGTCGACTCGGCGAGATCGGCGGGATTGTTGGCGATGCGGAAATAGTTGGCCGGGCCGCTCGAGAAGATCGAGCCCTTGGCGGTGATCAGCTCGGTCACAAACCGGTCAAACGGCTTGTTCGTGCGGAAGCTCTCTTGGAGCCAATTGTGGAGGGCCCACATCCCGCTCTCGCCGAGCACGGCCGAGTTGTTGCGGATCAGATCGGCCCACTTCAGGCTCCACCAAGCGGCATAGCGGTCGACATGCCGGTCGCGGGCCGGATCGCCTGTCAGGCCGAGGAGCTCGTCGACGAGCCGCTCCCGCTTGTCTGCCGCGGTCGAGGCGAGGAAGGCGCGGGCCTCGTCGGCCGTCGGCAGGGCGCCGATGGCGTCGAGGTGGGCGCGCCGCAGAAAGGTGGCGTCGTCGCACAGCCCCGAGGGGGTCAGACCGATCTCGGCGAACTTTTCCCCGACCACCGCATCGAGCGGATGGGGGCTTTTCCAGCCGGAGAGATCGGCGCTCGCGGCGAACGGGACAACAAACGTCGCGATCGTCGCCTCGCCGCCGAACCGGGCCATCACCGCCCCCTGGCCCCTGCCGAGCGTCGTCGCCACCCCGGCCGGCGACACCTTCACAACCCCCTCGTCCATCGCGTCAAACCGGCTCCAGCCGGTGACGTCGCGGCGTCGGCCGTCGGCGTAAGTCGCCACCACGCGGATCTGTTGCGTCGCCCCCGGGCCCGCCACGCGCTTCACCGGCTCGACCTCCAGCCCCGTGACCGCCGCGGAGGTGCCCGTCGGGCCCGGGCTGCCGGCGCCGATCCAGCCGGCCAGGAGCGCGTAGTCGGCGGAATCGACGGCGAGCCGTGGGCCGCCGCCATGCGGAATTGAGTTGCTCGCTTTGGCGAGGAGGAGGCTCCCGGCGGGATTTGTCGGGCAGACGCGCCGACCGCGCGAAGCGATGGCGATCGAGCTGAAGTCGAGCTGGGGATCGAAGGCCATCACCGAGAGGACAAAGCCCCCCTTGCCGTGCTGGCTGGCATGGCAGGCGCCGGCGTTGCAGCCGGCCCGCGACAGCACCGGGAGAATGTCAGCCTCGAAGTCGGCCCGTACCCCCTCCGCGTTTCCCGTCACCAGCACCTCGACCGCCGTCGTCTCCCCCCCGACCGCCACGGCGATCCGCGTCGAGCCGTCGCCCACCGCCGACACCACCCCGTCGGCCGACACCCGCGCCACCTCCGGGTCGGCGCTCGAATACGCCGCCGCATGGGTCAGGTCGTCGGCCCGCTCGCTGCCAGCGGGATCCTCAGGCCCTCCGCGCACGAGGAGTTGGACGCGCTCGAACCGACCGTCGAGCTCGACCCGGCCGGGGAGGACGACCAGCCCGGCGGCAAAGGCCAGCCCCGGCGCACCGCCGGCCGTGCCGAGCGCGGCGAGGAGCAGCAGACAGCGCCGGAACCACGGCCGAGAGCGGCACCGCCAGTTCAGATCCATGGGCGCACCGGTTCCCCCTCGATGAGCCGGATCGGCCGGCCGTCGGCCGCGGTGACCGTGAGGTCGGTGGGGATGCCGAGCTTGTGATAGATCGTGGCGACGACGTTCTCCGTGAACGTCTCGTGCGACTTCGGCACGCCCCCTTCGGCATCGGTCTCGCCGAGGACAAGCCCACCGGGAATCCCTGCCCCGGCCATGACGACAAATCCGGCACTCGCCCAATGGTCGCGGCCGATGGCCGGATTGATCTTCGGGGTACGGCCGAAGTCGGTCATCCAGACGACGAGCGTCTTGTCGAGCAGCCCCTGCTGCTCGAGGTCGATCAACAGCGCCGGGATCGCCTGATCGATTGCCGGCATCCGCCCTTTCAGTCCGTTGAAGCAGTCGGTGTGGTGGTCCCAGCCCGGATCGCTGACGGTCACGAATCGAACACCAGACTGCACGAGCCGGCGGGCGAGGAGGAGCCGCTGGCCGAAGGAGGTCCGCCCGTAGTCATCGCGCAAGCCCGTCGGTTCGGTGCCGATGTCGAAGGCCCGCTTCGTCTCCGGCGCGGTGATCATCGTGAAGGCGGTCTTGTAGTGCTCGTCGAGGGCATCGAAGGCGGTCGGCTGCCGGTCGGCGGTGCGCTGGAGCCGATCGATGCGGGCGAGGATGGCGCGGCGCCGGTCGATCCGCGTCATCTCCATGTCGAGCGGCGGGGTGATGTCGCGGACGGAGAACTTGTCGGCATTGGCATCGGCATGGATCTCGAACGGGCCGTGCGCCAGCCCCAGGATCCCCGGCATTCCGCCGTTGCTCGAGCGATCGACGTGGGCCCCGAGTTGGATGAAGGGGGGGAGGGCCGACTTGAAGCCGTGCTCGTGAGAGACAACCGAGCCGACACAGGGATAGACGAGCGTCGGATTGACGTTCCGCCCCGACATGCACCAATGGTCGGCCACGCCATGGCCGGCGTTGCGCGGGTTCCAGCTGCGAAGGAGCGAGTAGCGGCCCAGTTCCCGGGCCATCCGCCCGCACAGCTCGGTGAAAAACACCCCCGGCACCGCCGTGGAGATTGTCGACAGCGGTCCGCGGACCCCGTCGGAGGCCTGCGGCTTGGGGTCGAAGGTGTCGTGGTGGCTCGTGCCCCCCTGCGTCCAGATGAAGATGCAGGAGACATCACTGGCGGCATGGCCGGTATTGGCCAGGGCCCGCGTCGGGCCGAGGGCCCCCGCGACCGAAAGCCCGGCCAGGCCGCCGGCGAGAAATCCGCGCCGATTCGCCATCGCCCCAGAAACGAGTCTCGCCATCGCACCTCCCCACGGCCTGCTCGGCGGCCGGAGAGCCGCCCAGAAACCGTCAAAAACCCAGTTCACCCGCAAAGACTGTAGCTCACCGGGAGGCAGCGGGGCAAGTTCGCCGGCCCGCCGCAGGCTTTTGCAAACCTTGTGCCGCCAACGACTTGGGACCACCGACCGCGCCCTCAGAAGCGCTCGCCCCGGCGCCGAGACAGCGGCTTTGTCAGCGGCGCGGGCCGATCTGGCGGAGGTCGTCGAGGTCGCCGCGCGGCTCGCGGCGGAAGGCGATCATCCACCGGCCATTGAAGCCGGGCAGGCTCCACACCCCCCACATCCTTCCCTCACCGTCATGCTGCCCCTCGTAACGGACCGAGTGGCGACCGAGGTAGTCCTTGAGGAGCGACACCCGTCCGTCGTCGCTGATCTCCCCGTCGAGCGTGAAGGGGCCGATGATGTCGGTCCCCTCGCCGGCAACCAGCCGCCCCTCGACGGCCACGCGGAGGCTCTCCATCGGCTGACGGCCGTGGAACACCTGCTCCCACCAACCCTCGCAAGGGACTCGTTTCCGCGGTGTGGCTTCTGGCATGACGGAGTCTCGAAGAAGGGAGGCAGTCCGGTGCCATCCTGGGCCCGGCAGTATCATCATCAACGGGGACGGGCCCGAAGGCAACGAATCGGTTCGTCGGCGGGGAGCCCCTGAAGCTCCATTCATTTTCCATGAAATCGTCGCTGCCCGGACGCCGATGAGAGTTTGGGTTGTGATCTGTCCGCCCGACCTCCCAAGGAGGAGCACCGTGGGTTCCAAGAACAAATGCGTTTCCCAAGCGGCCGTCGTGGCGATCAGGAGCGGACGGGTCTGCTTGATCACGTCGAGCAGCGGGAAGCGGTGGCTGGTGCCGAAGGGAAATCTCCAACGCGGATGCGATCTCCGTGAAACCGCCGCGCGAGAGGCTTGGGAAGAAGCGGGAATCATCGGCCGCGTGACAAGCCGCCCGCTCGGGCAGTATGAGTTCACGAAAATGGGCGTCCGCCATGAGGTCGTGGTCTTCCGGATGCACGTCAGCGACGTGAAGCGGGATTGGCCCGAGCGCCGGCGGCGGCAGCGGGAATGGCTTCGCCCCCACAAGGCCGCAGAACGGATCTCCCATGCATCGCTCCGTGAGCTCGTCCTCGGTGCAGCGGGGATATCCAAGGCGGCGTGACAGTCACCAGGCAGCGCGGCTCAGAGGAGAATCAAGATGTCGAAGCGAATTGCAGACGTCGACGAGAACACGCCGGTCGCGGATGCGGCCAGACGGGTTCTCGCGGTACGGCTGGAGGCGGTGCGCGACAGGATCGGCGACACCCTGGCAGACGCCCGCAACCGGCGCCGCCATATCCATGCCCTCCGAGTCGCGACCCGCAGAGCCGCTGCCGCCGCCGATCTCTTCGCCACCTGCCTGCCGAGGAAGGTTCACCGGCAACTGCGCGATCATCTCCGCGGGCTGCGCCGCACGGTGGGCACCGCCCGCGATTGGGACGTCGTGCTTTCCCAATTGGGCCAGCGCCTCGACGGAGCGTCGAAGTCGGATGAGCCGGCGATCGACATGTTGACAGGGTATGCCCTGGCTCGCCGGGTGCCGGCCCAAAAAAGGCTCGAAAAAGCGACCAGCGACTATCCGTTCGGCTTTGACCGCCTCATGGCCCGGACGATGGTGGCGGTTCGCGGGCCGGAGCGGGCCACGTTCGGGACCCTTGTCCGCCCGGTGGTTTCCAAGATGCTCGCAGACTTTCAAGACCTCTGCGGCAGGGGAGATGGCGACTGGGCCCACCTCCATGAGGTGCGGATTGCGGGGAAGCGGTTGCGGTATGCCCTCGAGCTCGTCCAGCCTTGTTTCGGCGGGCTGGTGTCAGAAGCCGTCGAACCCGCGCTCGCTGCGCTGCAAGAGACGCTCGGGGCCGTCAACGACAGTTTCAACGCGTTGCAACTCCTCGAGGAAATCCACACCGGCCTCAACGAGTGCCTCCCGGGGGCGGCCGACCGCTACCGAGCGCTCATCGAACGCCAACTGGCGGAGCATGAGGCTACGATGCGGACGGGCCGCGAGCACTACCGCACCTGGCTGGAACGGTGGCGTTCCCAGGGACTCCAGCAAGCCCTCGTCGCTTTCCGCACAGTCACCGACACTGCCCCGATTCTGACCCCGCCAACGCCGCGGGCCTCGATCGCGTGACGGCCGTGCCAATCCCGTCACGGCTGACCTGCCACGGCCGGTGACGCCGCGGCGGTGCGGCCGGTCATCCGCAGGAAGACCACGGTCAGGTCGTCCCACAGCGAGTAGGCCACCGGCGTCAGCAGGAGCGTGAGGAGGAGGGAGAGCACCTGCCCGCCGAGGATCACCTTCGCCATCCCCGCCCGCGAGGCGGCCCCCGGCCCTTCCCCCATCGCCATCGGGATCATCGCCGCCACGAGCATCACCGTCGTCATCAGGATCGGCCGGAGGCGGACGGCGTTGGCTTCGAGGATCGCCCGATCGCGCGGCACGCCCCGGCTGCGGAGAACGTTCGTATAGTCGACCTGGAGGATGCCGTTTTTCTTCACGATCCCGAAGAGCATGAACAGACCAAACATCGCGTAGATGTCGAGATTCGTCCGGAGGAGGATGAGCGAGAGGATCGCAAAGGGGATCGTGAGGGGAAGGGCGAGGAGGATCGTGATCGGGTGAACGAGGCTCTCGAACTGGGCCGCGAGGATCATGTACATGAACAGGAAAGCGAGCGCGAAGGCGATGACGAAGTTGGCCATCGTGTCATTGAGATTCTTCGCCTGCCCGATGAACTCCCAGCGGTAGTCGGCCGGCAGGTCGAGCGTCTTGACGAACGCGGCGAGATCGTCGACCCCCTCGCCGAGCGCTTTCCCCTCGAGGTTCGCCGACACCACCACCTGCCGCTGCCGCGAGAAGCGTTCGATCGTGCTCGGCCCCTGGGCCTCCTCGAAGTCGGCGACATTCCCCAGTTCGACCACCCCGATGCCCGGCTTCGACGAGGGGACAGTGAGCCGGGCGATGTCGGCCGGGTCGTCGCGGAATCCCTGGTCGGCGCGGAGCCAGACGTCGTACTGCTGGTCGGCCTCCTTGTAGGTGCTGACCGGGAAGCCGCCGACGAGGACGTTGGTTGTCGCCGAGATCGCCTGGATCGAGACACCCAGCTCGCTGGCCCGTTCCCGGTTGGGGACGATCCGCATCTCCGGCTTGCGAAACGACAGGCTCGTGTCGACGTCGACATACGGCCCCTGGGCCCGCATCCAGTCGGTGATCGTCTGCGAATAGAGCTGGAGCTTCTCCATGTCGGGGCCACGCAGATTGAGATCGATCATCACCTGCCGGAAGCCGGAGCCTGAGATCGCTGCCACGTCTTGGACCGCCGCCCGCAGGTCGGGATAGTCGACGAGGATCCGCCGGGCGTCTTGCATGACGTCGAACTGGCTATAGTCTCGCTCTCCGAGGTCGATCAGCCGGCAGTAGATGCCCGCGCGCGTCACCTCACCTTGCCCCCGGGCGGTGCGGCCGCTGGTGTCGCCGATCGTCGTGAACGTCTTCGTCACGCCGCGCACACTCCGCAGCCGCTGCTCGACCTCGGCGAGGACCTCGTCGGCGCGCTCCAGCGACGTCCCTTCCGGGAGTGTGACGACAACCTCGAACTCGCTGGTGTCGTCGCGCGGTACAAAATCCTTGCCGACGATCTTCATGAGCGTCGGGGTCGAGGCGAAGACACCGACCGACACGAGCACGATCAGCCAGCGGTGCGCGAGCGAAAACCGCAACGCGGCCATGTAGAAGCCCTCCACCAGCCGCCACACCGGCCCCCCTTTCGTGGCGGCGTGGCCATCCTCCGCCTTGAGAAAGCGCGAGCAGAGCGCCGGCGTCATCGTGAACGAGATCATCATGCTCATGAGGATCGAGAAGGCGACGACGTAGCCGAAGGAGACGAAGAATCGCCCCACCCTCCCCCCCATGAAGATCACCGGAATGAAGATCACCAGGAGCGAGAGGGTGGTGGCGACGACCGCCAGGGCGATCTCCGCGGTCGCCGAGGCGGCCGCCTCGCGGGCCGACAGCCCATACTCCTCCATGTGGCGGAAGATGTTCTCGTGGACGACCACCGCATCGTCGACGACGATCCCGATCGCCAGGATCAATCCCAGCATCGTGATGTTGTTGATCGTGAAGCCCATCAGCTCCATGAAGGCGAAGGTGGCGATCATCGACGTCGGGATCGAGAGCGTGGCAATCAGCGTTGTCCGCCAGTCGCGCATGAAGAGGAGGATCGTCAGGCTGACAAGGACCGCGGCGAGGAGGAGATGGACCTGCACCTCGTGGATCGAGTTCTCGATGAAGCGCGACTGGTCGCGGATGATCTGAACCTCGACGTCGTCCGGAAGCACCGCCCGGATCTCCTCGAGGCGATGCTTGACCGCCTCGACAACCGCCACGGTGTTCGTCCCCGACTGCTTTTGGACGATGAGGCTGACCGCCTGATCCCCCGGCCCCGGGGAGGCCGAAAGCGTCGTCCACAGCCGGCTCAAGCCGCGCGGCTCCTCGATCGAGTCGGTGACGGTGCCGATGTCCTGGATCCGGATCGGCTGGCCGTGCCGGTTGGCCACGATCAGCTGTGCGAAGTCGGCCGGCTCGCGGATCCGCCCCATCGTCCGGAGCACGACTTCCTTAGGCCCCTGGTCGATCCGCCCGCCGGGCTGCTCCTGGTTCTCCCTCGTGATCGCCTGTCGGACATCCTCGATCGTGAGGTTGTGATATTTCTGGAGCCGGTCGGTGTCGATCGAGATCTGGATCGCCCGCTGCCGCCCGCCGACGAGGATCACCGCCCCGACGCCCGAGAGACTCTCGAGATCCTCCTTGATCCGCTTCCGGGCGATCTCGGTGATCTCGCGGGCGTCGCGGCGGCCGGAGATGGCGAGCGTGAGCACCGGCGCGGCGTCAAGGGCGAACTTGTCGATGATCGGTGCGTCGGTCCCCTCGGGGAGCTGGCCGAGGATCGTTCGCACCTTGGCGTCGATCTCCTGGGCGGCGACGGCGCCGCTCTTCTCCAGGACGAACTCGATCGCCACCTGCGACATCCCCTCCTTGGTCGTCGAGCGGAGCTGCTCGATCCCGGAGACGGTGTTGACGATCTCCTCGATCGGCTTGGTGACCCCCGTCTCCATCTCCTCGACGCTCGCTCCGCGGAGCGTCGTGGTGACGGTCACCAGCGGCAAGTCGACGTTGGGAAACAGATCGACCCCGAGGCGCGGATAGGCCGAGAGCCCGAGGACGATCGGGGCAATGACGAGCATCGCCGTGAACACCGGCCGGCGGATGCAGACATCCCAGATCGTCATGGCACCGTCGCCACGCCGCTTGCAGCCCGAACACGGACCGGCGTGCCGTCGGTGAGGAGGGCGAGACCGGAGGTGATCACGCCGACCCCGGCCGTCACTCCGGCAGGGATCTCGATCCACCGGCGAACGACGCCAGCGTCATCCGTGACGTCGAGCCGAACCCCCGGCTCCACCGGCACCGCCACGGCATGCCCGTCGACACACACGAAAAGCTTCGTCACCCCGGCGAAGCGGACGAGCGCCTCCTCCGGCACGGTGACGGCGTCGGCGCGACGATCGAGGAGGATCGAGGCCTTGGCGAAGGCACCGGGCTTGAGGCGGTGGTCGCCGTTGGGAACCTGCACCTCGACGTCGAACGTCCGGCTCGCTGTGTCGATCGTGGGATGAACGCGAACGACATGCCCGCTCACCGGCACGCCGGGGAGACTCTCGACCGCGAGGTCGACTTCCTGCCCCACCGCGATCGTCGCCGCATGGCGCTCCGGCACCGCGGCCTTGAGCTTGAGGACGTCTTCGACGACGAGACGAAAGAGGATCACCGCCGGCATCGAGCGGATGACCTCGCCCTCGGTGACATGGCGGGCGGCGACGATGTAGGTGTGGGCAACGCTGCCGAGCTCGTCGGCTTTTGCTTCGCCCGGCCGGCGGAAGGTGCGGACCTCGATCGCCGGGGCGACGACGCGCGTGTCACCGAGCCGCTTTCGGGCCGTCTCGAGAACCGCCTCGCGGTGCCGGACGGCGGCGAGGGCCTGCTCGGCCTCGAGGAGCCGCTGCTTGCGGTCGAGCCGGGCGGTGTCGAGCGCGAGCTCGGCCTTTTGGATCTCGTCTTTCGTGATCGCCTTGCGATCCACCAGCTCGCGGCAGCGCTCGAGGGTGTCCGCGGCGCTGCGTTCAACGAGCTCGGCACGCTCCACCGAGGGGAGACGGGTGATGTCGAAGGATGGATCGGGAATGGTGGACAGGCCCAGCGCCGCGAGCTCCAGCTCGAGGGAGCGTTCCACCTCCTGAACCGAGAGGAGGAAGTCGGCCTCGTCGATCTCGAGGAGCGTCTCCCCCGGCGCGACGATGTCGCCGACGTCGTGGGCCACCCGGGCGACCCGGCCGTCGACCAACGACGAGACCTCGATCTCCTCGAAGCCGTGGAGGGTGCCGACCGTCCGCACCCGGCGCTCGACCGGCCGGGTCATGGCGCTGACCACGGTGACCACGACCGCCTCGTCTGCTTTGGCCGCCTTGCCTGCCTTACCCGCCTTGAGAGCCGCAGGGTCCGCACCGGCTTCAGACGCAGTTCCGGCGGGGTTCGCCCGGCTGCCCGGCAGGGTCACCAGGCCAAACCGGACCGCGCCCCAGGCGCTGCCGACGAGCATCGACACCAGCGCGAGCCAGCGGAGGGGGTGACGCGGCCGCCGCTCGAGCGGCACAGGGCCTGTCGAATCGCCCCGGCCCGGCGTCTCTCCTGCCCCAGACTCGGTCAACGTGCGATGCTCCAGGGACACGTGCGGGCCGACCCCGGTACCAGCCTGCTCGATCAAAACAAGATTCGCCAAGCTGCGCAGATTACGGCGGGAACGGAACGGGAGGCAAGGGCGATCGACGCCCGCTGCCAAGTCCCCAGTCGGGGGCGCGTTGTGGGGGGAACGGCCGCCGTCGTATCGTGTCGGGATGGGCGGTAGCCGGGCGTGGGGGTGGCCGCACTTCCGAGTGCACGCCGATCCTCCGGAGATTCCCCGATGGTTCGCTGGCTCCTTCCCCTCTTCCCGCTCGTCGCCAGCCGCTCGAGCCGCGCCAGCCGCGGCCTTGTCCTGTTGATCCTCGTCGCCGCTGCCTCTGCCCCGGCGACCGGTTGGTCAGCCGGGTTGCGAGCCGGCGCTGCCACCGTCAGCGTCACCCCCGACCAACCGGTCGCCCTGTGGGGACAGATGCACACGCGCGTCTCCGCCGGCGTCGCCAGCCCGGTCACGGCCACGGTGCTGCTGCTGGAGAGCGTCGACGGGGAGCGGTCGCTGGGGACAACGACCTTCGTTGCCTGCGACGTTGTCGCCATACCCGACGAGGCTCTGGCAGCGATCCGCGCCAAGGTGGCAACCCGGATCCCCGACTTCCCGGTGGAACGGATCGTCGCCAGCGCCACCCACACCCACACCGCGCCGGTCCTCGTCGACGGCGTCTACAACCTTCCCGCCGGTGTCATGCCGCCGCCGGAGTATGTCGACTTCTTCGCCGCCCGGATCGCCGCGGGGATCGAGGAGGCATGGAAGACGCGCTCGCCGTGCACCGTCGGCTGGGGGATGGGGCATGCGGTCGTCGCCCACAACCGGCGCAGCGTCTATGCCGACAACAACGCCGTCATGTATGGCGCCACCGATCGGCCGACGTTCCGGATGCTGGAGGGCTATGAAGACCATGCCGTCGACGCGCTGTTTGTCTGGAAGGCCGACGGCGCCCTGTTGGCGACGGCGATCGACGTCGCCTGTCCGGCCCAGGAGGTGGAGGGGAACGGCCAGGTCGACGCCGACTTCTGGCATCCGGTCCGCGAGCGACTGCGAAAGGAGCATGGTGCGGGGCTCCATGTCCTCGCCTGGACCGGCGCTGCCGGCGACCAGTCGCCCCATCTGATGTTCCGCAAGGCCGCCGAAGAACGAATGCGCCGATTGCGGGGCCTCTCCCGGCTCGACGAGATCGCGCGGCGGGTTGTCGCCGGCTGGGAGGAGGCGCTCTCGGGCGCCGAGCAGGAGAAGCTCACCGACGTCCCCCTCGATCACCGCGTCGAGCGGATCGAGCTTCCCCGCAGGATGGTGTCGCAGCGGGAGTATGACCTCGCCGTGGAAAAGATCCGCGAGCTGTCGACCGACAAGGGGAATCAGACGCTCCTCTGGTGGCACGGGGGCGTCGTGCAGCGCTACGAGCGCCAGCAGTCGGGGGACGAAACTCCGTTCACAACCGAGGTCCATGTCATCCGCCTCGGCGACATCGCCATCGCTACCAATCAGTTCGAGCTCTACACCGACTTCGGCGTGGCGATGAAGGCCCGCAGCCCGGCCCTGCAGACGTTCGTCATCCAACTCGCCGGCCCCGGCACCTACCTCCCCAGCGCCCGGGCGGCCCGTGGCGGGGGCTATAGCGCCATCGCGGAGAGCAACGAAGTCGGGGCGGAGGCCGGGCAGGTGCTCGTCGACCACACCGTCACCCGGCTCGGGGAGCTTTTTCCGCCTCCCGCGCCGTGACTGCACGGGGCGGCCGATTTGCCAGCGGGGGGGATCGAGGCGTAGAGTTTGCCGGCTCAATGGCGGGGCAAGGGCTGGTTCGCCCCGGAGGCTGTGGCCCGGTCTGGGCGTCGGCTTCAGGCGTGGACTTCAGGGAGGATCCGATGACAAAACTGCCAGGACGTTCAGGACTGCCAGGACGAGACGATCTCACGGGACGACCGTTCCCGTCTGCTCCCAGCTCCCCCCAAGGCCGGGGCGCCGTGGTCACCCTCGCCGCCGAGGGAGGGCTGGCCGTGCCGCTGGATCGGCTTGCGCCCCTGGCCGCCGTGGCGGCTTGGCTGGCGACCGACCCCAGCCCCGACGTTGCCGCGGCGCTGGTCGCAGTGATCCGCACCGACACCCGCATCGAGCTCGACCCCGAGGAGGTCAGCGCCGTCCTCGCTGATGCGCGGAGCGAGGGGCTCGATGCCGAGATCGCCTTCGAGCGCCTCATCCTCCAAGGGGAATGGCTGGCCATGGATCGGCTCGCCCGCATCCGCCCCCGCTGAAGCCTCTTCGCCTCCCATGACGCGCTCTCCCTACGATCTTGCCCTCCGGAAAGATCCGGTCATGCGCCGCGTCATCGACGCGGTCGGCCCGCAGCCGGCCTACTACCGCGAGCGAACCGATTTCGAGACCGCCTGCCGGATCATCGTCGGCCAACAACTCTCCTACGCCGCCGCCACGACGATCTGGGGGCGGGTGCGGGGGGCGGCGCCCCGTTGGAAGCCGGCCGACGTGGCGGGCTTGGCCGCCGATCGGCTCCGTACGCTCGGCTTGAGCCGGAGCAAGGCGACGTTCATCCACGAGCTCGCCACCCGGACTGAGTCTGGCGACCTCAACTTCCGGCGCATCCGCCGAGGCGACGACGAGGCCGCTGCGGAAGCCCTCCTCGGCATCAAGGGCTTCGGCCCCTGGTCGGTGGAGATGTTTCTGATCTTCGCCCTCGGCCGCGACGACGTCTTCAGCGTCGGTGACGCCGGGCTGCGGCGGGCCGTGTGCGAGCTCTACGGTGTGCCGCCGGGGGACTACGAAGCGCGGATCGGGGCGATCGCCGAGCGCTGGCGCCCGTGGCGCAGCCATGCCTGCCGCTATTTGTGGGGCTGGCTCGAGTCTTCCGCCCGGAAAGCGAAGGGCACGGGTTGACGCGGAGGGGCGCACCGGACCGATAATCCGATCCTTGTCACCCTTCACCGGAGCCCCAGACGTGCAACATTCCCTCTCTGCCCCGCTGCGCGCCGCAGCGATGATCTCCGTGGCCCTGCTCGGCACTGCCGGCGCCGAGGAGTCGGCCCTCCTCCCGAAGGCGCGCGTGGCGATCGTCGGCGACTCGATCACCGAGCAAAAGCTCTACAGCAAGTATGTCGAATGCTGGCTGCTGGCCTGCTCCGGTGTCCCTGATGTCCGCGTCATGCAGTTTGGCTGGGGCGGGGAGACCGCCGGCGGCTTCGCCAACCGGGCCGACAACGATCTGGCGGTCTTCGATCCCGACATCGTCACCCTCTGCTACGGGATGAACGACGGCGGCTACCAGCCCTGGCGCAGTGAGATCGGCACGGCGTACGAAGCGAACATGCGCCGGGTCCTCGACCGGCTCGACGCCCTCGGCGTCAAGTCGGTAGTCGTCGGCTCCCCCGGCGCGGTCGACACCAACTTCTTCCGCCCGGGCCAGACGATGGCCGACAAGCCGGCCCACGTCGCCTACAACGACAATCTCGCCCACCTCCGCGACATCGACCGGGCTCTGGCCACGGAGAAAGGGCAGCGGTTCGCCGACGTTCACGCCGCGATGGTCGACGCCATGACGAAGGCCAATGGCTCGCTGGGGGCGAAGTACGACGTCTGCGGGGGTGACGGCTTCCATCCCGGCCCCAACGGCCAGCTTCTCATGGCCTATGCCTTTCTGAAGGGGCTTGGGGTCGACGGCTCGATTGGCGACATCAGCGTCGATCTCGCCGCCGGCACCGCCACAGCGACGCCGGGGCAGAAGGTGACGGGGATCACGAAGGAGGGCTCCGTGGCGACCGTCGCGCTGTCGAGCACGCGCTGGCCGTATTGCTTCGAGGGAGACGCGAGCTCCAGCAACGGCACCCGCAGCATCCTCCCGTTCGTCCCCTTCAACGACGATCTCAATCGCTATCAGCTCCGGGTCACCGGCCTCCAGACCCCGGCGGCCAAGGTGACGTGGGGAAGCGAGACAAAGACCTTCACGAAGGACCAGCTCGCCGCCGGCGTGAACCTGGCCGCGGAGTTCCCGCGCACGCCGTTTGACGAGCCGTTTGCCCACTTTCAGGCGGCCATCGCCGAGAAGCAAAACTTCGAAACCTTCATGATCAAGCAGATCGTCACCGACTTCCGGCTCATCCCCGACATCAGTACCGATGAGGAGGCTCAGGCCGCCGCCAAGGTGCTCTCCGGCAAGCTTCTGAAGCGCTGGGAAGCGCTCGATCAGGCGGCCCGGAAGCGGCTGGTGCCGGTCGACCACACGATCCGGATCGAGCCCGCCGCGGGCTGACTAGGCCGCGGCCTGTTCAGCGGGCGGAGTCGAGGCGCTCGAGCGCCTCGCGCGCCCGGTCGTCGGCCGAATCGAGGGCGAGCGCTTTTTCGTAGGCGGCCCGGGCGTCATCGCGCAGGCCGCCCCGCAGGAGCGTGTCGCCGAGGATCGTGAGGTGGGGGGCGGTCGGATCGAGGTCGGCCGCCCGCCGGGCTGCCTCGAGCGCCGCGGCCGGATCGAGCGTCGCCTCGGCCCGGGCCAGGAGCGCATGCCCCTCGGCCCGCTGGGGCGCCAGGGCGACCACTTTTTCCAGCGCCTTTGCGGCCTCCTCGGGGAGTTCGAGGGAGAGGGCGAGCTTGCCGATCCCGAACCAGGCCGCCGGGTTGGCGGGATCCCGGTCGCACCATTCCTGGCGGAGTTTCATCGCCTCACGGGTCCGCCCTGTTTCGGCATAGAGCGTTGCCAGGGCCTCGCGGCTGTCGTGGTCATCGGGGTCGAGCTCGAGGGCCCGCCGCCATCCGATCGCCGCCCGCGTCGCATCCCCCAGCCGGGCATGGGCCACCGCTGCCCAGTAGTTGACCGTTGCCGTCCACGGGACGGGGCCGATTCCATCGAGGGCTTCGAGCGCTTCGAGCAGTCGCCCCGGCCGCCCCTGCTCGCGTCGATCGCGGAGGCGCCGGTCGAGGTCGAGCGTCACCGGCAGCGGCGTCTCCCGGCCGAGGGATCCGATCGCCGCCGCCATGCCGTGGCCCGCATCGCGGGAGGTCGGCTCGACCTCGAGCGCCTTTTCAAACG
>Ga0114973_10000613_pt1 | contig 27024 bp, 19 predicted proteins | sample M_140807_MF_Meta_FD_87025 | JGI IMG/M metagenome (GOLD analysis project Ga0114973, IMG submission 87025) | Freshwater microbial communities from Lake Montjoie, Canada to study carbon cycling - M_140807_MF_MetaG | ecosystem: Environmental > Aquatic > Freshwater > Lake | place: Lake Montjoie...
CGCGGCAGTTCTCGTCGATCTCTCCACCCGCGGCGGTGGCGAGACGACGTCCGCGGAGTGACCGCCCATCCCGCGAACCGCCTCTCGGTTACGCGACGCGGGACGTCGCCCGGAATCACTTTCCGGCCGGCTCGTCGGCTTCATGGAGCCGCTGCATGAGCTTGTCGTGGTCGGCGTGGGCCGCGCGGAGGGCATCGTTCACCTTCTGGGCCAGCGCCATCGCCGTCTGCGGAGCGATCTTGTCCTCGGCATGGTGCTCGTGGAGGTCGGCATGGCCGCGGCGGGCGACACCGAGATTCTTCTCGATCGAGTCGAGAATTGGCAGTGACTCCTTGTCGCCGAGCTCTTCGGCATGCGTCCGCATCCGCTTGACATGCTTCTGGATCCGCTCGATATCGTCGCCGAGGGCATCGCTCGCGTCCCGGGCCACCTCCGGATCGACCGCCCCGTGGGCGGCGATGTCCGCTCCCACATCGATCGTCACCGGAGCCGAGGTCGCCACGCGGGCGATCGGCGTCTGGGGACGTTCGACGATCACGGCCGGGGCCGGCAGCGTGGCGTAGGTCTGGATGTGAGCCGGCACCGCCACACCGTGGGTGTCGCGGAGATAGCCCTGATAGCTCTCGACGTGGGAGCGGGCGCTCGAGAAGGAGTTGTGCGAACTGCTGCCGTAAAAGCTGTAGCTGCCGCGGGCCTTCGCGCCGGCATCGGGGGCGGCGGAAACCAAGGCGGCGGGAAGGCAGAGGGCGATCGCCAGCCCGACAGGAACAGACCGCATGGTGCAAAGCTCCAAAAGGAGTGATTTCAGTGATTTCTCGATTATTGCCGGTGACGTTCGCGACGGGCAAGGATCCCACTTTGTCGGCTGTGAATTGCCTCGGCTCCGCCGCCGGCGATAGGCTCGCCGCATGGACACCCCCGTCACGCTCGCCACGCGGCCCCTCCTTCGGCTCGTATTTTGCTGCGCGATCTATGTCGCCCAGGGGATTCCCTACGGCTTCGTGACAGTGGCCCTGGCGGCGTGGCTGGCCAGTCACGGCGGCGGGGAGAATGCGGTCGGGAACGTCATCGCCATGGCCGTCCTCCCCTGGAGCTTCAAGTGGCTGTGGGGGCCAGTGGTCGACTCCGGGCTGTGCGGGGGCTTGGGGCGCCGGCGGCCGTGGCTGATCCTCGCGCAGACGATGATGATCGTCACGGCGCTTCTGTTGCTGCGGGCCGGCGGCGACACCGCGCTCCTCGGCTGGCTCGTCCTCCTCCACAACATCTTTGTCGCCCTTCAGGACGTGGCGATCGACGCCCTCGCCGTCGACATGCTCGAGGGCAACCAGCGCGAGCGGGCCAGTGGGATGATGTATGGCTCGTCGTATGTCGGCACGATGCTCGGCGGCGCGGGGCTCGGCCTCGTGATGGCGACCTACGGGCTTCCCACGGCCGTTCTCGCCCTCGCCGCGATCCAGGCCGTTACCCTCGGCGCCGTTCTCGCGATCCGCGAGCGGCCGGGGGACCGCTTCTTCTTCGGGCCGACACGATCTGCAGAGGCTGCCGACACCGTCGCTCCAGGTCTCGGGCCGGTGGCTCTTCTCTCTCAACTGGCGATCGCCATGGTGCGCCCCGCGGCGCTGCGCACAGGCGTCGGCGCGGTGCTCATGAAGATCCTCCCGGCGCTGCTCTACGTGACGATGACGGTGCAAATGTTCAAACACCTCGGCTGGACGGAGGCGCGCTTCGCCGAAGTCAGCGGTGGCTTTGGAAATCTCCTCGGCCTGGCCGCCGCGGTCGCCGCCGGCTTCCTGGCCGCCTTCATCGGCCCCAAAACCACCGCCGTCGCCGCCAATTCGATTCTCGCCGCCTCCTGGATCCTCCTTGCCGCAAAGCCTTCCCTCTGGGAGTACGAGATGACGATCTATCTTTGGTTCGGGGTCCACGAGGCCTGCCTGGCGTTCCTATCGGTGTCGCTCTTCGCCCTCTTCATGCGGGTCTCGACGCCGGCGGTCGCTGCCACACAGTTCACCGCCTCGATGGCGCTGATGAACCTCGCCACGAGTTGGGGATCGTGGTGGGCCGGGCCGGTGAGTGGTTGGTTTGACGCCCCCACGACGTTCCTCGTCGCCGGCCTCCTCCAGCCGCTCGGCGCGATCCTCCTCCCCGATGTCCGTTCCAGCGGCCGTGGCCCGGCGGCGCTTGCCGACGACGATTACCTCCCCCCGCGCGGCACCGCCGCGGCGACCAGCGAAGCCGGCCCGCCGCCGGGGGCAGCCCTGGCGATCGGCCCGATCCCGGCTCTGATCGGTGCGCTGGTGGTCATGATCACGGTCACGCTTCCTCTCCGGGCCCAGGCCGAGCCAGCCAGCCAGTGGAGCGAGAAAGCCGAGCGATCCCAGGCGATGCTCATGGAGCGGGAGACGTTCTGGGATCGATGCGATCAGCCGTGGTATCTGGAAAACGTCCCTCTCTTCGATTGCCCCGACGCCGACATCGTGACGACCTGGTGGTACCGCTTTGAACTCCTCACCAAACATCTCACCTACGGCTCGCCGAACAGCGGCTATTCCTTTACCGAGTTTCTCGATCGGCCGTTCTGGTCCGGGGCGTATGGGGCCATCTCCTGCCCCGCGGGCCATCAGCTCTCCGAGGCCCGCTGGCTCCGCTCGCCACGAGTCGCCCGCGACTCCGCGCGATACTGGGTGAACACCCCCGGCGCCCAACCGCGCAACTATTCCACTTGGCTCGCCGACGCGGTGTGGGGCGTCCATCTCGTTCATCCCGCCCGCCTCCATCTCGGCGCCGCCGGCCACCCCGCCGCCGCGGCCGCGACGGTTTTCCCCGGCGACATCCTCCCTGGCCTCGAAGCCAACACGGAAGCCTGGCACGCTCGGCATTTCGTTCCCGCCACCGGGCTTTACTGGCAGGTGGGGCATGACGACGGGATGGAGTTCAACATCAGTAGCCGCCAGACAACCGACATTCTGCGCGGTGCCCCCAGCTACCGGCCGAGCTTCATCGCCTACCAGTGGGCCGATCTTCAGGCCCTGGCCCGAATGGAGGACCTGCTCGGGGAGCCCGCCAAGGCCCACACCCACCGGGCCGCCGCGGAGGAACTGCGGGAAAAGATGGAAGAGGCGCTGTGGGACGAGCGGCGGGGTTTCTTCCTTGCCGCCTTCCGCGATGATGAAACCCTCGACGGCGCTACCGTCGCGGCCGGGAGCCGGATCTACGACTCCGGGCGCTTCGCCGGCAGCCCGCATGGCCGCGAGCTGATCGGCTACGTCCCCTGGCAGTTCGACATGCCGTCGCGGGGCAAAGGTTTTGAAGAGGCCTGGAAATACCTTGCCGACCCGGAGTTCTTCCAGGCTCCCTTCGGCCCCTCCACGGTCGAGCGCCACGACCCGCTCTTCATCCTTCAGCCCCACTGCTGCTGGTGGAGCGGCCAGAGCTGGCCCTACGCCACGACGCAAACACTCAAGGCCCTTGCCAACGTTCTTCAATTCCGCTCTCCCGGCTTCGACAACGATGGCCCGGGGCTTCAGGAGGTGGTCTCGGCCAAGGACTACGTCGCGCTCCTCAACACCTATGCCCGCACCCACCGGAAGGCCGGACGGCCCTACCTCGCCGAAGCCTGCCATCCCGACACCGGAAGCTTTGAAGGGCACGATGCCTTCAATCACAGTGAACATTACTTCCATTCGGGCTACGCCGATCTCGTCATCACGGGGCTTGTCGGTCTCATTCCCCGCGCCGACGACACGCTCGAAATCCGCCCCCTCTTTCCCCCCGCATGGGACTTTCTGCGCCTCGACCGGGTGATCTATCGAGGGCGTGAGGTGGGGGTGGTGTGGGATCGCGACGGCTCAAAGTATGGCCTCGGCGCTGGCCTCCATCTTCTCGCCGATGGCCGCGTCCTCGCGTCGTCGCCAAGGGTAGGACATCTGACGGCGCCGCTTCCGCCGCTGTCTGCGGCGCTGGTCACGGCGGGGCTCGTCGACGAAGGCCTCAAGCCGGGCATCGTGCCGACGCGGGTCAACGTCGCGGTCAACAACGACGGCACCTATTTCCCCCGCATCGTTCCCGCCTCGATCCGCCCCGGCACCTCCCCCGCAGCCCTCGCCGACGGCGTCGCTTGGTATCTTGTCTCGCCGCCGAACCGCTGGGAGAGCGCCACGGCCGACGCGCCCGAGTCGCTCGTCCTCGATCTCGGGGTTCCGCGCCGGGTCGACACGCTCTCACTTTTTCTCCTCGACGACGAGCCCGGGATTCTCGCTGGCACCGCCGACGCCGCCGTGCCAGGCCGCGACACCCCGCCCTCTGATGTGCGCGCGCCGCAAACCATCTCCGTCGAAACCTGGAACGGCACCGAATGGGAGCCGCTGCCGATCGAGGCGCGGTCGCCAGAGCCCCCCGAGGGGCACATGGCCAACCACATCCGTTTCGCCCCGCGCGACCTCCAAAAACTGCGGATCGAGCTCACACCCCGCCCCGGGATGCGCGTCGGGCTATCGGAAGTCGAACTGTGGGGAGAGGCGATCCTCCCCCTGACACCCGCCCCCATGCCGGCCGGAAACCTCGCCTTCAATCCCGGCGGCGCGGGCGCTCCGCGATACCCCCAGGCGACCGCTTCGCACACCTCGCGCTATGACCGGGTCGAACGGGCGAACGACGGGATCGTCTCCTACCAGACAAACCCGAACAACCGCTGGACGGCCTACGAATCTCCCAACGCCACCGACTGGCTGGCGGTCGACTCTGGCAAGCCACAGACCTTCTCCCGGCTCGAGCTGGCCCTCTACGACGACCGGGGCGGCGTCCAGCCGCCGGAGCAGTTTCACGTCGAGGTCTTCGCGGACGGGGCCTGGAAGCCCGTCGAGAACGAGGTCCACACGCCCGAGCGGCCACTCGGCAACACCCTCAATGAGGCCCGCTTCAAGGCGGTGACGGCTCAGCAGATGCGCGTCGTCTTCACCCACCGGGGAGCCTCGCGCAGCGGTGTCTCCGAGATTTTCGTGTGGGAGAAGTGACGCCGGGCCGAAGCCGGCTTTGCCAGCGCCAGTCCGGCCTCGCGGCCGCGACGACTTTGCCGGCGACGCGGAGCTCTGTCACGCTTTGTTGGTAGACTTCTTTCCGGGGGATTCACCACTCGTCATCAGGGGGTGTCGCGATGCTCACACGCCGCGCTGGAATCTGTCGGGTTTTCCTCGGCTCATGGCTCCTTTTGGCGGCCGCGGCGAGCGCGGAAGAGCGCGTCGTCATGAGCTATCCGCTCTTCAGCTCCAAGCCGACACACCGAATCGTGGCGGTCGACGCGGCGAAGCGCGAGGCGCGGATCGAGCGTGCCGAAGGGGCGATGCTCTCGATCCCCGCCGAGGGGCAGGCCGTGCTTGTCGTCGCCTCGAAAAAGGGAGGCCCTCTCGACACGCTTGTCCGAGTCAACGTCGAAGAGATCCTCGAAGGGAATGTCGCCGTGGCGACGTTTGGCCCCGGTGCGTTGCCGGCCGTCCAAGAAGGCCCCGCCGTCCTCGGCCGACCGTTCACGGGGCTGATCGGTGAGCGGCCCGCCGACACCGCCACCACAAAAGCGATCCGCAGTCTCCCCGATCTCCTTGTCGCCAAGGCCAAGCCGCTAGGCAAAGGCCCAGGCTCGTTCAATCCGATTGCCAAGGCCCGTGCCGCGGCCCGCCGGGTGGCATCGAGCAACCACCTCAAGCAACTCGCTCTCGGCGTCCACAATTTCCACGACACATACAACGCTTTCCCGCCTGCGGCCGTGATCGGCCCCGACGGCAAGCCGTGGCACTCGTGGCGCGTCCTCCTCCTGCCTTTCCTCGCGGAGGACAGGTTGTACAACCAGTACGACTTCTCTCAGCCGTGGGACTCACCGAAGAACTTGGCGGTCGCCGAAAAGATGCCCGCGGTGTTCCGTGATCCGGCCCGCGAAGGCCCTCCTGACACCCTCACCGACTACGCGGCGATCAGCGGTGAGACGGCGATTTTTCAGCCCGGTGTGGTGACGATGACATTGGCCGATGACTTCCCTGCCTGCCTGAAGGCCGGGAAGAAGGTCGGCTTCGCGAGCGTCACCGACGGGATGTCGAACACGATCCTGTTCGCCACGGTCGATCCCGCCCGGAAAATCCCCTGGACGAAGCCGGAAGACATCGTCCTCGACGACACCTTCCCCGGGATCGGGAAGCCGGCGGGGATCGGTGCGATCCATCCGGTCGGTGACGCTCACGTCGGTCTCTTCGCTTTCGCCGACGGCTCGGTGCAGACCATCGCCGATACGGTCGACACCGAGACGCTGCGGAAGTTTCTCACCCGCGCCGGCGGCGAGGTCGTCGACCGCAGCGATCTCTCCAGCAGCGGCGGCACCCCCCCTGAGCCAAACCGGCCGCCGCTTCTGAAGGTCATCGCCGCCGAAGACGGCACGCTCCGGCTCGAAGTCGACTGACGGCCCTTTTTCATTCCCGCCGACGACCGGGGGATGAGCCGTCCCCCCTTCCCTGGAGTGATCCCGATGCCCCCCGAGACCAACGCGGTCGAGCCCTCTCCGAACGCCTGGGGAGCCCCGTCTTCCGGAGCCGGAGCGATCCAGGCCCCTCTCGCGCTGACGCGCCGCGGGGTGTGGCTGATCCACTGGGGGATCGAGTTGTCGGCGGGGCTCCTCCTCCTCGGGGCGTTCCTCGGATTGCTCCAGCTGGTCCTGCAGACCCCGATCGCGGCGCAGCTGTTGCAGTGGTGGTTCGCGGGGAGGACGCCGATCCTGTTGTTTCTCCAGATGATGATCATCGCGGGGGTCGTGCTCCTCACCGCCGGGCCGCAGCCGTCGCGGGCCTCGGCCTGGACGCTCCTGGCGGTGATCGCGATCGGCGCCGGCTTGTATGGCGTGGTCCGCCTGGCGACCTACCTGCTCGACGGCCCGGCCGGGCTCGTCCAGATGACCGAGTGGCTCGCCATTCTCTACGGCCTGTTCTACGCCGTGTGGGCCCACCGCTTCTGCCGGTGGTTGGCGTCGATCGGTGGCGACGACGCCCCGGCCCAGCTGGCGATTCGGGGAGGGTTGACCTGGAAGCGGCTGGCGGGATCGATGAACCTTGTCTCCTGGATCATCCTCATCGGCGGTCTCCTCGTGAGCACCCCGATCATCGGCGGGTTTCTGATCGGGCTCATCCTCCCGTTCCTCTGCGGGGGCGAGGATGCCATGTCGATGGTGCTACCGCTGATGGCGACAGCCGCCCTGCTCATGATCGTCGGGCTGCCGCTCCTGGTCCTGGCGTTTCTGTGGGTCGCCAATCGCACGTATTGGATCAACCGGAGGCTGAAGGCCACGATCGCGGAGCCCGTCATCGGCCCGATCGCGGCCCTGCCACCGGAGCGAATCGGCTCGATCGGCCTGACACTCGGCGCGATCGCGGCGGTCGGCCTCGTGCTCGGCCTGTGGGCCGATCAGGTCCTCGCCCCGGCCTACCAGGCGCGGCAGCTCGAAGCGACGCTCGCTCAACTCGGCGGCGGAGAAAAGGCCGCCGAGACGCTCGACCTGCCGGCACCGGAGATCACCCTCACGCCCCTCTCCGGCCCCCCCGTCACCCTCGCCGACTTCCGCGACCGCGTCGTGATGCTCAATTTCTACGCCACCTGGTGCCCCCCCTGCCTTGCCGAGATCCCGTCGCTCGCCCGCCTCTCCCGGGAGTATGGCGAGGAGAAGCTCGTCATCATCGGCATCAGCGACGAGGACGCAGCGACGATCCGTGGCCATGCGTCGACGCGCGACATCCCCTACCGGCTTGTCTCCGGCAGCGGCTGGCCCGCCCCTTTCGACCAGATCAGTGCGGTGCCGACGACGTTTTTGGTCGACCGGGAGGGAATCATCCGCCGCCGGATCGTCGGCGCCCGGCCGCACGACACCTTCAAACAACTCATCGACGAGGTGATGGCCGGGCCCGCGGCACCGGCCCCGGCGGCGCTCGAGATCCCGGCGCTTGAAAACGAACCGGCCCCCTGATGGCACCGGCGGGGCGGCCGTTCCACCGACGGCGCCTGCTTTTCCCCCCGGCCACAGGTGGAGTAGATTCCTGAGGGGAATCAAAACCAGTGCCGGCTCCGCCGCCGGCAAGCGACCGACCGGAGGGCGACATGCGCCGATGCTCCTTCTTGAACCTCGTGGCAACCTGGCTCCTCCTCGCCGCCACCACCACCGCCAGCCCCGCCCCCGCCTGTTGCCCCGCCTGGCGGCGCGGCGAGCCGGTGCGGATCGCCGATCAGCAGATCCTCGTCGTCTGGGATCCGGTGACGCGCGTCGAGCACTTCATCCGCGAGGCGAAGTTCGCCGCCACACCCGGGGCACGGCAGGAGGGATTCGGGTTCCTCGTCCCGTCGCCGACGGTGCCGGAGATCGCCGCCGCGGACGGCGCCGTCTTCGGCCATCTGAATGACCGGATCAAGCCGCGCATCGTCGAGGTGACGCGCTTTGAAAACCACTATTCGCTTCTGTGGCGGCTCTTTGCCCTCGAGACCAAGAATGCGGCCAGCCGGGCCCCGGATGCCGCCCCGTCACCGAGGGCCGCCGTCGAGGTGATGAAGACGGCGCGCGTCGGCGGCTACGACGTCGTCGTGCTGAAGGCGGCCGATCCCGCCGCGCTCACCGAGTGGCTCGCCGACAACGGCTACGACTCGCGGCCGGAGCTCGCCGAATGGTCGCGACCGTATGTCGAGAAGGGCTGGATGATCACCGCCTTCAAGTATGCGACCGACGCTGCGAGCATCGATGTTTCTGCCGTGCGGCTCACGTTTGAGACCGATGCCCCCCTCTTCCCCTACCGCGTGCCGACTGATCAGATCGATCCCGATGCGCCGCGGCGCAACGTTCTGCGGGCCTTCGTCGTCGGCCCCGGGCGGGCCGAAGCGACGCTCGGCGAAGGGAGCGCCGCCCGCGCCTGGGAAGCGGGGAACGTCGTCTACTCCCATCCCCTCGAGGTCAATGCGTCGTTCCTCGCGGCCGTCCTCCCCGAGGGAACCGCCGGCGGCGCCACCAACGCCTGGCTCACCGCCTTCGATGATGCCAGCTGGCCATCCTCCACCGACGACCTGACGTTTGCCTTCGACCCGGCCGGATCCAGGTTCCAGCGCGTCGAGGAGCATGTCACCCGGCGCGACCGGCTCGTCCCCCTCGACGCCATCGCCCTGGCCGGACTGGGGATCGCGTGGGTCGCCCACCGTCGCCGGCCGGGTTGACTGAACTAACTATCAAGTTGACAATGGGTTGATGAAGACCATCCGTTTGAACATGCACGATGCCAAAACCCACCTCTCCCGCCACTTGGCGGGCCTCGAGGGGGACGACAGGATCATCCTCTGCAACCGCAACCGGCCCGTGGCGGAGGTGCGACTGATCCGCGACAGCGGAAAACGTCGTCGGCCGGGCGTCGCCAAGGGGGCGTTCACTGTGCCACCGGCGTTTTTCGAGGCCCTGCCGGAGGAGATTCTCTCCGGTTTCGAGGGGGGTTGATGCAGGTCCTGCTCGACACGCACGCGTTTCTCTGGTTCATTCTGTCAAATTCATAAACTTCCATCGCACCACCGCGACCCGTTTGACCGGATCCTCGTGGCACAGGCCAACTGTCACGGGATGGTGATCGTGACAAACGACGCCATGATCGGCCGCTACCCAGTCCGAACGCTGTGGTAATGGAAAGAGCTGCCGAGGCCATCCCTCCACACGGAAAGCTGGGAGGGCTGGCGAGGGGGTGGCGATTTCGACGGCACTCCCTCACTTCCCCCGTCAAACCCTGCCGAAAGAACCGCTTGCAGCGATTCTGTCGATTCAACGCAGGGGGCCAGACACCATGGCTTGGGGATCTCGGGGCGGCGATCGGTCGGTGCGCGAGCCGCGTCTGCACGCGGCCCGGCGCCGGGCATGGCTCGCCGGGCTCCTCTTGGGGCTCACCGCTCTCCCGGTAGCCACCGACCGAGCCTGCGGCCAGGGGGGCAATTTCGACGGCTTCGGCTATCTCAATGAAGGGGGCCAGGGGGCGACGCCGGCCGCCGCGCCGGCCACTCCGGCGATCTCGGCCGATGACTGGGGGCCGGTGCCAACCGACCGCCTGTCGCTGGCCAACGCAGCGCCGGTCCTCTATCCGTTCTTCAACAACGGCCCCGTCTTCGGCCTCCCCGGCACCGTCACCGGCGGCTTCTGGGAGCGGACGCAGCTGACAGGCGACTGGGGCGGAAGGCGGACCGACCTCGCCCGCCGCGGCGTGTTCTTCGACGTCTACACGACCAGCGCCTATCAGGACATCATGTCGGGGGGCCTCGATCCGGGGGATTGGTTCGTCCAGAACACGCAGATGTCGATCAACATCGACACCGGCCGGGCCGGGCTGTGGGACGGCGGCCTGATCCACTTCACCACCCAGGCCCGCTACGGCGGCAATCCAGAGCAAACATTCAACTCCGCCGCGACCGTGCCGACCTACACCGGCCTCCTCCTCCCCGACCCGCTCGCCTCTTCGACGATGCTTCCCAGCGAGTATTTCCTCGTCCAAGGCTTGAGCGAACAGACGAGCCTCCTCGTCGGCAAGATCAGCGACATCTTCATCCCCGACCAGACGCTCTTCGGCGACAGCTACAAGTTTTATTTCGCCAACTTCGCTTTCAACAAGAATCCGATCACGACGAACTTCTACAACCCCACCGCCTGGGCCGTCCTCGGCGTGTGGGCCCCGAGCAAGCAGCTCGCCTTCGCCGGGGGTGTCCTCGACCCCAACAGCCGCGCCCAGAATCTGGCCACGAATGCCTTCGACCGCGTGAACCTCTACTTCACCGCCGTCGCCTCCTACGAGGTCGGCGGATTACCGGGGCAATTCAGCCCGGCGTTCAACTGGTCGAACCAATACCAGCTCGACCTCACCAACCCCTACGGCGCCCTCGCCCCCGGGCAGATCCCCCAGGCGGTCGGCTACCTCCTCGGCAGCCCCAACTCGGCCGGCCTCCCGATCAACAATTCCTCGAGCAGCTGCTTTCTGATCGCCAACGCCTCGCAATATCTCTATGTGGCCGATGCCCCGAAGGAGGTCGCCATGAAGCTCAAGAGCGGCGTGCCGCTCCGCGGGCTCGGCGTCTTCGGCCGCGCCGGCTGGGCGCCGCAGCAGACCAACACGATCACCGGCGACGGCAGCGTCGCCCTCTTCGCCCGTGGCCTCGCCGAGTCGCGGGCCTACGACAGCGTCGGCGTCGGCTGGTATATGAACGGCATCAGCCCCGATCTCCAGAACCAGGTGCGCCGCTACACCGGCGGCGCCTTGAATGTGAAGAATGAGCAGGGGTTGGAGGTGTTTTACGACTACGCGATCACGCCGGCCGTCCGGCTCATCCCCAGCTACCAGCACATCTGGAACCCGCTCACCGGCGTCGCCGTCGGCCACGACCACACCGATCTGTGGATGATGCGCGGCACGGTCGTCTTCTAAGTTCACGCCCGCGGAGCCATCCGCTCAGGCTCACGCGTCGCGGTGGGCCATCGCGTATTCGAACAGCGACTTCGAAGCGAGGCTCATGATGCCGCCGCCGTCGGAGCGGTCCTCGATCCCGAAGCACTCGACGAGGCCGTAGATCTTCCCCTCGCGGGCCAGCTGCGACGGGCCGTGCGGCACCACCGGGGCTGTCGTAGGAACGTCGTCCCAGCCGGTCGTGTCGGGCATCGAGTTCATGATCGTCGGATGGCGATCGACGTACGACGGCGTGTGGCTGAACTCCACCGCCGGCGCGATCCGGGTGAAAATCCCGGCCGGCGATGGCTGGTCGATTCCATGCTCGATGAGGTCCTTCATCCGCACCGGCTCGTAAAGCTCCGCCGTGAGCAGATCGGACAGATGGGGGGCGAGCGACGAGCACCGGGAGAGTGACGAGGCGACATGGTAGGAGCCGCCGCGCTGTTCCCGCTCGGTCAGCGCCGCCACCACGCCGATCGCCACGAGATAGCCGGTGATGTAGTCATTGATCAGCGCCGGCACGACCGTCGGAGCCTCCATGCCGGCGGAATGGACGTGGATCGTGCCGCTGACGGCCTGCGCGATCTGTTCGAAGCCCGGCCGCTCCCCCCAGGCCGTGCCGAGCGGGAAGCAGGAGAGGGAGGCGCGGACGAGATTCGGATTGATTGCCCGCAGCCCCGCGTCGTCGAGCCCCATGCGGTTGAGCACGCCCGGGCGCTGGCCGTCGATCAGCACGTCGGCCGTGGCGAGGAGCTCGTGGAAGCGGGCCTGGCCCCGCCGCCCCTTGATGTCGAGGAGGATGTTCTTCTTCCCCCAGCTGGCATCCATCCAGATCGGCAGCACCCAGTCGCCCATCGGCGGCTGCACCTTGATCACGTCGGCCCCCTGCTCGGCGAGGAACCGGGCGCAGTTCGGCCCGGCCACGACGTGCGTCAGCTCCACCACCCGCACCCCTTCGAGCGGCCGGTGCTTCGCCTTGCCGAGGAGCCGCTTCTTCTCGCTGCCCGATCCCTCGAAATCGATGAGCGGACGCTTGAGCACTTCGGCCCCGAGCGGATGCGCGGCCCACTCCGCGGGCGTGCGCACGATGCCGAGCGGAAGGTGCTTCGCGATCGCCTCGTCCTCGAGCTCTTGCGCCGTCTTCTTTTCGACGGCAGCCTGGATCGCCTGGGCCGTGTTGACGCAGTCGAGCGCGACCAGCAGCCGGTCGCGGAGGTGCGGATGGAGGCCGATCATCGTCACATGCCGGCCATCCTTCGTCCGATAGGTGCCGTTGTCGGGGTTCACCCCCCAGGTATCCATGATCGTGCTGTAGCCGTTCTGGAAGAGCAGCTGGAGGCTGTTGAGGAGGAGACCGCAGCGGCGCCTGTCGAGCTTGAGCGTCTGGCTGGGGAGGCCGCGGACCGCGCCGAGATGCTCGACGACCGAGCCGAAGGCCGCCATCACGCCGGCGGCATAGTCATGCGCCTTGACCGGGCTCTTCACATAGGAGATGCCGGGGGCGACCGAAACCTTCGTAGCGTCGAGGGGAAACGGGAGCGCGGCGGCGACGGTGTCGTAGGCGTGGCGCTGTTTGAGCGTGAGGAACATACTGTTTTCCAGCGGCGAAAGAGTGGAGTATCCCCTTCGGGGGCACAGGAAGGTGCAGCCGAAAAAGGTGTTGGCAGAGAGCAGAGCATACGCGAGGCCCGCCGCCGCCATGTGACGAAAATCAGAGAGAACGCCGATTCCCCCGGACAGCGAGGCCGATGTCGGGCCTCCGGCCGGTGGGAGTCGCCGCCCCCCGCCACGCTCGTCGGCCTCCAGGCAGGCTCCAGCGTGTCGCTCACGATCACCCTGGGTGACCGTCGCTGGCCGGACGGTCCTGCGGAGAATCGGCGCCGGGACGGGCGAGGCAGACGTAGTACGCCATCCCCAATCCATACAGTCCGGCCGTCAGCCAGAGGACGGTCTGGTCCTGCGACCAGCCATAGACCACGGCAGACGCGATGCTCATCACGAGCACCGCTGCGGGGAGCACCGGATAGAGTGGCACCCGATAGGGACGCGGCATGTGGGGCTCCTTCGCGCGGAGCATGAACAGGCAGACGATCGCCAGGGCGTACCACACCAGAGCCGTGAGGTTGCAGGTGAGGACGGCGATGTTCACCATGTCCTTGTCGACATAATTCATGACGACGAACAACGCGGTGACGACTGACCCGGTGATGATCGCGGCCCGCGGCGTCCGCTTTCCGGGGTGCACCCGGCCGAGGAATCGAGGCAGATACCCGGCCCGACCCAAGGCGAAGGCCTGCCGACTGACGGCATAGATCATGCCGTTGTAGCTCGCCACCATCCCACATATCGCCAGCACTGAAAACGCCAACAGATGCCACTGATGAGCAGGATCGGCCCACACCTGGCGGTAGACCACCGGAAGGGGAAACGCGAGGGTGGGATCGCCGATCTGGCGGTAGTCATCCCCGGCCGTCGACACCACGAACCAGGTCATGACGACGAGGACAATGAGCGTGATCTGGGCGTAGGCGAGTCCGCGCGGAATCGCCACGTGCGGGTCGCTGGCCTCCTCCGCCGCCAGCGCCACCGACTCGATGATCACAAGCCACCAGATGGCATACGGGATCGCCATCAACACCCCCTTCCATCCCCCCGGCAGGATCGGATCGGTGAGCAGCCGCTCGATGCGGATCCCCGGAATGCAGGCGATCCAAAACCAGACCAGCGCCACCATCGCCCCGTAGGTCATCCATTCCATGACCCGCGCCTGCGCCCCCACCCCCAGGCACTGGAGAATCGCAAACAAGACGACCGTTCCGAGCGCGACCGCCGTGGTGACGAGGCGCTCGTCGGCCCCGGGAGCGAGTGTCTCGAGGATGAAAAACAGATATCCCCCGGTGGCGATGGCCGTGCCGATGGCGGCAAACAGACACTCCAGCAGCATCGACCATCCCATCAAAAACCCGAGCCACGGGCCCACCGCCCTGCGGCCATAGGCCAGTGGCCCCCCGGCAAACGGCAGCGCCACGGCGAGCTCCGCCAGCGACAGCACCCACGCCATGTAGAGGGCGCAGACAAACAGCGAGGCGAGGAGCATGCCGATCGGTCCCGCCACTCCGAGGCCGCCGTTCCAGCCGAAAAACTCCCCGGTGATCACCGAGCCGACGCCGAGCGCCCAGATGTGCCCGGTGCGGAGCGGTCGGTGGAGGGATTGGCTTCCTCCCCCGCCCCCCGTTGCCGCCCCCGCCGGCGGCGGACCGGTGGACAGCGATCCATCGATGGCGCCGGGCACGACAGACCGAATCGGTGCATCAGCCATGAACAGGTCTCCCGGAGGGTGGCAGACGACAAACGTCACAAGCACTCAACGGGGATCTCAATGGCAACAACTTCCCCCCGATGCCGCGACCTTCGGCGGTGACGGCGGGACGTCATTGGCGGGATTCATCGTGAAGAATCCGGAGGGCTTGAGGAGGAAGCCGATGTAAGCCGCCGGCATCACCGGATAATCCTCGGGGCGCGGCAGATGGGTGTGGCCAAAGGTGTACCAGAAGACGACATCGGTCGAAGCGATCGGCCGATCGGCAGCTGTCCAGCGGACGAGCCCATCGCCGCCGGAGCTCTGGTTGGGATAGTCCCCCGCGGCGAAGCGCTCCTCCGGATGGAACGGCGTCACCCAGACATGATGATCGACGAATCCGGCCCTCTTCCGCCACCACGCCTGCGGCGCGGCAAAGGGGATGCAATTGTCGCCGGGGAGAAAGCGATACCCAACCGGCTGCCCGACCGCATTGAGCCGCCCAGGATTGACGATCTTCCAGGAACGCGCCGACTCCAGAGAGAGATTCGCAAGCGACGCAGACTCGGTGGCGAGCGTCGTGGCCCGCGTGAGAAACGCATTCCCGAAGGGATTGTCCGCGCCGGCATCCCCCGGAACGACGTCGATCTGCTGAACGGAGTTGTCGCTGCCGTCGAGGTCGACATCGAGGCGGACGTTGAAGAAGTGCTGATGATTGGGGGCGTAGACCTGATCGGCGACCAGCGCCCCCCATGGCGGAGTCTCGCCGGGAGGGGCGGCACCGAGCGACAACACGCCCGTCAGCTTCACTTCAAACTGGATGTTGCCATCCTGGTAGAGGTACCAGAAAAACCCGTACTCGTAATTCTCCACCGTCGACACCGACGACACGACCAGCCGCCGCGACCGCCTCACCTCGGGCTTCCCCAGCCGGCGGTCGGTGTGCTTCCAGAGGATGCCGAAATCTTCCTCGTGCATGCAGATCGCGTTCTTCACGAGGAGCGGCTCGCCTCGGCTGGTCGTGAGGTGCGCATCGAAATAGCGGATCAGCCCCAGGCAATCGCAGCCCAGCTCGAGGCTGTTGGCGCACATCCCCATCCCGTATTCGCCGACATCGAAGGCGTTCTTCCGGCGCTGCGTCTCCCCTGGGTCGCCGTAGGGCACCACCATCTCCGTGAGCGACGCCCGGTAGAGGATGGAGCGGTCTTCGTCGCCGTCGCGGTGGCGGAGGTGGTGGAGCGTCAGCCCCTCGCGGGCATTGAACCCGATCACGAACTTCCAGTTCTGCCAAGCGACCTGATAGCCCTCGACGATGAAGCTCGGGCCCTCCGGCTGGGTGATCTCCAGCGGTTTGATGTCGCGGCGCTGGTCGCCGACGCGATCGGCGGCGTAGTTGCACGCGCCCGGCGGCAGCGGGCACTGAGCGTGCTCCTCGACGCGGATCACCTTCATCGTGTTGAGATCGACGACCGGCCGGATTCCTTCGATCGGCCGAGCGTAGCCGTTCTCGGTCGGATCTGATCGGAGAAAACAGAGCGGGCGGGCGAGTCGCCGGGTGCGATCCTCCTCCGATCCGTAGTTGCCCGCGCTCCAGATGTCGACCATCACCAGCCGCGTGTCGTCGATCCCCGTGTGTCGGACAAGGGCAGCGCGAAACTCGGCGCTGGCGAGCACCGCCGCCTCGCATTCCACCTGCTCGTCCACCGTCATGGTCGGCTGCACGCCGGGAATGGGGCGCCACGACTCCACCTCGTGGCCGTCGATCGACACCACCGCCTCATGGCAGGCGTTGCTGGCATTGTCGAACAGCACGGCGAAGGCCTTCCGGGGAGGGCGATTGGCCCCTGGGAAGGCATGGACGAGAGCCTTGGCAGGCTCGTGGAGGCTCACCGACACGAATCGCGTCGTCGGGGTGATCTTCCCCCCCCGCCGCAGGATCGCCACCGCCGCGGCAACTTCGGCGGCGCTCAGCGGCTCGAGAGGATGGCCACCGGAAACGGCACACTGGACGAGGGGGAGCGACATGGCAGATCCTCGGAGCAAGGCGACGACACACCCGACGGCCACCGTGGACGTCGATCACTTGTTGGGCAGACGAACCTTCCCGACGAGCTCCGGCTGTTTGACCGCACCGAAGCCGACATTCGCATCCGACACCATCCGCATGTCGTCGTCCATCATCGTCAGCCGCACCGTCGACACAAACGGCGTCTCGACAAAACAGATCCGCAGCGTAAACGTGTCTCCCTCCCAGCCGCCGGCCACGGCCGCCGGACGTGGAGGCATGCCGGCCCACGCCACGTCACCCGTCCGCCACGTCCCCCGGCCACATTCGATACGGTGCTCCGTTTCATCGGCCGTAAACACGACTGCGTCGCCGTCGGCCCCCGGCTCGATCGCCACCGATTCGAGCTTCGCGCCATTCTCGCCGAACGTGAACACCTTCCCGGCGATCCCCGCAGGGCCCGTGCCGGCCGCCGGCAGGGGCACCTCGAGCGCGGCGAGCTTGGCGGCGAGCCTGCCTGCCGCCGCGTCGTCAGCCGGCAGCGGCACGCTCCGGAAGGCCGGGAGCAGCTTCTCCCAGGCGATGTCGAGGACGCGCTGCATGTCGCGCGTACCGGAGGTGATGGCGAGCACCGCATTCTCCTCGGGGAGGACAACACAGTACTGCCCAAAGGCCCCATCCCCCCGGTAGGCCCCATGCCGGCAGCGCCAGAACTGGTAGCCATAGCCCTGATCCCAATCGCTCTCGGGGCGGCTGCCGTTGGCCACCTGCCTGGCCGTCGCCACCTCGACCCACGCTTCTGGCACCAGCTGCCGCCCCTCCCATTCTCCCTTCTGAAGGAGAAGCTGACCGAACTTCGCGATGTCGCCGGTGCGAAGGCTGAGGCCGTAGCCGCCGACCGAGATCCCCTCCGGGCTCTCCTCCCAGGTCGCCCCCTCGATCCCGAGCGGCGCGAAGAGCCGGGGCTCGAGATAGTCGAGGAGCTTCTCGCCGGTCGCCTTCTGAACGATCGCCGACTGCATGTAGGTTGCCGGGGTGTTGTAGAGGAAGTGTGTCCCCGGCTTGAACGGCACCGGGAACCCGAGGAACTGCTTGACGCGCGTCTCTCCTGTTCGCTGCGGCGGCTCCGACTGGTGCCCCGTCGCCATCCGCAGCAGATCGGCGACGCGCATCGCCTTGAGATTCCCGGAGGGCTCGGCCGGCGCTTCCCCCGGAAAAAATCCGAGAACTGAATCGTCGACGCTGAGTTTCCCCTCCGCTGCCGCAATCCCCACCGCCGTCGAGGTGAAGCTCTTGGAAAGGGAATAGAGCTGATGGCGCAGCTGGGGCTTGTACGGCGTCCACCACCCCTCGGCGATCACGGCCCCATGCCGAACGAGGATCAGGCTGTGGATCCCATCGGCCACGGCCGGGTCGCCGGCAGCGTCGAGGGCCTCGACAAAGCCGAGGAGATCGACCGACGACACCCCTTGGGCTTCAGGCGCACTCCGGGGGAGCTCCGCGGCGACCACGGGGATCGCCGCGACCACAAGCAGCACCAGCGCGCCGAAGAGCCGCTTGAGGAGACGACAACTGGCCATGGCAACAACACCTCCAACAGGAAGCAAAGCAGGCCCCGCCGGATGGCGATGGCTCAATGACTGTGACGGGGAACGGTGCGACAGACGTCGCGGAACGTGCAGGCAAAGTCGAGGCAGCCGCCGGTGTTGAGCTGCCCGACATGGTCGCGGTAGAGCTGCTGCCAGGGGGTGGCGCCGGGGGGGACGGTGTCCCAGGCGGAGGTGTCGCGCGCGGCCCACTCCGCAGCCGGCACGAGCGCATCGACGCGCCGCGCGGCCAGATCGACGCGGACCCGATCGCCGGTCCGCAGCCGGGCCAGGCCGCCCCCGGCAAACGCCTCGGGGGAGGCATTCAGAATCGAGGGGCTCGCGGCGGTGCCGCTCTGCCGGCCGTCGCCGAGGGTTGGCAATTCCGAGATGCCGCGGCGGACGAGGGCTTCAGGGGGGAGCATGTTGACCACCTCGCCACTCCCGGGGAAGCCGAGCGTCCCACAGCCGCGGATGACCAGCAGCGATCGCTCGTCGATCGCAGGCGAAGCATCATCGATGCGGGCGTGATAGTCCTCGGGGCTATCGAAGACGACCGCCCGGCCTTCAAACCTCTCCTCGGCCCCCGGGTCAGAAAGGTAGCGGCGGCGGAAGTCGGCGCTGATGACGCTCGTCTTCAGAAGTGCCCCGTCGAACAGATTTCCTGACAGGACAAGGAAGCCGGCCTGTTCGCGGAGCGGCTCCGTGACCGGGCGGATGACGCGGCCGTCGGGGCGCGGGGCCGCGGCGACGTTCTCCGCCACCGTCTTCCCGCTGACCGTCAGCGGCGCACCATCGAGGAGGCCGTGCCGAAGGAGCTCGGCCATCACCGTCGGCAGGCCCCCGGCGCGGTGGAAATCTTCTCCGAGATGCGCTCCGGCCGGCTGGAGGTCCACCAGGAGCGGCAGGGCATGGCCGAAGGTCTCCCAGTCCTGCAGATCGAGGTCGATGCCGGCATGGCGGGCGACGGCGATGATGTGCGGAGGGCAATTCGTGCTCCCGCCGAGGGCGGTGTTGACGCGGATGCAATTGAGGAGCGCGGCGCGGGTCACGATCCGGGCAGGCCGCAGGTCCTCTGCCACCATCGCCACGATCCTTTTTCCGGCCGCATGCGCCGCCTGGCCACGCTCGCGGTAGGGGCCGGGGATCTGCGCCGTGCCGGGGAGGGCCATCCCGAGCGCCTCGGCGAGGCAGTTCATCGACAGCGCCGTCCCCATCACGTTGCAATGGCCGACGCTCGGCGCCGACGCGGCGAGAAGCTCCATGAACTTCTTTTCGTCGATCTGCCCGGCGGCCAGCCGCCGTCGCGCTTCCCAGATGATCGTGCCGGCGCCGGCCACCTCGCCATCGAGGTAGCTGTTGAGCATCGGCCCGCCATTGAAGACGAGCGCCGGAAGATTGCAGGTGACCGCGGCCATCAGCGCCGCCGGCGTCGTCTTGTCGCAGCCGGTCGTGAAGATCACGCCGTCGAGCGGATAGCCGTGGAGGATCTCGACGAGACCGAGGTAGGCGAGATTGCGGTCGAGGGCGGCTGTCGGCCGGCGGGCCGATTCCTGGATCGGGTGCATCGGGAAGACCAGCGGCAGCCCCCCGGCATCGCGGACGCCGTCGCAGAGCCGCTTGACCGATTCCAGATGGACCCGATTACAAGGGGTCAGGTCGCTGGCCGACTGGGCGATCCCGATCACCGCCCGCCCCCCCTGGAGCTCGCCGGGGGTCAGCCCCGAGTTCAAAAACCGCTCGAGATAGAGCGCCGTCATGCCGGGATTGCCCGGGTCGTTCCACCACTGTTCCGACCGCAGCCGCGTCGTCATCCCACCACCTCCGGCTTCGGGATGGAAATCACGCGCGTCTCGAGGAACTCGCGGATCCCCTCCTCTCCCCCCTCGGCCCCGATCCCGCTCTGCTTCACCCCGCCGAAAGGGATTTCAGCCTTCAGCGGCCGCCATTCATTGACGCCAACAATCCCCGCCTCGAGCGCCGAGGCCACCGCGCGGAGGCGGGCCAGATCGGTGCCATAGACATAGGCCGCCAGCCCGTAGGGCGTGGCATTGGCCCGTTCGACCGCTTCGGGAAGCGTTCGATAGCTGAGCAGCGGGATCACCGGCCCGAAAATCTCCTCGCGCGCCAGCCGCATCGAGTCGGTCACGCCGGCCACGACCGTCGGCGGCGAGAAGTTTTCAACACACAATCCCGGAGTCGACTCGAAGCTCCGGTTCTCTGCCACGATCTTCGCTCCGGCCGCCACCGCCTCCGCGACGCGGCTGCAGACATCGCGGCTGGCCGCCGCGTGGATCAGCGGCCCGGCATCGACACCTTCGGCAAGGCCATCGCCGACCTTCAATCCCGCGATCAGGGCCGAGAGCCGCTCGATGAGCTCCGCTTCGCGGTCGGCGGGGACGAAGATCCGGTTGGCCGTCACGCACACCTGCCCAGAGACGAACATCTTCAGGCGCACGAGCTGATCGCTGACGAAATCCAGATCGGCGTCGGGCAGGATGATGAAGGGGGCATTGCCCCCGAGCTCGAGCGACAGCCGCTTGATGCCCGGCGCGGCGGCCGCCATCAGGCTGCTGCCGGTCGCGGTCGACCCGGTAAGGCTCAAGACGCGCACGTGCGGGTGCGCGGCGAGCACCGGCCCGACGACGCTCCCCTTCCCCGGCACGATCTGGAGCACCCCGGCCGGCAGCCCCGCCTCGGCAAGGATCGGCGCCAGGGCGAGCGCCACCAGCGGCGTCGCCTCGGCCGGTTTCCAGACCGCCGTGCATCCGGCGGCGAGCGCCGCGGCGACCTTCTTCGCCCCTTGCGCCAGCGGAAAGTTCCACGGCGTGATCAAGCCGGCGACACCGGCCGGACGCTGCTCGACAAGGAACTCTCTCCCCGGCTCCGGATGGGGGACGATCCTCCCGTGAACGCGCCGCGCCTCCTCGCCAAACCACTGGAAGAAGCTTGCCGCATAGTCGACCTCGCCGGCGGCTTGGAGGTAGGGCTTTCCCTGCTCGGCCGTGAGGAGCCGGGCAAACTCGTCGCGCCGCGCAAACAACGCCGCCGCCGTGCGCTTCAGAATCTCGCCGCGCGCGGCGGCCGGGAGCGCGCGCCAGCCACGCCCGGCGCGGGCCGCCCCCTCGATCGCCGCCGTGACACTCCCGGCATCGGCACGCCCCACCTCGGCGAGGAGAGCGCCGGTGGCAGGATTGCGGACGGTGAATGGATCATCGCCGCGCCCGGGCTGCCGCCAGGCGCCATCGATCCACGGGGCGGGCTCGAACCAGAAGGGAGGGGAGGTTTTCATGATGAAGGAAAACTGTTGGACGACGCGGCAGACGGTGGGGGAAGGCTCGTGGTTCGACGCGTGAATCGGCATGTCGACCGATCACCCGCCGACCTGGAGGATGGCACGGTAGATTCGCTCGGCATCAGCCGCCGTCACGGCGACGGGGTTGGGATCGATGAGACGGCGATTGTTGGCGGCGTCGCGGGCCATCGGGGCGATGTCGGCCGTGGGAACGACGACCCGGTCGAGCGCCGCCCGGAGGCCAATGTCGCGGGCGGTGGCGTCGAGCCGGTCGGCAAAGGCGTGAGGCTCGAGTGGCCCCCACTCAAGCGCCGTCCCCAGGGCCGCGAAGTCGGCAGCGCAGGCCGGCGCGTTGTGGCGCATCAGTTCCCCGGCAAAACATCCGGTGATCACGCCGTGTGGAATGTGGAAGCGCCCGCCGAGGGGGAGCGCGAGGGCGTGGACGGCGCAGCACGAGGCGTTGGCGAAGGCCATGCCGGCCAGATGCGATCCGATCGCCATCCGATCGCGGGCCTCCTTGTCGCCTGGATCACGGCAGACTCTCTCGAGCGCCGGGCCGATCTGCCGGGCCGCCTCGAGGGCGAGGCCGCGGGCGATCGGCGTGGCGACGCGGGCGATGAAGGCCTCGATCGCATGGACGAGCGCATCCATGCCGGCAGCGGCCGTGACCGCCGGCGGGAGGCAATCGGTGAGGGCGGGATCGACGATGGCGATGTCGGCCAGGAGCGCCGGATCGACGACCCCCACCTTCGTGCCGGCGGCCGCGTCGGTGAGAATCGCCACGAACGTCGCCTCCGAGCCGGTGCCGGCCGTCGTCGGCACGAGGATCGTGGGGAGGCCCCGCCCGCCGGCACGGCCGATGCCGACGTAATCGGCCGGCCCGCCCCCCCGCAGGGCCACCAGCGCCGCCACCTTGGTGGCATCCATGACGCTCCCGCCGCCGAGTCCGATGACGACATCGACGGCCGCCGCGCGGATCTGTTCGGCCAGACGGGAGACATCAGCCAGCGGCGGCTCGGGGGTGACGTCGGCAGACTCTCCGGCGAGCACGCCAGCCGCCTGCAGGGAGGCCGCCACCGTGGGGAGGAGTCCGGCTGATTCCACCCCCCGATCGCTGACGAGGAACGCCCGGTTCCAGCCTCGTCCCAGGCAGATCTCGGCCAAGCGGCCACTGGCGCCGCGGCCGGTGATGACGCGGCGGGGAAGATGATTTTCGTAGCCCTGGCGCATGTCGACCATGTTCACGCTCCCCGCGCGGCTGTCAGCCGTATCTCCCCCCACGCTCCAGACACAACGCGGCCCCTCGAGGGGGAAAAGGCCGGATCGTACCAAACAGGCCTGCCGCGACGCCGGCATGGCCCAGCAGCGGGGCGCATATCGGGCCGGAGCAGAAAAATGCCGGCCGAAAAAAGTCTCACCAAAACGGGGCGCTGGACGATTGACTCTTCCGGGGAGCGCGGACTATTATCCAAGGGTGGGGGAATTTTGGTTTGGCCACGCTGGTCGTCTTTTGGCCGCGATCCATCCGCCCCCGAAAAACGTATCGAAGCCATGAGCCCTTCTTTTCACCATCTCCAGACGCGGTTCCTCCGCTCCTGCGGGATCGTGGTGGTGCTCGCGTTGATGGCGCTAGGGTCTTTTCAGTCGGCCCAAGCCAGCTGCGGCGATTGGCTCGTCGGCCACGACATGTCCGCGGACGCCCCGGAAATGAACGCCGTCGAAGCCGAAGCCACGGCTACCGCCAAGCCGGCCCAGCCCCTCCGGCGTCGCCCCTGCCATGGCCCTTCCTGTGGCCGGGCCCCGGTCGCCCCGCTCGCCCCAGCGAGGCCACCAGCCCCCCCGATCTCGAGCGGGCCGCGCTCCTCTCCAATCTTGCCCCGGTCGTAGCTTCGACCGCCGGTGCCTGGCTCGCCCTTGACGAGCCGCTCTTGATCCCGGCCGTGTCCGGCCCCCCCGAGCGGCCCCCCAGGGTCGGCTGACGACGGCGTGGGCGCCTGCGCGCCTGGTCCTTCACAAGGCCTTTTGGCTGCCGTGAGGACAGGCGGTGATTGGGGCCCTCTTCTTGCCGTCGTCCCCGGTTCGTGCCCTCGGGCGTTCCCACGCTGCGCCGTGACGAACCCCGCGACTCCTCACCGGAGCCGTTGATGGCTATCGCTCCGGGTCCCGCTTGGACAAGCCGGCATTCCCATGTGCCACCGCTTCTTTCGATGGCTCCGCGCCACGTGGCCGCGCCAGCCCCGTCAGGAGGCTCCTCATTCTCCCGGTCGGTGTCTCGATCGCTTCGATCCGTTCCTCCCATATTTTTTAATCCCGATCCCGTTTCCAGGAACCGAACCCATGTCCACCCTCCCGGCTTCCACGTTCGTCTCCCGACGGGCCTTCACGCTCGTCGAGCTCCTCGTCGTCATCGCCATCATCGGCACCCTCGTCGGCCTTCTCCTCCCGGCGGTGCAATCGTCGCGCGAGGCGGCGCGCCGCTCGCAGTGCTCGAGCCATGTCCGTCAGCTCGGCCTGGCGCTCCAAAACCACCATTCCGCCAAGGGCTCCTTCCCGACCGGCCGCAACGCGACGAGCCTCTCCGGCCAGACATTCCTCCTCCCCTTCATGGAGGAATCAAACACCTTCCAGCGTGTCGACCCGACGAAGGCCTGGAACGATCCGGCGCACGCCGCCGCCGCGGCAACGCGCGTGCCGACGTTCGTCTGCCCCTCTGATCCCGCCACCTACCTCCCCGGAAGCTATGCCGCGAGCAACTACCGGCTCAACCAGGGCTCCGGGATTCTGTGGGGCAATCCCCCGACGGCCTCGTCCGACCCGAACTTCGGCATGCCGGCGCCGAACGGGCCGTTCTTCCTCCAGAGCCAGGTGCGGATGAAGGACATCCTCGACGGCACGAGCAAGACTGCGGCGATCTCCGAGCACGACGTGGGGGATTTCAACAACGGCCTGTCGACCCGGCGAACCGACACCTTCTGGCCCCAGACCACGCCGGCAAACGCCGACGACGCGGTCGCCCAGTGCAACGCGATCGATCCGACGAACATCTCCTTCCAGCGCTTCAGCGACGTCGGCGGCCCGTGGCTCTACGGCTACCACTCGACGACGATCTACTTTCACTCGACCCTCCCCAATACGCGCTCCTGCATGTTCCCGCCGGGGCGGATCATGACCACGGCGCAGAGCTCGCACGTCGGCGGGGTGATGATCGGGATGTGCGACGGCTCGGCAAAGTTCGTCGCCGACGGCGTCGATCTGGCCATCTGGCGGGGCGTGGGCAGCATGGCCGGCGGCGAGGTCGTCTCGTCGTTCGAACAGTGACCCGGCCCGATTCCCCGTTCATTCCCCGTCCCTCGTCCCACGAAAGGCCCCCTGCCATGTCGATGATCCGCTCCGCCGGGCTTTTCGGCGCCCTCGTCGCGGGCCTGCTCGCAACGGGGTGCGCCGCGCGCCCGGAATACGTCGCCGAGCCGGAGAAAGCGACAACGATCCTCGAGGAGACCCTCGCGGCGTGGCGCGACGGCGTCTCCTGCGAGGCGCTGCGGAAGCGCACGCCGCCGGTCTATGTCGCCGACGAACGATGGCTGCGCGGGGCTGAACTGACGTCGTTCACGATCGACGCGCGGAAACCGTTCGGCCCGAGCACGCGCTTCGATGTCACACTCGAGGGGCCCGCGCCACTCGGCACGAAGAAGGTCGTCTACTCCGTCTCCACCCAGCCGAACATCAGCGTCGCCCTGGGCGATTGACGCCCCCTTCCCCTTTTCTCCCGGGAGATTTCTCCATGCGCACGCTCCTCCGACTGGCTGCCATCGGCCTTGCCGGCCTTTCTACCGCCTCCAACACCCACGCCGACGACGAAGCGCCGCGCTCCACGCCCGTCACCCGGCCGGCGATGAAGCGGATGCTCGAGGAGATGAAGACGCGGCACGAACGGATTCCCCTCCCCGATCCGACCGAGGCCGAGCAGGCAGCCGCCGCGGACGATGCCACGGCCCTCTCCTACGAGAACCGTCTCCGGGCCCTCTACCTGCCCGGCACGGAGCTCCGCGGTTATCTGGGATTTGGCGGGACAGCGCCGAAGCGCCCCGGGGCCCCGGCGCCGAAGGTGATCATCGAGCCCGACCCGGCCGTGACGCTCGACTACGGCTTCAAGACGCGTCTCTTCTGGATCGCCTCGCGGGTCAACAACTGCCAATACTGCCTCGGCCACCAGGAATCGAAGCTCCTCGCCGTGGGGATGAGCGACGACGATCTCGCTCGGCTCGACACCGACTGGAGCGGATTCCCAGAGAACGAACAGGCCGCCTTCGCCTTCGCCCGTAAGCTGACGCTCGCTCCCGGCAGCCTCACCGACGCCGACGTCGCCGCCTGCCTCGGGACCTTCACACCGAAAGAGGTCATCGAGATGAGCCTGTCGGTCGGGGGCAACAATGCCATCAACCGCTGGAAGGAAGGGATCGGTGTTCCCCAGGCGGGAAACGGCGGCAATTCCGGCTGGGCCCAGACCGGAGCCGGCGGAGCCCACTCCTACCTGACACCGACCTCCGCGCCATATCTGGCCCTGCCTTCGGCGGTGGCCGTGCTCGGGGCGGAGTCCGGCGGGGAGGGGCTCGCTGCCACCCGTGCCCCCGCCCCGCTCCCCACGGTGCAGGAGATCGCCGCCGGCCGCGCCGCTGCCCGCACGCGAAGCGCTCGGCTCCCGCCGGTCGACGAGGCAACGGCCCGAGAGGTCCTCGGGGATCTCGCCCCCGCGGGGGAGATCCCACAGTGGATGCGTCTGCTCGCCCACTTCCCCGTCGCCGGCCCGCGGATGGTGAAGGCTTTCGGATTGACCGCCTCGGCGCCGGGGCTGGAGCCGGGGGAGCGGGCACGGATCGCCTGGACCGTCGCCCGGCGCAACCGGGCCTGGTACGCGTTGGGGCTGGCCGAGAGCCGACTGCGGGATCTCGGCGCCGACGAGGCTACGTTTGCCGATCTCGCCGGCGACCAGACCCGGCTCTCGGCTGCCGAGCGTGCCGTCCTCGTCGTCGCCGACCGCCTCGCCGCGAGCCCCGTGGCCTGCACCGACGCCCAGTTCGAGGCCGCCCTCGGGGCGACGTCGCCGGCGACGCTCGTGCATGTCGTCCACGAAGTCGCGATGGAGTCGCTCTTCGATCGCTTTACCGAAGCGGCCGGGCTGCCACTCGAGTGAGGCGCCGGGGGGCCGGCATCACTCGTCGGAGAGCAGTTTGTCCCAGCCGTGGGCATCGCCGAGGTGCCGCAGCGAGATCTTCACCGCGGCCATCATCGGATAGGCGAGGATCAGCCCGAGGATCCCCCACGCCCAGCCCCAGTAGGAGAGCCAGAGGAAGAGGATCGTGGGA
>Ga0114973_10000614_pt1 | contig 27014 bp, 32 predicted proteins | sample M_140807_MF_Meta_FD_87025 | JGI IMG/M metagenome (GOLD analysis project Ga0114973, IMG submission 87025) | Freshwater microbial communities from Lake Montjoie, Canada to study carbon cycling - M_140807_MF_MetaG | ecosystem: Environmental > Aquatic > Freshwater > Lake | place: Lake Montjoie...
AAAAAATATGGCATAAATTTTTTAACTTCACCATATGATAAAAATTATGTTGATGAAGTAAATAAATATATTTCTGCATACAAGATTGGATCAGGAGATATTACATGGAAAGAAATAATTATTAAAATTGAAAAAAAAAAAAAACCAGTAATCTTAGCCACTGGAGCTTCAGATATGCAGGAAGTTAAAAATGCTGTTAATCTAATAAAAAAATATAATAAGAGTTTAGCTATTTTGCAATGCAATACAAATTACGAAAATTTAGAGACTAATTTAAATCACCTAAATCTCAATGTAATTAACACCTACAAAAATTACTTTGGTAAGAATATAATTTTAGGACTCAGCGATCATACAAAAGGACATTTAAGTGTACTTGGCGCAGTAAGTCTTGGAGCAAAAATAATAGAAAAACATTTCACCGATAACAATAATAGAATAGGTCCGGACCATAAATTCTCTATGACTCCTCAAACTTGGAAAAAAATGGTTACAGAGACAAGATTACTTGAAAAAACCTTAGGAAATGGAGATAAAAAAATTGAAAAAAATGAAACTAAATCAGTTATCATTCAAAGAAGATCTGTATATGCTAAAGAGGATTTGAAAAAAAATCGAATAATAAAAAAAGAAAATCTTATTTCTTTAAGACCATGTCCAAGAAATTCTTTTTCACCATGGGAAATTCATAAAATAGTTGGCAAGAAAACAAAAAAAAATATTAAAAAAAATCAAATTATTCAAAAAAATTGCATAATTTAATAATTATAATTCCATCTCATAACGAACTAAACAATCTTAAAAAATTTATTAATATTTTAAACAAAAAATACAATATTTTAGTTCTAGATGACTGTTCAACAGATGGTTCTTTAGAATTTTTAAAAAAAAACTGTATACCTTATACTACCAATAAAAAAAATCTTGGATACGAAAAAAATATAATTAAAGGAATAAATTATTTAAGATCAAAAAAAACTTCTGTAAAATATATTGCTACTTTAGATGCAGATGGACAACATCCTATTAAAAAAATTTCTCAAATTTATAATTTTGCAATAAAGAAAAATTGCGATTTAGTAATTTGTAACAGGAATAAACAAAATAGATTTGTTGAAAAAATAATTTCGGAATTATTTTATTTATTTTTTAATCTAAAAGATCCTTTATCAGGTATGAAATTTTATAAATCTAAAAAACTATTTTCTTTTATCAATGACACGTCAACAATATATTTTTTGGTTGATTTAGTAACAACTTTTTATTACAAAAAAAAAAATATAAAAAATTTTGAAATTAAAATAAAAAAAAATTTAAGTTCTCAAATTGGGAGTGGAATAAAAATACAAAAGAAGCTCTTTAAAATTTTATTACATATAATTAAAATTAAAATTTTTCAGTCATTCTAAAATAATCAGAAATGTATGTTTTAAAAACAATATTGATTACTCTTATCAAATTTTTTAAATTAGAGATTTTATATATTTGAATAATAGTTTTAAAAAATCTTAAAATATCTTTACCGTAAATACATATTTTAAGTTTATACTTTAAGTCCTCTGTTAACAGAGCATACTTTTCTTTTTCGCATAGTAATTTATTGAACTTTTGATACATTTTTCTGCATGTTTTTCTCCTAGCTGAAACTAAATAAAATTTTCTAATTTCTTTTGGTCTTGAATTATTTTCATGCTTTAAATAATTACAGTAAATTAAATCATCAAAAAGTATTTTTTTTTTGTCATTAAGAGTATTGAAATAAAACTTTATAAAGTCAGTTGTTGTACACCTTTTTAAAATTCTATCTGTAGAAAAAAGGCCGTATCTCTGGAATACTTCTTTTTTTGTAAATATAGAACTTAAATGAGGTAAATAGTAATTTGTTAAATCAGCAAAATTTGCAAAACGCTTTTTATATATTTGTTTTTTTAAAATTTCCCCACTCTCAGTTAAATGATTGTACCCTCCTGCAACAGATAATATATCTTGATCAGTCTCAAAATAACTTAGTGCTCTTTTGAATAAATTTGGCTCTATATAATCTGATATATTTACAAACAACAATATGTCTCCCTTTGATTGCATTATACCTGTATTGTATCCGTAATTTGGTCCATCATCTATTTGCTGGATTATTCTAATCTTTTTGTTACTTTGACAATATTTTTTAAGACTATCTAAATTATAATTATCCGATCCGGCATCAATTACTATTATTTCATAATCAATAAAATTTTGATTTTTGATGCTCTGTAATGTAAGTGGAGCATATTTAAATAAGTTAAGATGATTGCATATGACTGAAATCATAGTTTTTTAAATTATATATATAAAATTTAAATGCAATGAAAAAAATTTTTGTCATTATTGATCAGCCAGAGAGAGACCTATCATCTTTGATGTTTATATTTTCAAATTTACTAAAATTATATAAGTACAGAATAATTCTTTTTTCAAAAGATAATCTTCAAAAGTTAGAACTAGACGCTTTTAAAAATAGCATTTTAATATGTAATTATTTTAGAAGAAATATATTTCATTATTTGTTCTATCTGTTTTATTTTAAAAAAACTGAAATTATAATTTATGATACTGAGGGAGTTGGAGGCAAAGATGGTTACGCAATATTACCTCAAATAAGTAAATTAAAAAAATACTTAAATATGATTAATGAGTATTGGTTGTGGGGCATTAATCTTGAAAAAAAATTAAAAAAAAATTTAAAATTTAAAAATTTTTACTCTGTTGGCTGTCCGAGACTAGATCCGAGTTACTTAGGATTATTTAAAAATAAAAATAAAAAAAATATCTTGATAACTACAAATTTTCCTACCTTAAATCCAAAATATTCAAAAGGAATAAAACATGAGTTCAATGAATTTAAAAAACTGAATGATAACCCAGGTATAAATTTTATTCAAGAACTTGAAGATCAAAAAAAATTATTTGTGCAATATTTAAAAAAAATTTTAGAAATATTTAAATCAGAAAACTTTATTTTAAGACCACATCCATTTGAAAAATTAGATTTTTGGATTTCAGAATTTAAATCTTATAAAAATGTTGTTATTAAAAACAATATAGATATTATTAGTGAATTAAAAAGCTCAAAAATTTTAATACATAGAAATGACACCAGTGCAATTGAAGCGAAATTTTTAAATGTCAAAAGTCTAACAATGAATTGGATTTTGAAAAATAATGATTTCAAAATTCCCATCTATGCATCTAAAAGATCAAAAAATTTTGACGAATTTAAAAAAAATATGATACTTTTGTTAAAAAATAGAAATTATAAATCTGATTTAAAAAAAATTCAAAACTTTTATATAAATCCAAAAAAAAGAGACACAATAAAAAATATTATACATCAGATTATAAATATAAGACCAAAAAAAAGAGAATTTAATTTAAATAACATTTTTTTATTAATTTGGCTATTACTATCGAAAATGAATAATTTTTTTAATAAAAAAAAATCTAAAAAATTAATTAATTTAAAAGTAATTAAAAGAGAAATTAACAAACTTAATTTACAAAATTTACAAATAAAAAAATACAAAAATTATTTTTACGAAATAAAATATAAATGATGTTTAAAAAAATAAATCAAATTATAAAAAAAAATGATAAAAAAAATACAATTAGTTTTTTGATTTTATTTATATTTTTTGTACAAATATTAGAAATTATAGGCATATCAAGTGTACCAATATTTTTTTCTTACTTTTTTTTCGCTGACTTTAAATTAATATTTTTAGAAAACATTTTGGATAGTTATAAATTAAGTAGAGAGAGTTTATTACTAATCTTATCAATCGCTATAATTTTAATTTTTTTATTGAAAAATATTTTTTTTCTTTATTCTCAAAAATTACAAAATAATTTTTTAGCTATGATTTCCTACTATAATTGCAAAACATTATACGAAAATTATATTAACAAAACATATTCAAGCTTTGTAAATCTCAACAGTTCTATTTTAATTAAAAATATAATTTTAGAGTCTAATCAAGTAAAAGAGCTTTTAAGAGATTATTTGATCATATTCAGAGATTCTTTATTGCTTTGTTTAATTGTAATCTTGTTATTATTTTATAATTTTAAAATTACTTTTTCATTATTTGCAATTTTTATTCTGTTTAGTCTGGGCTTTTATAAATTTTTTGTTACGAGTGTTAAACGTAAAGGCACAATAATGAGTAATTATAGTGGCCAAATTAATAAATATCTAAATCAAACTTTTTCAATATTTAGAATTATTAAAGTAAACAAACTAGAGAATTTTTTTTCCAATAAATTAAGTAATTATCTTAAGATTTACCAAAAATATCAAGCAGAAGTGGATACATCGTCAGTCATACCTAGGGCAATATTAGAGATCTTTTCAGTTTTTATATTAATAATTATAATAAATTATTTTTTTAAAATAGAAGTAGATAATAATATTATTCTTTCAAATATAATAATATTTATAATATGCATGGTAAGAATGTTGCCTTTATTTACGCAGCTGAACAAATCTCTAACTAAAGCAAAATTTAGACTTAAGTCTTTAAGTATTGTCTCTAAAGATTTACTTAGATGTGAAAATAACAATATAAAAAAAAATTACACAAAAAAATTAGATTTAGGTTTAAATCCAAAATTTTATTTAGAATTAAAAAAAATTAACTATGTATTTCAAAATAATAATATTTGTTTTAAAAAAGATTTAAATGTAGAAATTTCTAATAATGAAATTATTGGTATTCATGGAAAGTCTGGATCAGGAAAAACAACACTCACAAATATAATTATGGGATTATTAAAACCTAGCAAAGGAGAGATATATTTAAATAAAAAAAAAATTACAAAATATAATGAATTACTTTTGTATAATTTTGCGTTGATACCTCAAAATATTTATTTACTTGATGATACAATAAAAAAAAATATTGTAATAAATCAAACAAATATCAATCAAAGTTTATATAAATTTTCTTTGGAACTATCGGGTGTTAAAAACTTTTTAAAAAAATTTAAAAAAGGAGATTTAACAAAAGTAGGTGAAAATGGAAATAGAATTTCTGGTGGTCAAAAACAAAGAATAGCTATAGCTCAGGCAATTTATCAAAAAAAAAAAATTATGATTTTTGACGAGCCTACAAGTGCCCTAGATAGCTTGGCTGAAAAAAAAATCTTAAATTCTATTTCTAAATTAAAAAAAATTTCAACCATTATAATAATATCACATAATAAAAAAGTTGCTAAATATTGTGAAAAGATAATAGATTTAGACTGCTAGTTAATGAAAAACAATTATTACAATTTTGGCAAAAAAATTCTTTTTCCGATTAATAGAAGTATAACAGGGCCTGGCATTAAAAAGACTCTAAAGCTTATTCATAGAAAATTTAATAATTTTAAAATTCATAAAATAAAGTGCGGGACTAAAGTTTATGATTGGCATATCCCTAATGAATGGGATGTAAAAAATGCATTTGTAATTGATAAAAACGATAAAAAAATAATAGATTTTAAAAAAAATAATTTACATTTAGTTGGATATTCAAGAAGAATAAATAAAAAAATAAGTAAAATTGAGTTATTGAAAAATCTTTATTCTTTAAAAAAACAACCCAATGATATTCCATACGTAACAAGTTATTATAAAAAAACTTGGGGTTTTTGTGTAACTCATAAATTTAAAAATTTTATAAGAAGAAACTACAAAGCTGAAGATATGTTTAGAATATACATAGATTCAAAATTTTCAAATGATGGAAATTTAGTTTATGGAGAATATTATTTAAAAGGAAAGTCAAAAAAAGAAATTTTAATTACTACTTATATTTGTCATCCTTCAATGGCTAACAATGAGTTATCTGGTCCAATTGTAGCAATGTATTTGATGAATTTTTTTTCTAAACAAGAATTATTAAAATCAATAAGATTTATTTTTGTACCAGAAACGATTGGAACTATAGCTTTTATTAATAAAAATTTAAAAATATTAAAAAAAAATGTTTTTGCTGGTATCAACTTGACTTGTGTAGGTGACGAAAGAGCATATGGGTTTATGCCTACAAAATATTCAAATTATTTAATTGATAAAGTAATTGAAAAAACTTTTAAAAAAAAAAAAATTAAATTTACAAAATATTCTTTTCTTAAACGAGGATCTGATGAGAGACAGTATAATTCTCCGTTTATTGATATACCGATGGCATCAATTTTTAGATCCAAATATCATGAATATCCTGAGTATCATACATCAGCCGATAAATTTGAAAAGGTAGTTACATTTAAGGGTATAAAATCCAGTACAATATTAATTAAGGAAATTATTAAAAATTTACAAAATTCATTAATACCAATCGCCAATCAAAAATGTGAACCATTTTTAACGAAGCATAAACTATACAACACACTTTCAATAAAAAAAAATTATGGAAATAAACTATTAGATATTTTGATGTTTTGCGATGGACAAAATAACTTAGATACTATTTCTGAGTATACCAAACTATCAAAAAAAAAATGTGAACGTTTATTACAAATCTTACATAAAAAAAAATTAATTAAATATGAATAATAATATATTTGACAAAATATCAATTGATTTAAAAAAAAACCTAAAAAAAATTGGAATTAAAAAAAATGATATAATATATTTAGGAATAGATTTGGGAAAAACTTTTAGCTTCTATAAAGAATTATTATTTAAGATAGATAAATTATCAGATATTAAAAATAAATGTTCTGATATTATTTTAACCGCATTAAAAGACTATATCGGACAAGATGGTACAATAATATGTCCAACATTTTCTTTTAATTTTATAAAATCAAAAAAATTTAATTCAAAAAAAACAAAAAGCGATCTTGGTTATTTTGAAAATTATTTCTTAAATCAAAAAGATATATTAAGAAGTTTGCATCCAATTTTTTCTGTTTGTGTTTGGGGTAAAAAAAAAAAAATTGTTGAGCCATGTGGTAAATTTAGTTTTGGTGAAAATAGCCCCTTCTCAAATTTTTTAAAATTTAACGTCAAGTTTTTAAATATTGGAATAAAATGGTCAGAAACGTGCACATACATTCATCATTTAGAGCACCTTAATGGTTTTAACCATAGATTTTACAAACCAACAACTGGCAAAATAATACATAAAAATAAACATTTTATCGATACATATTACCATCCAGTAAGGTACATGGGACTAAATTCAAAAAAAGCAGAATACAAAATAGAAGAACATCTAAAAAAAAATTCTTTACTTAGGGAGACTAATAATAAAATTTATTGCTCCTCTTTAAGAGCAGGTGATATACATAATCTAGTTTTAAAAATTTTAAAAGAAAACTCTAGTTATTTTATGACAAAGAAAATTGTTGTTAATATTAATAATAATGATAAATTGACAATTAAAGAAAATATAAGATGAAAAAAACAAATATCACAAAAAAATATTTATCAATTCCTTGGTTTGAGACAGAACCTGCAAAAAAAATTCTAGAAAAAAAATCTAAACTTAGTGAAAATGAAAAAAAAAATGCAGAAAACTTCATTAAAAATGGGTATGTAATTCTTAAAAATGTTATCAGTGAAAAGTTTTGTAATTCATTAGTAAATGATTTTTTTAGAATTATTAATAGTAATGATTTTAAAAAAAACCCAAAGTACTTTCATTATAATAAATCACCTAGAATAATTGAAGGTTGGAAGAAAAGTAATTATATTAAAAAATTATGTTTCGAAAAAAAAATTATCTCATTTTTGAGATTTATGTATGAAAAAGAACCTGTTCCTGTATCAACAATAAATTTTTTAAAAGGCACTGAGCAGCCATTGCATAGTGACTATATTCATTTTGGATCGTTACCTGAGCTTTATTTAGCTGGAGTATGGTTTGCGTTAGAAAAAGTTGATTTAACAAATGGTCCTCTAACAATATGTCCTAAAAGTCATAAGTTAAAGGTAATAGACTTCACAGATTTAAAACTTAAAATTCCCAAAACAACAAATGAATTAAAATCAAATTATACAAAATATGAAAAATATTTAATGAAAACAATTAATAAAAAAAAATTAAAAACTAAAAAAATTAGATTGGACAAAGGTGATGCACTTATTTGGGCTGCAAATCTTTTGCACGGAGGAAGTAAAATAAAAAATGAGAAAAAAACCAGACTTAGCCAGGTAATTCACTACCATTTTAAAGGTTTAAAAAAAATTTATAATCCTTGTTTTTCAAGTAGATTGAATGATATATACGCTACGAGGGATATAAGTTCAATTAAGGTAATGTAAAAATGAAAATTACAGAGAAAGAACTAAAAAAATTAATTGCAAAAGCACTTAACGTCAAAGAAAGTCAAATTAAAGATAATTTAAAACATGGAGACATTGAAGAATGGGATTCCTTGGGCCATCTTTCGATTATTAGTTCTCTAGATAAAAAATTTAAAAACAATATAAATGTCTCTAAATTAAATAATATTGATAGCTATAGTAAAATAAAAGATTTTTTAAAAAAAAATTCTATCATGTAATTGATGGAACCATCTATTTTTGGCATAGATTATGAAATATCCGCTATCAATAACAATTTAAGTAAACAAAAAAATTTTTATAAAACTTTTAAAAAAACTGGCATTAAAGAAACATATAAATCACCTACTAATTTATCAGTTATTGATTTAGCGCTAAAAGTTTGCAAAAGAAATTTATTCGAAATAAAAAAATGTGATACAATTATTTTTGTAACACAAACCCCAAAATATTTATTACCTTCCTGCTCATGTATAATTCAAAGTGAATTGAATCTTAAAGAGGATATTTTTGTATTTGATATAAACATGGGATGCTCTGGATTTATTCATGGGTTATCAGTCGCTTGCAGCTTGATAAAATCTAACTCTTCAAAAAATATTGCTTTAATCTGTGCTGATACATACAGTCACTATTTTTCTAAATCAAATAAGAATAAATTCCTTTTTTCTGATGCAGCATCACTAACAATAATAAAAAAAAGAAAAAAAAAAGGTATTGGTCCTTTCTTATTTGGAACCGATGGAAGTAATTATGATAAAATTATAATTTCAAAAAATAAAAAAAATAAACTTGAATTTAATATGTCTGGATCAGATGTTTATCTTTTCACATTGGATAAAATACCAAATTTAGTAGATAAATACTTAAAACTAATAAATAAAAATAAGAAGGATTTTTTTATTTTTCATCAAGCAAGTAGCTTAATACTCGAGAGCTTAAGAGATAAAATTAAAATAAATAAAGATAAATTTATTATTGACTTAAAATATGGAAATACTACCTCTTCCTCTATTCCCATTGCGCTTAAAAGAGCAATTAAATCAAAAAAAATAAAAAAGGGAGAAAGAGTAATATTGTGTGGTTTCGGTGTAGGCCTAGCATGGGGAATAACATCAATGGTAGTGTAAAAATATATGAAAAATGTTTATATAATTAACGGAATAAATTCAGATTTAGCCCAATTTTTTTTAAAAAAAAAGTCCTTGAGCGATATTTTAATAATAGGTGTTCACAGATCATCTTACAAAGGTATAAGAAATAAAAGAATTATACTTGTAAAGTCTTATACAAAAATAAGAAAAATAATTGATAAAAAAATTAAAGGAGAAACAAAAATAATATTTATTAATTTTGCTGCAAGTAGAGATGACAAACTTATATTAAATTTAGATATCAAAAATATAAATAAAATTATTGAGTCAAATATTTTATCATCAATTAAAATTGCTAAAGAAATTATTCCACATATGATAAAATATAAATTTGGAAGATTTATTTTCTTGAGTTCATCAAAGGCAGAATTTGGTTCTGAGGGTAATGCGCTATATTCTTTCTCAAAGGCAGGTCTTCAAGGATTATCAAGATCCATTAGTAAAGAGTATGCTAAATTTAATATCACCTCAAATATAATCAGCTTAGGTTACTTTAATACCAGAATGTGGTCGTCTCTTAAAAATAATATTAAAAGAGATTTATTAAATAAAACATTAAATAAAAAACTTGGAAATCCAATGGCTTTAGTTGATATCATTAAAATTATAGTTAAATATAACTTTATTAACATGGCAAAAATAAATATCGATGGAGGTGTTCTTGAATAATCAATTCTCATTAAAAAATAAAAAAAGAGAAAAAACAGTTTTATTACTTAAAAATAAAAATGTATTTACACCGACTGAAACAACAAGGTTCTTAATTAAAGGATTGTTAAAAAATTTTCCAAAAAAAAAAATTGATATTCTCGATCTTGGTTGTGGAAATGGTGTTATAGGAATATATTTATTAAAAAATTACTCCAATATAAATTTAGTAGTATTTTCAGATGTTAGTAAGCATGCTATTAAAATTACAAAAAAAAATTGTAACTTGAATGAAATTCACGAAAATCAATATAAATTAATTAAATCAAATGTTTTTGATAAAATACCAAACATTAAGTTTGATATTATAATAAATGACGTTTCTGGCATTAGTTCAAAAGTAGCAAAGATGTCCAATTGGTTTAATAATGTACCATGCAACTCAGGTATTGATGGAACAAAACTCACAATAAAAGTTTTAAAAAATTTCAATACGTTTCTTAAGCCAAATGGAAGACTATATTTTCCGATAATTTCTCTTAGTAATGAAAATAAAATATATTTATTTATGAAGAAAAAAAAAATTAAATATAAACATATCTCACTAAATAGTTGGCCAATACCTAAATTTATGTATAAATTTAAGACTAGTTTAGTTAGATTAAACAAAACAAAGAAGATAAATTTTGTGGAAAAATATGGCTTATTAATCGCAAATACTAAAATTATAAAAATTGAAAATTTAAATTAGACTATCTTCAACTTCTTCTAAAATATAATGCCCTAAAAAAATATGCGCTTCTTGTATCCTTGCAGTAATTTTTGAATTAACTATAATTGGCAAATCGCTCAATTTTTTTGCTTTGCCACCACCTGAACCTAGAAAGCTAATTGAAAACACGCCCTTTTTTTTTGCAGTTTTCAAAACTTTTAATATATTTTTTGAATTTCCTGATGTGGAGATACATACAAGTATATCTCTACCTTTTATCTTACTAAAGGCTTCAAGGTTTCTAGAAAATAACTCTTCAAATTTGTAGTCGTTTGAACAAGCAGTAATTGTTGAAGTGTCTTGAAGCAGTGATATTGCTGATATAGGATTTCTATTTATATTTGGTCTTAATCTTACAAGAAGCTCAGCGGTTAAGTGTTGTGCGTCTGCTGCTGAACCTCCATTTCCACAAAAGAAAATCGTTCCTCCTTTTTTTATACTTGTGGAGATTTGTTTGATAGCTTCAGTGATTTTAGTTTCTTTTTTTAAAAGAGAATTTTTAGCTAAAAAACTATCATTTATATATTTTTTTAGTTTTGTCATTAATTTGAAATTTTGAGATATTAGTGATATGACATTTATAATTATGACTGTCAAAATAAACAATAGAAATATTGGTCCCAATGAACCATGTTTTATAATAGGTGAAATTGGAATCAACCATAATGGAGACGTCGAGATAGCTAAAGAATTGATTGAGCAGAGTATTAAAGTTGGTGCTGATGCTGTAAAGTTTCAAAAAAGAGACATAGAGATTGTATATTCAAAAGAGGAATTGGATAAAGATAGAAAAAGTGTATTCGGAGAAAAAAATCGAGATCTAAAGCAAGGTCTAGAATTTGGAGAGAAGGAATATAATGAGATTAATAATTTTTGTAAAAATAAAATTTTATGGACTTCTTCGTGTTGGGATTTAAATTCATTAAAATTTATATCTAATTACAAACCAAAGTTTCTAAAGATTGCTTCTGCATCTTTAACTGATATAGAACTACTCAAAGCACATAAAGATATAGGAATACCAATTATATTATCAACTGGTATGAGCGATTTAGATCAAATAGGCAAAGCTCTTTCGTATCTTGACAAAAATAATACAATTCTACTTCATTGTACCAGTACATATCCTTGCAAAATTGAAGAAATAAATTTAAATGGAATCAAAACATTAATTAATGAGTTTAAAATACCGGTAGGATATTCTGGACATGAAACAGGAGTATCCACAACAGTTAACGCTGTTGCAATGGGTGCATGTGTAATAGAGAGACACATAACATTAGACAGATCAAATTGGGGTTCTGATCAAGCTGCATCTTTAGAAATACAAGGATTTTCAAGACTCATTAGAGATATAAGATCTTTTGAAAAGGCTAAAGGGGATGGTGAAATTATAGTATTTGAATCAGAAAAAGAAATAATAAAAAAATTAAGAAGAATTAAAGATTTCTAAAACTAATGAAATCAGTTTCGATCACAGGAGCCTCGAATGGAATAGGCAAATATATAGCGCTGAAACTGTCAAAAAACTATAATGTTATTAAATTATTTCGATCGCGATTAAATAAAAAAAAAAATATTACGAATATTCTTGGGGATACTACTGACTATAAAATTTTAAAAAAAAAACTATCTAAATTAAGTAAACTTGATGTTCTAATAAATAAAGATTATTTTTTAGAATATGAAAAAAATTCGGATCTACAAATAAGGTCTGTTAGCAAACATTCACATCTTCCAGTTAAAAAATTAGAATATTATAAAAATAATTTTATAAAATTAGTTCGTGAAGGATAATTTTTTGAAAATAGCTTTAATACCTGCTAGATCTGGTTCAGAAGGTCTTAAGAATAAGAATATTAAAAAATTAAATGGAAAAGAGCTAATTTACTATTCAATTCAAAATGCTAAAATTTTGAGACCGGACAGAATTATTGTTTCAACAGATTCTATTAAAATTAAAAATATAGCATTAAAGTATGGAGCAGAAGTTCCATTTTTAAGACCAAAAAAAATTTCGAACAATGATTCAACAGATCTGGTTGTTTTTAAACATTTTATAGATTGGTATAAAGAAAAATATGATTTAATCCCTGAAATTATATATCATCTTAGAATAACAACGCCATTCCGGAGAGAGAAAAATTTAATAAAAGCAAAGGAAATTTTTTTAAAAAATAATACTTATTCCAGTTTGCGCTCATTTCAAGAGTCAACCAAAACTCCTTATAAAATTTGGAAAATCAGCAAAAAAATTGCTAGTCTTTTTATAAAATCAAAGAGAGAAATGCATTCTATGGGCAGGCAATTTTTGCCAAAAACATATTATCATATTGGTTATATAGATATTCTCAGAACAAGAAAAACTATTCTAAAAAACACTATGACAGGAAACAAAGTTTATCCTTTTTTACCCATAGGAATAGAAGATTACTATATCGACATTGATAATAAAAAAGATTTTGATATAGCTAAAAAAATCAAATTTAATGATAAAAATATTTATTAGTCTTGCTGAACATGAGGCTATTTTTTACAATAAAATTTGTCAAAAGCTTAATATTAATAACAAAATTAATGCAGTTCAAATAACTTTTCATGAAGGTGCCTATAACCTCCTAAAAAAAAATAAATATATTTATAATATTTTTGAAAATGCAAATAGTAAAAATAATTTTAAATTAAATAAAGAAATTAAAAAAAAATTTCTTCATGAACAAGTTGTATACCATATAAATGATAAAAATATTATTAAAAAAAAATTTTTATCATATACTAGTTCAATTTCTTATATAGTTGAAAAAATTAAATTGATAGATAAAAACATTTCCTTCTTTCAAGAGATAGGTGGATTTACACCTCATTGGGCAGTTTATTACTACGCAAAAAAACATAAAATAAATCATTATTTCATAGAACCGAGTTTTTTTAACAATAGATTATTCATAATAAAAAATAACTTTAATTTTAAAATTAAATTAAATAAAAAATTAAAGTTATCAAATAACTGTAAGAAAATTTTTTGTAAATTAAAAAACTCAAAGGAAATTATTTCAGCTTATCACTTGAAACATAAATATAATTCACCGACAAACAAAATATTTTTTTTTAGGAATTATATAAGATTAATGGAAAAAATTTTATTTAAATATATAAAAAATCAGAACGAAGAATTTAAATATATCAGAACATATTTATATAATTTTATTAAAACCATATATAATTACTATAAACTAAAAAACTATTATAAAGATTTGAATTACTTAAATAAAAATAAAAAAATTATTTTTTATCCTTTTCACGTTCCAGTAGATTTTTCTTTAACCATAAGGTCTCCTGATTATCTTGATCAAATTAAAACTCTGGATAAGTTAAGTGGCTTGATAGATAGCAAATATCAAATTATTATTAAGGAACATCCATCGATGATTGGTTCCATAAGTTCTAAAGAAATAATTAATTTATTAAAAAAAAATAAAAAAATATTACTTCTCAACCCTTATATTAATTCTAAAGATATTATTAAATCTTCTGATGCAGTTATAACCATTAATTCGAAAGTTGGAATTGAGGCTTTGCTATACGGAAAGATGGTAATTTCTTTGGGAACTTCTTTTTACGAAGAATGTCCTCTTATATATAAAATCAACTCAATAAATGAAATCAAAAAATGCCTAAAAAAGAAAAAAATTTATAGTCAGAGTGTCGTTTTAAAATATTTAAATTCCATATGGAACAAAAGTTATAGTGGTTCACTCTTCAATATAGACCAAAATAATATAAATACTTTGATCAAATCTATAAAAAAATTAAAATAACAAATCTTTTAGACTAAACCAAATTTTTTTAAAAAATATTCACTATTAGAATCTAAAAAATTTTTATAGTTATCATGTTTATTTTTAGAATAAATATAATTTAAGTTTTCTTTAATTATTTTTTGATCAATATTATTTAGTTTTTTAATTAATAGATTATTACTACCTAAATTATTTTTATTAAAAAATTTTTTACAAAACGTTTATAAGGAATTCAGCAAAATCATAATACTGGAACATACAGCAAAACAAAAAAATTATTAACACATCGTTTTTTTTTAAATTTTTTGTAAATGGATTTTTTATGAATAAAACATCTGAACTATAACTTATCTCCTTTGAGAATTTATATTTAGGATAAATTAATTTTTTTTTTTTTTTAAAATAATAAGACCATTCATACCTACAAATATCACCAATGGGTAGATACTGGTTATCATGCATAAATTTTATAATTTAAAATATAATGATTGTTTTTTGTAGATCATAAATCTATCACATTCACACAAAACTATCGGAAATAAAAAGTTTTTTTTTTTAATACTTTTTAAAACATCCATGGCGGTACCTTGAACATCAATTTTTAATATACAATTGTTTGTTTCAATTTTATTTTGTTGTATTAATTTTTCTAAAGTAACGGAATCTACTCTTTTTTTTTTTATAACTTCTTGCAATGAATTAGATCTATTAAAAAGAGCTATCTTATTTCTTCTTAAAATAGAGTTTAATTGATAGTTTTTATAATAATAAAAATAATTTTTTTTTTTTGAAGATATTAAATCATTGCAAATAACAAAATGAGAAAAACTATTTTGACAAAATTTTTTTAATTTAATCACCTCTTTTTTATTAGGTTCTATGAAATAGAATTTAAACTTTTCGTTTAAAAGCGTGTAATATTTATTAACAGGTAATGATGCACCCACATCTATTAAATTATAATTATTAATGCTTTCTTTTACAAATTTTGTAAAAAGTTTCTTTTTGCTCTTTAATAAATTAGACGTTTCTGTCATGATAAATTATTTGTGAACCTAAATAATCGAACCTAAACGGAATATTTATAGAATTATATCTTGGTAATACTTCAATGATTTTTTTTTGAGAGCTTAAATTCGCACAAATAATCATAAACCCTCCCCCTCCAGCACCTAACAGTTTGCCACCATAAGCGCCACAGTTTATTGCTTCATTATAAACTTCATCTATTTTATTATTTGATATTTTTTGAGACATTTGTTTTTTTAAGTACCATTGTTTATGAAGCAAATTTCCGAATTTTTTAATATTAAAATTTTTATCAGATAAAATTTCATAAGCCTCGTTCACTATTTTTATCATTTCATTTAATTCTTTTTTTTTTTTATAAATATTTTGAATTTGATGTTTTGCAATATCTGAGGCATTTCTTTGTAAACCAGTGAAAATTAAAAGTAAATTTTTTTCTAATTTTGATAAATTGCTTTGATTCATAATTATTGGAGATACTTCGAAATGGTTATTGTTAAAATCAATTCTGTTAAAACCTCCAAACGCAGTGGCAATTTGATCTTGCAAGCCAACGTTTTCTTTAATTTTATTTTGTTCAATTTCAATAGCATTTAGTGCCAAGTTTCTTTTTGAAATCATTTGCCCATTCAAAGCGTATACGGCATTTAAAAGTCCCACTGTGAAAGATGAGCTTGACCCTAAACCTCCGCGTGCTGGTAGATCAGCATTGTGAATTATCTCTATACCTTTATTAATTTTCAAAAATTTAAGTGTCTCTCTTACAGAGTTATGTTTAATTTCTTCTATATTTTTTGTTTCTTCTCGCCTGTAGTATCTTATGCAATTATTATAATTAAAAAATTTCGGTAAATATCTAATATTAATATAATTATATTTGTTTATTGTTGTGCTTATTATTGAGCCATTATTATTTTTAAGCCAAACATTATAATCTGTTCCACCGCCAAAAAAAGATACTCTTAAGGGAGTTCTACTTATTATCACTAGATCTGTACCAAGATATTGTTTTACTCAAACCTTCTTCTAAACCAATTTTTGGATTAAAATTTATAACACTGCTTGCTTTTTCAATATTGATTAATCTTTTGGGTATCATTGTAGGCTTTGATGCATCAAAATTTATTTTAAGATTTTCTGCTTTCTCAAGTTTTATTATAATATCTAAAACTTCTTTAATGGTTACGCTTTTTCCAGATGCTATATTTAATATAATATATTGATTAACTTTGCTAATAATTTCTATTATAGAATCTACAAAATCATCAATATATAAAAAATCTTTTAAATCATTTCCGTCACCCCATATAGATAATGGGTTTTGTCTTTCTACTACTTTTTTAATCAAAGAAGGTATCACTTTAGATTTCTCTGGATCGAATTTATCATAAGGACCGTAAAGATTTCCTGGTCTTACAACTATTGTAATCATTTTATTAGATTTGATTTTTTTAGAATATATTTCCATAATTATTTCACTGAACCTTTTCATCCAACCAACCACAAAATATTTTTCAAAAAAATCAAATGAAGCATCTTCCTCTTTTACTGAAAAATCAACATGCGGATATACAGTATTGCTACTTATAAAAATAAATTTCTTAACTCCAGCTTCATAGGCTGCTTCGGTCATGTTAATATTCATTCTTATATTTGGACCTAAGTGAACAAGGGGTGTTTTTTCCATAACTGCAGCTCCAGATGAGTTAGCGGCACACATCAAAACTAGATCCATATCTTTACATACTTTTCTACAATCTTCTAAATTCTCTAAATTAGCTTGAATATAATGTACGTTTGAAATTCTCTTAAAATTTACGCTAGTGTGAGTGGTAGAAAATAATTTAAATTCAAAAATTTTTGAGAGTTTATTTAAAATATTGGTTCCTAGAAAACCTGAACCTCCTGCAACTAAAATATTTTTTACCCTCATCTATCTCTTTCGCTTAAAATAGGTTTTAGGATTTTCCACTTAAAACCAAACAAAGGATCATTCCATTTGATAGTGAACTGGGCAGATCTATCATACTCGCTGTTCTGCTTATAATGAAATATGCATTTTTCACTTAAAGCCAGATGACCGTTGCCAAATTTAGGAGGTACTAATATTTGTGTTTTGTTATCGAAACTTAAAAAAAAACTTTCCCATTTTTTATATTCGTGAGATTGAAAATCATTATTAACAACTATTAACTGAAACTCTCCATATAAACATGATATCAATTTCCATGTCATGTTATCTCCATGAATTCCTCTTAGAACATCTTTTTTTGAAACAGAAATGTCATCTTGCAAAAATTCTATATTTAAATTATTTTCTTGAAAAAAATTTTTATTATACGTTTCGATGTAGCTTCCTCTATGGTCTTCAAAGGAAGTAAGTTTTATCTTCATTACACCAGCTAAGGTTGTTTGCTCAAGCTTCCAACCATTATATGTTTTAATCATTTAATTTTTATTTAAAGTAATTGTGTCTTAATTGATTCTCATTATTATTTGCAAGATACCATTTCCATGTTTCTTCCAAACCTTTCTTTAAAGAAAACTGAGGATTGTAATTTAAAATTTTTTTGGCATTTTTTATATCCATAATTCTTCTTGGAAATCCAGATGGCTTGGTGTCATCAAATTTATAATTAAATTTTACAAAAGAAGACATAGTCTCTACTAACTCTTTAATTGTATAACCGTTTCCACTTCCTAAATTTAAAAAATTTAAATCTCCTGTTCCGTGATACAAAGTTAAGATTATGCCGTCAGCGACATCTTCGGCATATGCAAAATCTCTCACCGAAGAACCATCCCCCCAAATTATAACGGGGTCTTCTTTACTTCTTATTCTATTTAATAAAGTTGGAATAACCATTGCATTACTTGGATCAAAATTATCTCCTGGTCCATAAACATTACAAGGCCTCACAACATAAAAATCTTTTAAATTATACTGTTTTTTGTAAGACTGTATTTGCAGTTCGGCCATTCTTTTAGCCCATCCAGGAAACATGTCCATGGGTTCTTCGCTAAATTTTGATTCTTCTTCTCTAAAAACTTCTCTGCTCGAATATGCTCCTATAGAACTAGTATAAACTAATTTTTTTATACCATTTATTCTAGAGGCCTCTAAAAAATTAGTATTCATCATTAATAGAGGGACAAAAAAACTAGCTGGTTTTTCTACAGTAACTTTTACAGACCCTTTAATCCCCGACATATGAAAAGCATAATCTTGATTTAGAGTTATTTTTTTACAAAAATCGAAATTAGCAAGATCTCCAATAATATGTTCGGCTCTTTTTTCGTTATTGAATTTATCTAAAGAAACAATCGTTACTTTAGAACCAAAATCACATAATTTTTTTACCACAAAACGACCAATTAAACCTGTTCCGCCTGTAACTATTATTTTTTTTCCTGTAAAAAAATTTTTTGTATTTAAGCAAATCATATTTATTAATTTAAAATTATATATACCTTAAAATTTTAAATAATATACTTTCATTAATGGACACTAAATATCTAAAGAAATTTCATTAAAATTGATCTAAATAATTATATTTGAATTTTAAATCTATAAACAAATATTCTTTAAAATGTATATAATTCACTTCTGTTATTTTTTTATTGATTTATAATTGTAAGCAAATGAGCAAAAATGTTTTAATTACTGGAATCACTGGAATGGTAGGATCTCATCTTGCGGATTTTTTATTAAAAAATACATCCTGGAAAATCTATGGTCTTTGCAGATGGAGAAGTTCTTTAGACAATGTTGATCATCTTTTAAATCTTGCAAATAAAAAAAAAAGGATAGATTTTATTTATGCCGATTTAAACGACTACAGTTCTTTAATTGAAGCTTTAGAAGTAAGTAAGCCAAATTATGTATTTCATTTAGCAGCCCAAAGTTATCCTTTAACTAGTTTTACAGAAGCTAATTTAACTTTAGATACAAATATTATTGGCACATATAATTTATTAAATGCTATTAAACAATTAAAACTTGAACCATTGATTCATATTTGTTCTTCTTCTGAAGTTTTTGGAAAAGTGCAAAAAGAAAATCTACCCATAGATGAAAACTGCAGCTATCATCCCGCCTCCCCTTATGCAATTTCAAAGGTAGGCACAGATTTGATAGGCAGATATTTTTATGAGGCTTTTAAACTTAAAATAATGGTTACAAGAATGTTTACGCATACGGGTCCCAGAAGAGGAGACGTCTTTGCTGAATCTTCTTTTGCTAAACAAATTGCCTTGATTGAACAAAAAAAAATTAAACCCTTAATTAAAGTTGGAAACTTGAAATCTTTAAGAACTTTTGCCGATGTTAGGGACGCTGTTAGGGCCTACTACCTTTTGTTAACAAGAAACCCAAAACCAGGCGAAGTATATAATATTGGCGGAACTTATTCATGTACAATCGGTGATGTTTTAAATTTTTTATTATCTCAGTCTAAAATAAAAAATATAAAAATAATTGAAGACCTAAATAGATTAAGACCAATCGATGCTGATCTTCAAATTCCTAATACTAAAAAATTTTCAAATCACACAGGATGGAAGCCTAAAATAAAATTCCAAAAAACAATGAATGATTTATTGAATTATTGGAGGAAAAGAGTAAAAAATCAGAATTTTCTAGACCGATAGAAATTTAAACAATGAATAAACTAGATTTAATTAATTTTGAAAAAGATATAAAAAAAATTTATGAAACAGGAAAGATAAGGGCTCCAATACATCTTTCGGGGAATAATGAAGATATTTTAATTAAAATATTTAAAAAAATAAAAAAAAAGGATTGGGTTTTTTCTACTTGGCGCAATCATTACCACGCTCTTTTAAAAGGAATACCAGAAAAATGGTTAAAAAAAGAAATTATAGCTGGGCGTAGTATGGGAATTAATAATATAAAACATAGATTTTATTCTTCGGCTATAGTTGCTGGAATAATACCGATTGCTCTCGGGGTGGCAAAGGCTTTAAAATTAAAAAAAAGTAAAAATAAAGCATGGGTGTTTATTGGAGATATGACGTTTGAAACTGGAACATTTCATGAATGCTACAAATACGCAAAAAATCATAAACTTCCTCTAAAGTTTGTTATTGAAGACAACAATTTAAGTACCAACACACCAACTGATAAAGTTTGGATAAAAAAAAGTAAAATTCCAAGTGACGTTTTATATTACAAATATAAAAGAAAATATCCTCATCATGGAACGGGTGGGTGGGTACTTTTTTAAATAAGATTATATGAAATATAAAGAAGAGTTAATAAAATCAATGAGTTACCTATCAAAAAAATCTAACACAATATTTTTAGGGCAATCAATTAAATACTCTGGTAATGCAATTTACAATACGCTCATTGATGTCCCAGAAGAAAAAAAAATTGAAATGCCTGTATTTGAAGATACTCAGATGGGCATATCTATAGGTTTGGCACTAAATGGTTTTGTGCCAATAACTTGTTATCCTCGATTTGATTTTTTAATCTTAGCATTTAACCAATTAGTGAACCATCTGGATAAAATTAGAGAAATGTCGCGAAATGAAATACGACCAAGAATTTTAATTAGAACTTCTATTGGATCAAAGAAACCATTAAACGGAGGGCCTCAGCATACACAGAATTATACTAAAATTTTCAGGAGCACTTTGAATGAAGTAAAAGTAGTCTTATTAGACTCTCCAGATAAAATATTTCATTCCTTTAAAAAAGCATATTCCGACAAGGAATCCTGTTCATATTTATTTATCGAAAATGGGGATTTTTATAACCAAAAATAATTTAAAAAATATTAATAATTTTTTTCGCTGCTGTCTCTGGTGAAATGATGATATTTTTAAATTTTTTTATCCACTTTAAGGATTTAATTTTCTTAAGTTTTGTTGTAAAAACAGGTCCAAATCTAATATAATAAAATTTAACTTTATTTTTATATTTTTTATTTAGAGAATTGATCATGTTATCTAAAGCTGCTTTTGAGGCTGAATATGCTGGCAATAAATCACTCCCGTATATAGCTGAATTACTAGAAACATGAATAACTTTGTTAATCGTAGATCTAAATACTTTTAAAATATAAAAAGTAACGTAAATATTTGAAAAAAAATTTAATTCAAATAAATTTTTGATTTTTTTAATATCAAAAGGAGTGTTGATGCTGTCGGTCTTTGCTGAATTTATAATTAAATAATGAAGAACTTTATATTTTTTTTTAAGAAATAAAATTGATCTTCTAGTTTTTTTAAAATTAGAAATATCGTTCTCTATAATCTCATAATCGCCTGTTAAATTTAATAAATCAATTTTTTTTCTTACAAATAAAAAAACTCTAAATTTTTTTCTGAGAGAAAGAGCGGATAATGACTGTGCAATATCTGAATTTCCTCCGATAATTAAAATATTTTTTTTCAATATAATTTACAAATTTTATCTTGCAAAAATAGTAATTGAATATCTACTTTCTCTTGCATATTTTTCGACACTTGTAACAAAATGTCCTGACTTTCGATCATGTTTTTTCTTATTTTTAGATATCAAAATATTCATAGAATTCCATTCAGGAACTAATGTGTTAACTTTGTTAGTTTTGTCATTTAAAACACATAATAGACCCCCCCAGTCCGCTTTCCATTTTTTATTTAAATTAATTGTAATGGCCAATCTGGAAATATAATGATCAAAATGAGCTCTTAAAAACTGTCCTGGTAGAAACTTATGACATCTAAATTCAAAATCACTGATTCTGAATTTCTTTATTAGTATTGGTAAAATATATTTCTTAATTGAGTCTTTAATAAATAAATTCTTTTCTAATAATGTTGAGCGATAAAAATCAGCATAATATATTTCATTCGTATCTGGCCAAATATTTATTTTTTTTTTTAAAATTGTTTTGTAATGATTTTTTCTTATCTGCAGCATTCTCTTCCAGCGGGTTTGTTTTTTGAAAATGCTATTAACTCTATTAGCGACTAGAGCAGGAAAAGCTCTATTAATTTTAAACAAACTGTTATTTGATTCTTTGATTATTTTTAATCTCATTGTATTGTAATATTTAAGCTAAAAATTAGTGTTATGATAAATATTAATAAACTAAAATTAATAAATATTCCAGTCAAATTATTAAATTTGCACAGACTAATCAATATTAATGATTCAAAAATTGTAGAGCTAATAGAAAAAATTATACACAAGATTAAATTTTCAACTACAAAATCTGCAAAAAAAAAATGGAAGTCTTTTTATAGTCAACGACCAGCAATAGTATATAAAAATATATACTATCCTGATTTTCTTATAAGAAATAATAATTTTTTAAGAATCAATGATAAATATTATTTCACACAAGATCATTACGCGAATATAAATATTCTAAATTGGATTATGATAAATTTTTTTAAAAAAAATAATATACACAAGATAAAAAATTGCTCAATTCTAGAATTGGGTTCTGGGTATGGCTATAATTTAATCAATATTGCAAAAAAATTTACAAATATAAAAAAAATTATAGCATCAGATTATTCTTTTAGTAGCTTGAAAATAGCAAAAAATAACCTAAAAAAAAATAAAATAAAAAACTTTGATATAAAAAAAATTAATTATAAAGATATAAAAGATTTCAGGTTTAAAAAAAAAATAGACGTAGTGTTTACAAGGCATGCACTTGAGCAAAATAAAAACTGCTCTGAGGTCATCAGTAATATTTTAAGTCTTTCACCTAAAATTGTAATCCATATTGAGCCAATTTTAGATTTCTACAATAATAAAAAAAAATTTGACAAAATTGCCTACGATTACCATAAAAAAAGAGGCTATTTAAATTCCTTTCTAAATCATCTAACAAATAAAAGAATTAAAATCCTAAATCTTTCAAAGTATAAATTTGGTAATATGTTTAATGATAGTTGCGGGGCAATAGCCTGGAAAATCATATAATCAAATTATATTTTTGATGCTAAATTATTTTTAAAATTCAAAAACGGATTATTTAGCAGAATTGGCTTCGATTTAATGAAAAAATATAAAGGCTTTCAAATTGACACTTTAAAAGATACCTATTTTGTATACGCTATTTTTAATAGTTATTCTAAATAATTGTTCTTCCCCCATCTACCAAAATATTTTGCCCGGTAATATATGATGAATCGTTATTTGCTAAAAAAAATAAGATACCTAATATCTCGCTATAAGAGCCTAATCTTCCCATTGGAATAATGTTATTTAATTCTTTTAAAAGATTTTTGCTTTGATTATTTTTAATAGAGCCTGGAGAAACCATGTTAACTCTCACATTGTTTTTAGCATACAAAGAAGCAAAATATTTGGTGAGGCCTAACATACCATGCTTGATAACTGAATAAGTTACTGGTTTAATATAATTTCTATAAGAAGATTTATATATTTTTTGATTCGGAGCAATAACCGAAAGGTCGGACCCAATATTAATAATTGAACCTTTATTCTTTTTAATCATTTCTTCACCAAAAAATTTGATCATATGAAATGATCCTTTTAGACTTACATTAATTTCTTTATCCCACATTTTGCTGGATGGGAATTTTTGTTTTGTATTGTTTTTTTTAAAAGGTATGGCATCAATAGCTGCATTATTAATCAATACATCTACAAAAAAATTTTTATTTACAATTTTAAATAATTTTTTTACTTTATTATGATTTGTAATATCACATTGATAAGTCAATAAATTTCTTGAATTTATTGAATCAATTATTTTTAAATTTTTTTTATTATTATCAATACATAAAACTTTAAAATTTTTATTTAAAAAAAAATCACAATATTTTCTGCCTAAAAAACCTGCTCCTCCTGTAATTAAACAAACTCTTTGCATTACAGAGTTTCCCCACCATCAATAATAAATTTTGAACCTGTTATTACGTCTCCAGATTTATTAAATAAATAATCACACATTGCTGATATTTGCTCTGGTTTACAAAATTTATTTAATGGAACATTTTCTTTAATATATTTTTTTGTAAAGTTTCTATTTGCTTTTAATTTTTTACTCCAATTATTATTTTTCATTAATATGTTGCCTGGTAATAAAATATTTAACTTAATATCATATTTGGCAAATTCTTTAGCTTTAATCTGAGCATAAAAATTTAAAGCAGATTTTGCTACAGAATATGTAATAGGGGCCTTGGTTATTTTGTTAGATGCTATTGAAGAAATTACAATAATTTTTGTAGGATTTTTTTTATAAGTTTTAATATAAGCATCTAATAAATTCGCAAAGGAATAAAAATTGTTATTAAATGAAGACTTCCAATCCTTTATATTCTCATTAACTTTATAAGTTTTTTTGCTATCTCCAGCGCAAGAAATGATTAGATCGATTCTTTTGAATTTCTTCCTTATTTTTTTAAAAATAATATTGACTTTAGTTGTGTTGCTTAAGTCACAAGCATAAAAATTATCAATATGACTAAATTTTTTATTTCTGGAAATTCCTATTACATTAAATTTTTTATCTAAATAATAATTTAATAAATAATTACCAAGGTTTCCTGTAGAACCGGTAACTAAAATTGTTTTATTTATATTCATTTATAAAAAATTCTTTATTAATATTAATTTCGGTTAGATGTTCATTTTTTTTATTTCTTGCTGTCTGTAAAATAAAATTATTTCTGTAGCGATTTTTTATTAATTTAAAAAATTTTTTGTAATCCCAGTTTCCACTTCCTAATCTAACTGATTTTCCCTCTAAGAGTCTATCTTTTATATGAATATTTTTAACATATTTGAAATATTTAATTTCATTTTGAAAGTCATAATTTAAGGCGGCGCTATTTCCAGTGTCATAGTTAATGCCTACTTTTTTAGATTTAAATTTTTTAATAAAATTAATAATTTTATTAGGCTGATAATCGGTTTCAAAAAGTATTAAAGAATTTTTATTCAGTAATTTTAATAATTTTCTTGTTTCTTCAATCAAAATAATTTCTTCTGCCAATGACTCAATGCTACTATTATCTACTAATGGAAAAACGTAATATTTTATTCCAATATTATTTCCATTAATAATTATTTTTTTTAATTTATCAATTATTTGTTTTTTATATTTTTTTTTATTTATTTTAAAGAATGGTTCCTGCATAAAATAATCGCAAGTAAGGGAGGGGATTTTTATTTTATATTTTTTAATTGCTTTTTTTAAACATAATAAATCTCCATTATAAATTGGATTTTTTGAGATATTCTCAGAATTTATTGTCCACTCCATGATTTTGAAATTATTTTTATTTGCTATTTTAATTTCCGATAACCAATTCTTTGCTGGAAAATATTGTATAAAATTTTTTTTCTCTGAATTCACAAGTCTTCCTTGCATAAAACCTATTTTAGGACTCATAATCCTTTGGCTATCCACCCACCATCTATAACTATGTCTTGTCCTGTTACATACGAAGATTTCTCAGAAATTAAATATTCTATTGCCCCAAACAAATCACTTGCACAACCCCATCTCTTTATAATCATTCTATCAACTCTTTGTTTGTTTAATTTTGGATTCTTAAAACTTTTTATAGACATTCCGTCACTTAAATATCCTGGTGAAATTGAATTAACTCTAACATTTTGATTGCCGAAGTCTAATGCGAGTGCTTTGGTTAAAGAGATTATAGCGCCTTTCGAACTCACATAACCTGGATTGTTTGGAAAAGCCTGATATGCGTTAATGCTTGAAATATTAATAATCGATGAACCGTTACTTTTTTTTAAAAATTTTAATGACTCAATACAACAATAGAAAGAACCATTTAAATTAGTTTTGATTATTTGATCAAAATTTTTAATTGAGTTTTTTGAAAATCTTGCTATTGCAGAGTTATTAATTAAAACATCAATTTTTTTTATTTTTTTAAATGTTTTTTTAACATCTTGATAACGACTAATATCGCATAATAAATTTTTTATTTTAGGATTTTTGTTTCTTTTTCTAGCAATATTAATAATTTTATAACCTTTGATTGAGCTTAAATAATCTGCAATTTTTTTCCCAATCCCCCTTGAAGCTCCTGTTATGACAATAATTTTAAACATAAATTTAAATAATTATAAAAAATTTATATTATACAATTCTCTAATTAGTTTAATGTATTCTGAATTATATTCAGCGCTCTAGTTTAAATTAACATTTTAATTTGTATCTAAAATTTTTTCAGTGCATAAATCAAGCCAATTGAGCTATTAGTAACGGTAAGCTTAACGTGTTACCACGCTTCCACACCCGTCCTATCAACGTCGTAGTCTA